>Ga0058701_10005612_pt1 | contig 10456 bp, 5 predicted proteins | sample AgamicOrMae_FD_97039 | JGI IMG/M metagenome (GOLD analysis project Ga0058701, IMG submission 97039) | Agave microbial communities from Guanajuato, Mexico - Or.Ma.e | ecosystem: Host-associated > Plants > Phyllosphere > Phylloplane/Leaf | place: Guanajuato, Mexico | collected 2012-06-04 | reverse complement strand
GTTCCTATACAGACTACGATCGTATCTGTTCAAATAACAATCATTTTTGTCACCTTTACTATTTTTTGTCACCATTACAATTTTTTAGCACACGGAAAAAAAACAAGGATTGTCATAAAAATTGCAATTTTGACAAAGTCTTTTTTTTCGTGTATGATGGTGACACCATGTTATAAGTAAAATTCGATGAAATAGGTAAGGTTTTACCAAAGTTTATGAACGCCTGATACTCGCACGTCCGAATAAACTTATTCCGTTATGCATGGGTGTTCGCCAGACAAAAATTCCAGATAAATGCGTTACACGCTACAGGTTATCGTCCGCAGAGAGTAGGCAACCAAGTCACACCCATGTCACGCGTATTGCCTACCCGCACTTAGCAAGGGGCGCAGAAGGCCGGTGTGACGGGTGCAATAAAGAAGAGAGGGAAAGTCCCGGTTAATCCGCAAACTGCACCAGGTGACCCCTTCACTTTCGGGCTCATAAAGCTGTCCAAAAATGCATCTCGTAATCTTGCTGACCGATTTCGGCAGAGCCGTTTCAGCCCCCCCCCCCATTTCAGCCCTCGCCGGGGCAGGTAGAGGGGGGTGCGTAAAGCAGCTGCCAATCATAATTTTGGGCGAGGAGTCGCTCTTTGAGAATAATCTGCTTGAAATTCGGTCGGCTCCTCAAAACAACGTATACCACGCTACCTCCTATATGCGGCTAATACATATTTAAATTATTTCAGGCGCGCCAAAAAGTTGAAATTTACATGGTTCCAGCCTAACGTCCAGACTTTTCTTCAGATCTTAAAAGTCATTTTTGCTGTGCTGTTACGCCACTTGAGGGATATGGAAAAACTTGCCTTTTTTAATGTAGAGCAGATTTTTTTCCAAGTGAAATTTCTTTTTGGGGACTGACCGTAAAGTTTGTGTGAAAGACAACCTTTAAAATATTTTTTCATGTAAATAGTGTTGAATAAATTTAAAATCATTGCTCTAAAATTGCCTCATTAATTAATGTTGTTGAATTAAATCAATGCAAAATTATTAATTCAAAAAATTGTTACATGATAATGGCAAAATGATGTTTCATGAACATATCGTTTGATTCATTGCAAAAAAAAAGAGTTTCATAAAAATTATCTTAATTTGCAAAAAATGACATTGAAATATTATTATGTACCGGTACACTATACGCAAAAAAAAATAATGAAAAAAATAAAAAAATCGTAAAAACACTAATCAATATAAAGCAAAAAGTATTGTTAAAAAACCTAGCTGTTTTTAAAAAATTATTAGAGTTCTGAAAAAGACAAATAAAAAATTAAAATTAATCACTAATTTTAAATTCCTTCAAATTCTCTTCTTTCGAAAAATTCGGTTGAAAGAAAATGCCGTAAGTTTAGTTGTACATTCAACTTCAAAGGCGTATGAATAAAGCCATTCTTATTAACCTAAACGTATGTTTATAAAGTTGTTGCTAGAGCCTCTTCTAAGAATTTTCCTTCAAAGAATTTTGGCTGAAAGTTGAAGAAAAATGTTTGTGCGTAAATTATTCAGATCTTGATTCAGCCTTGAGCGAGTTTATGGTTAAAAAAAGGCGTTGCCTCGTAGCATTACGAGTACATCTCTGTCTCGATGATTTTACAACCGTGATTTGATATTTCCCTGGGCTGTAAAAAGCTGCACGAAAGCGGCGCGGTAAAAAGACATCGCCCATGACGAGCCGCCACCGCCACCGGGAAACGCACTTACATTTAAAGTCACTCACAAAACACCTTTACATTTTACTCACTAAGTACGAAGCCAAGCGGATTAAGCACGTAGTGGTCACTATCAAGCTCTCTGTGATGCAAAAAAATCCACTAAGTGTAAGCGTAATGTCCTCAATCCACATCTTTGTGCTCAAGGAGGCCTATTTTTTCCATCATTTATTTAGAAGAATTGTTTTCTGAGTTTAGATCTAAAAATAAATATTTTTGCACTAACAATATTTTTTTTATTCAAACTGGGTTGCGGAGATTTTACCAAATACAACGGAATTATTGAGAGATTTTTCGATAAAATTCATTATTTTGAATATTTGAATAGGTGCAGAACAGCCCAATCGATGAAAATATGCTCATTTTTTTTGGTAATTTTACTTCCAATCAAATCTCAATACTTAAAAAAAAATAAAAGTAAAATAAAGTGAGTGTTTTGTCTACTGACCCGACAGCCCTATTTAAAATGCATTAGGTTAGGTTCCGTGCGTTCAAGTCATCTCCCAATTCAAATGTATTAGGTTGGTTACGTGCGTTCAAGTCTCCCTATATTAATACGTGTCGGGTCAATAGCAACACGCGGAAAAAAGGCTAAGCTATATGAGTGGCCTCATTACTAAATACGAAAGCCTGTTTGGTTTAGCCTTATCTTAAAAAGTAAGAGGAAAATAGTTGAAAACTCTTCTGAATGCTTGTTTTACGTCCAGAGATTTAGCCTCACCTATTTCACAGATATTCAAATCGGAGCAAACAAGGACTAATTTTACAGCTACGTAATTCACTTTGCATGTACCTATAATTTCGACGTCAACAATATCGACGAACTCAATTCCCTAAATGGGCAAACAGAACCTCATTTTGTTCCTAAATCAAATCCGCTAAAGGCACGTTACCTCTGGCATTTAAAGGCAAGTAGTGCCATCAGCCGATACGATGTACAGTAGCATTCAAAAGTCATGTCGTACACAAAGGATGACCTATAAGATATCAGTTTTGATCTCAATTGTACATGCTTAATCAATACTTTGTTTTCTTAATCAGCTGACTAGTATGGCACGAATAATCTGCATGCACATAAATCAATTTACTTTAAGTTTCAAACACGTATGCTATCTTCCTTCAGACCCTAGTTTAAAGCAGGAATGCCGAGTCCAGCGTAATGTGATGTATACATATTTGGTGTTGCTATTGACACGACATGCAATGAATATTATGAATATAGGACGACTTGAACGCACGTAAAAAATGTAATGCATTGTAAATGGGAGGACGCTTGAACGCATGGAACCCAACCTAATTTATTTTACATGGAGTAGTCGGGTCAATAGACACTCCCTTTAAAATAGGTACCGGTACATGGAAAGTACATGGATTACAAATATTTCTTAAGGATTTTTTTAATGGAAGTGGCTATTCACCCGCCAGCCCCATATAAAATGTATTACGTTGGGTTCCGTGCGTTCAAGTCACCTCCCATATAAACTGCATTACGTGCGTTCAAGTCTCCATGTATTTTCGCCGACGGGTGAATAGCTACAACCGATAATTTACTACATACTAAATTTTTTTTCTGAGAGAAGGTCAACTTATTTATATTTTTTTAGGATATACAAAAATTAACATTTTAGAGTCGAATCCCAAAGCAACCTCGTCTCAACCGTTTCCGACCTCAACGGAATATGGAAGTATCGGTCTGCGCCAGACACTTTTTATAAGAGCTGCGAATCATGACTAATGTGATGAGCGGGAGAGGTAGGTTACTGTCAAAAAGGTTTGGCGGCGTTGTGAGAGCGGCTGCGTCGGGCGAATAGCGCCCGCGCGGTCGGGTGCGCGGGGCGGGCGCGCAACCTCGGCCGCGGCTGCCGGCCGGCCGGCCGCCCGAGCAGCCAGCGTGCTGCCTGGACCATCACAAATGGCGAAAACCACTTAACTCTCCATGAATATTCACACTGCTGGCCGCATCGCATCCGTGCCAGTCACGTGTACTTGGACTCGCCGGCTCCTCTCGCGCATCTCTTCTCTTTTTACTTTTGCCGCGTTTTTTCAAAGATCCGTCTCACTGTCGGCTTGAGCTGCGAGCCTAAAAATAGCCTTTCAAACAATCACATGTCAAAAAAAAATCGCTAAAATCTGCAAAAGGTGCTCTTTCGGTAGCTCCACCAGGGCAAACAGTTAAAACAATTTCTGTCGCAATATGTCACTTTCCCGCACATTTTATCACTTCCAGTCACTATTTCAAAGATCCTTCCTTGTCAGCCTCATTCGATGAGATTTTGTTTGGCGCGGACCGATGACTCCCAAATAGGATCGCTAATTCGTAGTCTGCCCTCACGCAAAGGAGCATAAGTCATACGCCTTCCCTCCAACCTCCGGGTGTAAACTGTTGTCTCTCTTGGTCCGTTTAAAATCGACAAATTGAGCAACATCGGTTTCAGCCTTTTTTAGTGTCCCTCAATCGGATTTTATCGTCAAAACATAAAGATCCCACCAAAATTTTTAAGCAAAAAATTGAAAAAAAAAACTAGGTGTACCCCTTGTTTTTTTTCTTTCTCGAATTTGAGCTGAAATTTTTTTGTCGAATTTTCAACGTTTGATGGTTGGCATTGATTAAAAATAACTAAAAATTAGCACTGCCGTTTGTTACTTCGTCGATTTATCGTTCTGAAAATGGAATATGAAATTTACGCCTCCCCATCCAACCTTCTCCCCCGTACTCTTTCGCCCTCCCGGTCTGTTTAAAGCCGATTGATCGAGCAATATGCATCGGTACCAAGTTGGTGTCCCTGTATCAGATCCAGTCGTCAAAACATAAAGATCAAACAAAAAAAAACATCCAGCCTGGCTTTTTTTAATAAAAAAAGACAGGAAACAGCTTGCAAAGACAAATAACAGCTCAAAACCGAAACTACGACAGAAACAAGGCGTTCCTCGTAAAAGATGACACGTAATAGTAAAAAAGAAATTTGAAAAAAAATGATCGGAGTTTAAAATGCAAACCAAGGGTTAAGCCTGTCACGAAAAGCTGGGTTTATGATGAGAGGTGGACTCTTTGACGAGAAACAGGAGTAGGCTAGGTGGGCAGAGTGGTGCAATGCTGCGGCGTGTTTGTGTAGACAAAACGGTTCCCCCCGCGGGTGTGCTGGGTGTTATTGTTTACGCAGCCTCAGTCGACAATCAAGGGATTATTTGTCAGGTGTTTGAGGAAAAGTGAAAAAGGAGAGACGCGCCGAGATGCAGACTTCGCGCCGCTCCGCTCCGCGCCGCCGCGATGCGCAAAGCCGCTCATAATATATTCATTCCATCTCCAAGTTCCCAGCTTCAGCTTCGTCCAATAAAAGTATATATTCTTAGAGGCGGCGGCGTTGCCAGATAGCCGGCCGCTTGCTTCTTGCGGCCGCGAGGCGTGCGGATAGCAATAAACTTTTAGTGCCCCAAGGTCTTTGTGTACGCCCAAATGGAGTCTGTAAACACCGCAACGTAGCCCAGCGCCCCCCCTCTTATATCGACACCGTTTATCCCTTAGCTTTTTAAAATGCCGCTCAATGGCAGAGAACGCGGGGCCCTCGAAACATTTCCGGACGCCAACTATGAAATGCCCGCGAATGCTTGCTTCTATAAATCCACATCACGACGGGACATCAGACACCATCAGAGGGAACTTTTTGTGGGACAATGTTACATACTGTTTGACTGTAGACAGTTTTCGATGAACCCATCAAAGATACTATAAATAGATGATAATTATACTGGACAAAAATAACTGGGTGAATGTAGTAGTGTTGTTGATTTTAACAATACCACTTGAAAATGTTGCTTATTTCTACAGTTCAAGTGAAGTGACGTACCATTAAATTCCGCGAATCTGCAATTCATATTACAATCAACCAGAGACTCTAAAATTGTAAAATCCGATTGACAAGCTAAGGGACCTGATTAAGTGGAACCGCGATGCACGGGGAAGTTTTTTTACTCAGTTCAATATTTTGTTCATATCAAAACTCGACTAGTTACTGAAAAAACATTACTAGTTCAGAATGCTCATGCACTGAGAAAAATAGGGTTGGTAAAGTTTACTAAAATGGTAAAAAAGCCGACAGCCCCCTCGGCTAGTAAACGTTACCAGATTTGCTAATATAAACGTTACTGTAAACAGTACTGTGTGATGGAAACTTTTGCTATCAAATCTGTTACCGTTTACTAGCCAAGTTTTTGGCTGTCGCATTTTTTACTTATACTCATTTTTTGTAAACTTTACTAACCCGCACTTTTCTCAGTGTACAAAACCCAACTACTATTTTGATTTCCACGACTGTCCACAACGTTGCTGGAAGAAATCATTCCTTTATACACTGTCTTTGTTTCTTCTTCTTCCTCGGAGCAGTGCTTCAAGGATCTAAAAATAAAATTCTAATAAAATTTCTGGGAATTCACAGACACTATACATGAAGGCGGAAATCCATCAAAGGTGATGTTTCTATAAAAGACTTGAATGTAGCTTTTGTATTCAAGTCTCCGAATAAAACAAAGTCGTGCGAATAGTCGTGCCTATTCGCACGCTTGAGATCGAAGCGTATCGGGGCGTTTCTGTGAGTGGGTTATGGCCGGCGTTTATTACCTTAGGGTCATTCCATGTCAACGAGCCTCTGCTCGCTATAAGCCGATCCGGTAATTTTACTCCTCGCCAAAATAGAAACCCCTTTTCCCTCTCTTGTTATACAAGAAAACAATTAACCAAAGAAAACAATAACAAGTAAAGACTACAACTTTTCCACGCAAAAACGTGCGTCAACATTTTGTTAGAGCAACTTGCCTGAAAACGACGGGCGGTAACCGACCGTACACCGGTATGTGTGTGTGGTTGCCTACCTTAGCCGCGACGGGATTCACACGAAATACGGAGTGACTATACAAAAGCTGTGTCCAATTTGAGCCTAAGGGACGACTTTTGCTGAGCGAAATTGAGGTTTTTACTTCAGACGCGATTTCTATTTAATTCAAAATGGGAAAAAGGAAAATGAAGAAACTTACTAACTCGCAGAGGATGGGAAAAATAATAATATCAAGGATAACGAGTGATTTTGAAAGCTGATCGATGCCATCATCTGAGAGCAATAATAGGCAGCAATTTGTAACAAGAACTACCAATCAGTGTCTACCAATCAGTGAACAAGGTTTTTACAAGATTGGGTTTTTTAATTTACTGTGCAGACATGCCGATTCATCGGATGCATCGACAGATTGGGCTTTCTCTGCGATTTTTCTCAAGGTTGGGAATATCGCGAAAAATTTGGAAAACTGTTTGAAAAGCCTTTGTGATACATAAAATTTTCACACAAAATAACTCAAAACTCCAATATTCTCGATAAATTTTTTTCTTTCTCTTCTTCTTGACTTTCTTGGCACCCCTTCTAAATTCCTGCCATTTTTACACAGTTTTCCTGCCCTTTCTATGACCTTTATCCACGTTTCCCTTCCTGCCTTTTCTCTGCATAACTAAACTTAACTCTAACCTGCCTTTCCCCCGCCCTTTTCAGCCTTTTTCCGCCTTTCTCCCGCCTTTCTCCCGCCTTTCCCCCGCCTATTCCAAGCCTTTCCCTTGCCTCATCCCAGCCTATCCCTCCGCCCTAGCAAACCACCCATCAGTAAACTACACCAAATCAACAAACAACAAATCGGTGCAGTCACTCCCACATCAGTAACTTTCACTGAACCAGGTTCCGGGGGGGGGGGGCGATATTGGAAAACAAGGTAAGTGGAGGAAATGTCCGTGAAGGGCCCGAGCGTTCGGTAAACGATCCCCAAAGAGCGATGAGGTGTGACGGCGAGTGACCCAAAGTGAAAGCGTTGCGTCGCAAGCGACTCTCGGCCAGCCGGCGACGGTCCCTGAATAATTCATGGGAGCTCGGATCGCTTCGCCTGCGGCCGATACCAGCATCAACACCAGATAGTCACTTGGCTATACTTCTTCAAGCCCTGGCCGCATTCAACTAACACTCCTTCCGCGGGCACAGATTCCGTGCCAAGTCCGCCCCGCCAGCCCTCTCGACCAGTAATTGGCCCCTGCAGGGCCTACCCTTTGGGATAACAACCCGCGGGATTGCGGCGTCTGGACCAAATGGGCCCTTGGGGCTTCTTTAATACTTTCAAACTATAGTCCGGATCTTTAAAACTATTAGTCGAGACAGACTACCTCCACGAATAACAATTAAACAAAAAAATGATATGTACTTACTTTTCCAGCGATTTGTTTCTTCGTTTGCGGTTTTTACTTAATATTTAGCAACTTTTACTGTGGTTGTCATGAACGGATAACAAGTTTTCATTTCCCAAAAAAAAAGAAAAGATTGTTCAGCATAGTTTTTCTTCACTTTTCGGTGTTTTCCAAAATTTTACACCCTAAATTTGGATCAGTAGTAAAAATCTCTGAAATTCAGTGAAAATTCACTGATTTTAAATCAATATAGCACCAGTGAGAAAATTCAGTTGTGCTACATTGACTGAAATTCGGTGAATTTTCACTGATCCTCAGGGACTTTTACTGATGCAAGTTTAAGAGTGTACGCTCACTTTACATCCTTATTAGAGCTTCAGCGTTGGAACAAAATCAAAATAATTCAAACAAAAGTGTTAAGTTATTGCATTTTCTAAATAATAATAAATCAGTAACAGGAAATGAAAGATAAGAGCTCACTAGACAACATGACAATTGACTTTACCAAAAACCGACACCAATATCACGTATGTCTTCATTAATTGGTTTCGGATTATAACCAGAATTTTAGGAATATTTTTTTTTTAAATACGGTATCGTAAATATAAAAGGTCCTTTTTCCAAGTTTTGTTTTAAGGACTTATATTCTTTATTTTATCACTTTTTGAAGGGATTTCCAGGATTTGCTGGTCACCCTGCAATCGGAGTTTCTTTTAATCTGGCAAAACCTCGTACTGCCAAACCTCATCCTAACCTAGACAAAGTTAGCGTGGTCTAACCTGAGCTTGATCCTGAATTGATCCACTCAGCCTGTAACTTCACGGGCTTGTTGTCCTTTTATACCCACAAAATCTGTGCAAATCCACGATACATAAAAGTTGGGTCTCTCTACGGAATGACCCAATTTACGCCGGTGGCCAAGTGAGCGGTCAGTGTTATGTAGTGAGCCGTGGGCCGAGGAAATAGAGTGAAATTCTTTAAGGGTCGCAAACCTTCATTTAATTTTCGCGTCAAAGGTTAGAGCGTTAAAACCCGGGAAAAGGACAGGCGAAACCTGCTTGGGGCAGCCTGCCTCGCTGAGGGGCAGAGCGCCGAACCAAACAGCTTGACCGTGACAAACCTGCTGACTTAAATCATTCAGCGCATCACTCTACTTTGCATCAAAGCGCCAGGGGAAAAAAATGGTTTTGTTACGGCAACAAAATTAGGGACAACAAATAAATTTTTTGTTGCTGCAACCAAATGTTTTGTTGATAGAACTAAACATTTTGTTGTTGTAACAAAATATTTTTGTTATCCCTATTTTAACAAATGATTTTGTTGGTATGACAAAACCTTTTATAGCGTGAGTACTCGACCTAGGGGCAGTGATCGGTCAGAGCAAAGAGACCAGCTCATCCAATTCTTGAGTAGAAAAAAAGAAGAGGACGGAATTTATACTACCGGGCCCAATGATAAGAAGTACAATCGTTTTAACGCTATTGCCCTATTTGAAGGTTGAACTTCGCTGCATGACCACGTGGCGTGGCAAGAACGATCTTATTGGTCGAAGGATTTCAGTTCCGAAACTTTTATTAGCTCGTTTCCAATGACGTCAGACTTGCTAAGAAATATTTTCTGTGGACAGTGAATTGGAAAGGCGGTATTCCCGCTGAGTGATCTCTCTATGTTAAGACGAGCTGAGCGACTTTGGGGAGTGACGTAAACGCGCGTGACTTGACGTGACTTAACGGTGAAGAGTCGTAGATAAAATTATGATATTCATTAAACAGGTATTCATTTTCAAGACGAAAATCCGCATTTCCCATTTTCTAGACTTCTACAACACTTGAAGACATTCATTTCACAGGGCTTTTCCAGACCGCTCCTCACTCCAAAGTCACTAGAGCTTTTCTAGCTTTACAAAAACTAACGTTTAAACCACCTGAAATCGCCGAAGGTTGAGAGTAAAAGCAAACACGGTTTAAGTAAAATTAAAGGAAAATTTTAATCCCAGTGGGAATGAAAGTATACACTGTCTTGTTTGGGAGTGTAATTGAGGCCTATTTCGAGTGAAAATCACTCCAAATATGAGTCGTATAGGCCCTGAGCTAAAATCACTCGAATCAGCAAACCTCCTGTATAAAATACTACCAATTAGGCCTACACAAGTCTAGAGCTAAAACCACCCCTACTATTAAACTTCCTTAGCCAAATATACCCCAATTATAAAAATCTATAATCAACCCAAAAGTTAACTACTCCACCGTTTCGTTAGGAAATGATCTCACTCCGTTTAGGACAGGAAGGAGGGCATTCGAAAGCGCCAAAAACAACAAGCGCCAACGCCGTAAGCGCCAGTCCGTAACCGCCAAACGAGAAAAGTCGCAAACGCCAAAGTTCGTATAGGTTAGGTCATGTCAAGATGGGTTAGGTTAGGTTAAGTTAGGTTAGGTAAGGTTAGTATTGCGGTTAAGAACTTTGGCGTTTGCGACTTTTCTCGTTTGGCGGTTACGGAT
>Ga0058701_10005611_pt1 | contig 10456 bp, 7 predicted proteins | sample AgamicOrMae_FD_97039 | JGI IMG/M metagenome (GOLD analysis project Ga0058701, IMG submission 97039) | Agave microbial communities from Guanajuato, Mexico - Or.Ma.e | ecosystem: Host-associated > Plants > Phyllosphere > Phylloplane/Leaf | place: Guanajuato, Mexico | collected 2012-06-04 | reverse complement strand
GATGGCCTGATTGTGAGTCAGAGGGTAATATTTGTTAGCGGGTTCGAAAACGCAATATACGGGTAGTCTTTGAGTGGTTTATTTGATGTAGCCTGGCCAGCCACCCTTAGGGATTGTGTTCGAAAATATCGCTCAAAAAATATCGCTTTTTAAACGATAATCGTTTAAAAATATAATACGTATAAAAATCGCTTAATAAAATATAATCGCTTTTTAAACGGAAAGTGAAGAGGTTAGGCAACCTACGTGTAGGAATGTTAGCTGGGTTGCCTATGCTCATGGAATACACTCAAACTCTCAAGAATATTGAGCACGTAATTGCTGAAGATTTGACTATAATGGGAAATAGCTTTGACTCTGGTTCGAGTACAGATGAAGACAATCTTTGGATCAGTGGGATGGGCCCAAATGCATGGCATTGCATTGGAGAAACGATCAAAAGTGTTCCTCCATGTTAAGCTGTGCAGTCGACTGAAAGAATTGACTGCACCTTTTCAAAGGGACGGTATTTCGGTAAATCACGGGAACAGAGAAAAAAAACTATCTTCGTCGGATCAGAGAACAATATTTTTCATAAAAAACAGCCGCAGTTCCATATTAATCTCAATCGGAAACAACTCACAGCTCGGAGGAGTTCGTTACAATGAAACACCATGGTGAGCTAACTACTAACATAAAAAAAAACTAAAATAACAGCAATGTGGTAACTTCCACTTGCCTAAAAAAAAACTACTTTGGTGTTCAGTAGATTGAAGAAATATTTATTTAGGAACAGTCGCTTTCACAATAATTCTAGCTCGATAATGTGATGGCTAGGTACGCAAATGAAGAACCGAGTTTCAAATGCGTACAAAATCCAATTACTTGTAATTGGCTCACGAATAACTTAGGGCAACTTGGGTTAAATTTTAAGGCAATGAAAAAAAAAATCAGTTCCTTGCAGACCGAGTACCTCATTTCTGTCGCTTTCCAGAATCTCGAGATTACTGGAGGGTTCGATTTAGAAAACTCGAAATCCGCTCATCGGAGAATCGATACCTTCGTGGTGGTAGTAAAAGCAAAGCCTCGACCCCCGTTAGGACGACCTTTCATAGCCCTAATTGAGGCGGCTGGCCGCCTGGCCGGCGCGGTGTCATGTTTGGGGCGCGTTTTACCCGAAACCATGGAGCGACCCCCAGAAGGTAGGCAGCCGGCGCGGCAACAGTGCTGGGTGTGGCCAGTTCACCACCTTGTCCGCGGCGCGACGCCCCTTGCTTTGCGGCCGCCACCGCCGGCCGGTCGATAGTGCGAACCCCTCCGGAACGGACCTGCCCGCGCCTGACCGCACTGCGTACCATGGTGAAAAAATTCGGACTCACCTATAGCAGCTCCCGGAACATATCACCAGAGCGGGTAGCTGTCATAAGCGCCAAAAACCACAAGCGCCAACGGCGCAAGCGCCAATCCGTAACTCCCAAACGAGAAAAGTAGCAAACGCCAAAGGTCTTAACTGCAATACTAACCTTACCTAACCTAACTTAACCTAACCTAACTTAGCCTAACCTAACTTAACCTAACTTGACCGAACCTAACCTATACGAACTTTGGCGTTAGCGAATTTTCTCGTTTGGCGGTTACGGACTGGCGCTTGCGGCGTTGGCGCTTGTGGTTTTTGGCACTATCGAATGCCCCCCAAAAAATTCCGACTCACCTAGCTGCTCCCGGAACATATCACCAGAGCTAAGAAATAGTCGCAGTGGTGCTTGCTGCCTACCTTGACACTTGAGAAAGGCGTGTTTCCTAACTTCTTGGCGTTCTTTTTAATATTTCTTAATAATAACGAGGGAGTGAACATCAACGTTAGGGACCTGAAGATAAGACGCATTTAAATGCACCATACCTCGGATTAAGTATATTTGTTCATACGTTACCCGTCTCAAAACGATCGGGTTGGACTTGTAAGTTGCGTAACGAGTACACCGTACGTTTGTACGCATACCTGCCTGGTTGGTCTAGGAGATGGGTTATTGCGATTTTTTCACCACGATACTTTTGAGTTTTTAGTTTTTGATTGCAGGGCAGTCAGTAGCTTTTCTGGGCCGTCTTACTCATTAGTCATTTACGCGTCTCTCTTTGCTTTGCGACAGATAGCTCTGGGCACCACTGCCGGAAAACTTCCCTCAAAACACTCAATGCTTAAGATCAGAATATACTCGCGAAATCTCAGAATAACGCTCAGATTGAGCTCACCGGTGGCGGAATTTCAAAGTAATGTATTTATTTTTTAAAATCATTTTTGAATTTGTTAAATTTGTGTTTGTATTGACTTCAGAACAATTCTTTTCATTTTTTTGTTATTTTTATTTTCGTAATTTAACAATAGACGCGTTTTTCCTTTTTCAATGTCCATTCAGCGTGGTCATTATTCGCAGTTTAGTCTGCAAATTGTGGCAAAAAAAATACAAAAAAATCATGAACTGCTGACTGAATTTCAAACGGTCATTCGTAGGCTTATTCTAAAAGAGAGATTAGGTTAAGTTATCGCAGCCTTCACGAACTTCACATGATCTATTTTCAGTTACGCGCAGTCTTGGACTGTACATATCATTATCCTTCGTGCGAATACCTGTTGCATTCACGACAAATCATATCATCCTGTCAGTTGCGGAAGGAACGCATATGGTGTGAATACCGGGCGACGCAGCGCGGACGCGCGACCCAAGCACTTTTCTTCTTCTTCTTCTTTGTATAAAACACCCCAGAAGCGGTACCGATACCGATAGACAAGGCGGTAGGTCACCTGCCTAATGTATGCGGCGATGTGTCAACGCCAGCCTTCCGGTTCCGGTGCTGCCATAGCTCAGGCGCCAGAATAGCGTTAATTTGACGAGGGGAGGCAAACTTTCAGGCGGGCAATTTTTCACGTCTTTCCGTCCGCCTGTTCTGATTGATATCACTGTGCTCCTAAAGTCGTTATCTTTGAGCTAAGCGAATCGAAGACTATTATTACAAGTGGTATCAATCGAATCTCAAAAAAAGAGACGAGTTCTTATTGAGAGCAAGCCTCGTTATTTAACGGAGTCGGCAACAAGGATAAGACATAAGTTATAACAAAAAAAAAGGAGACAAAAAAGAAAGGGTTGCGTAAAAACAGACATTTCTGACAAACCTAAAATGTTGATTTAGCAAACTAATAAGCACGAAATTCGGTATACGAGAACGTTTTGAAACTGGTTAATTTTCTTAATGGACCAGGGGTCAGTCGCCCACCCTTTAAACATAGTATTTTTAAACGAAGTTTTTTCTTGGTTCAGACAGTATTTGAAGTGTCTACAACACCCACGAAAATGTGTCGGATTTTCGAAATACGATTAAGTTGCATGTTAGAATTTGAATAATGAGCGGCTGAGACGACAGTGGATGTGTTAGAGGGGGGAGGAAGATATTGAAGTCCCTTTTGGGGCAGGGCGTGGTGCACACGGCGCAGTGGGCAAGGCGCCGTTGCCGCCTGGCGCCGCCGCAAAGGAACTGCTCTGCTCACAGTCAAGCCGCACGCACCTACGGACTCAATGGACAACAGAATGACTAATTCCCTTATCATTTCTTCTTTTTCCTCATTGCATATAAAAACCGAGGGCACACACCACGCGAACACAACGCTTTTCCGACTCAAAATCAGGTTATGGATTTGGGGTAGCTGTCATAAGCGCCTAAAACCACAAGCGCCAACGCCGCAAGCGCCAATCCGTAACCGCAAAACGTTAAAAGTCGCAAACGCCAAAGGTCTTATCCGCAATACTAACCTTACCTAACCTAACCTAACTTAGCCTAAACTAACTTAACCTAACTTGACCTAACCTATACGAACTTTGGCGTTTGCGACTTTGCTCGTTTGGCGGTTACGGACTGGCGCTTGCGGCATTGGCGCTTGTGGTTTTTGGCGCTATCGAATGCCCCCCATGGATTTGCACGACTGAGGATTTGCATGTGTTCACACACACAAAGGTAACACAACCAAATCAGTTGTTTTCGTGACTTTACTAACTGGAGGAGATATATCACCCGAGCTATCGAGGCTGTATCAACGCAAGTCAAACTCCGTGAGTTTCAGCTCTCGGTCGAACTACGGACAACTTGATATGGATATCCGCACGGATATGTGTTTGGATATCCATGTATGATCACAGGGCGAGTAAATCCTTGTTCACGCCCTGTGACCATATCCGTACGGATGTTCAAGCGCAAATCCAAACGGATATCCGTGACGTACTATCCGCACAACGGACAGCTTGACCACAGATTAAGGGAATTTAGAAAGCTTTAAACTTGAGCATAGTATTCCGATACACACGGAGGATTCTTTACAGAGTAAATATTGCGTGCTAATTAGAGTACGAAAACAAAATTGACCTGATAAAGCAGTTTTCCGAAAACATTCAGCTAGGATGGAATCGTGAGCTAAGCTTGCTAGTTTTCGGGAACTGCGAATAAAATAACTTCTGCAATTCGCAGTACCACATTCCATTTATAATTATCTCAAAATCAGGGTACAAGTCACACAGACGGTGCCCACTTCAGAGAGCATTGCTCGCAGAGATACTTCTTCTGAGAACTTTTGCTAACCGTGGATTAAGAGAATCCTTAAACTGATACTACACTCTTAATCTATGGAAAAACTTTTAGTCAATGCTCCGACTTCGTCATCTCTAACTCAAACATCTTCGTCCAACACTCAACAAAAGAAAAACATAAAAAAATCGTTTGTAATAAAGGAACTTATAAATTTTAGGTATGATTAACCCTAAAACCATTAGGCTTAGCTTGCACGTCAGATTATCGCTTTGGAGTCGAGTGATAATGGGATTAATACATTATCTTTACCAGTTGAAAGTTAACCGCGTTTAAAATTGACGAAATAGCGAAATCTGGCAACACTGGGAACGATATCCCCTCTGATGTTCCATTTCGAAGCGCAGCTAATAATGTCAAGCGGACAGGACAAGTCTTGACGTCTTTCGATGAAAATTGGAATTCTGAGACTGGTCTATTGACCCGCGGTCGGCCTAGTAATGAAGTAATCCGCAGGGGATCCGCTACCTTGCGATTAAAGCACGCGATCAAACTTTTATTTTTATCGTTCATATTCTTAAAGTTTATTTCTACTTTGGAGCGCTCATTGTTTTGAGGACAATTAATTGTTCTCCAAGGAGCGACAGTTGTGCGAGATGTTTTCTGCGAAGTTAGCAAACGGGCACACTGACTGGTCGCTAAACATGCGTTTATGAAATGCTTCATAAGCTCGCAAAAAGGATTTATTGCTGATGATATTCACTGATAAGAAAGACGTTTTCAACTCCTCCTCACTAGGAATTTCCGCCAGTATGCAATTTTTTAAACGAAGTGACTACTCACACGCTGTCCCACTTGATATGGATTAGGTTGGTTTCCGTGCGTTCAAGTCACCTCCCATTAAAAATGCATTAGGTTGTTTTCCGTGCGTTCAAGTCTCCATTTATAGGCGTGCGAATAAAACTGACCTTTTTTAAAAAAAATTCACTAGGTAAGGTCTGCCTTATTCACGCACTTCGACAAGTACAGTGGGCCACAAAAGTCATGAACCCTGCCTTCATAAGAAATCCATGGAGACATGGGTCATGACTTTTGTGACCCACTGTACGTACTTACAAGGGAAGAATTTAAGACACGTCAAGAAGGCCTAATGTATATTAAATGGAAGTTTGCGTGCGAGTAGACAAAAAATACGTCGTCAAATTTGACAAAGCCAAGAATTTATAAGCATGTCCGACACACTATTTTGCAAAATCTTAACCCAAACTTGCTTTATGAATTTGTTAATAAAAAACTTTTTCTCGCTCCAAAATCGATCGCTGGATTTTCGAGAGGGTCGACTTGTAACTTGTAAAGCGCCGAGACGAAAGCCAGAAAAACGTCTTGAGGCTCTAAGCTGATAAGAGGTGTTTATCAGTAGTGTTTCTTAAACGCCTTCTGGAAAAGTATCTCATATCGATAAGTATCGATAAGTCGGGTCGTGGGACAGAACGGGACAGGACGGGACACTGTGGAGAAGCCGTGATTTTCGACGTCCCCGATAACGATGCGGGCCGACCCGAGCCGACCCGAGGCGACCTCAAGTCACTCAGCGGCCCAAGTGTTTAGCATATGCTTATAAAACAGCTGAGGGTGAGCGATTTTATCAGCTGAGGGGCTGAAGGAGCAGGCAGGCGGCGGTCTCGGCGCCGCCAGGTAAAGCTGGCCTTTTTCGGCTCGTTTCTATCACCTTATGAATGGAAACCCCGAAGACTTTGTTTTAAAATGCATAACGGCGGGCGGACGCGGGCAACGGCTACAAGAACATTAATCTTCCGTCAAGCCTTAACAAATTCTTCGTAGCTTTTGGTCTACCGTTTAAAAAAGGAATAAATTCTTCTTGGCTCGGAATTGTACGGTTTATGGAATAGAACGGATTTCCGGATATCTGTAGGTTACTTTTTTTGGAGTTTATTCTTATATTGAGGTTATTAGATTTGACCTGAAATATAAGATAACGATAAGAAGGGGGAACAAGTGGTCTTTGGAAGCGATGGGCTAAGGAATGACATGCGATCGGGTAAGTCGGTATATGGACGGCTTCTTGGAAGTCAACAATGATAACAATTTTTAAGCCTTAACGGTAATTCAGCCTCGTTAGGGCTTTCCTGCATGTTAAACGAAATATACTCTAAATTGAGCTCATCATGGAAAATTAAACTTATTCTGCAAAAATATTGCATTTTTTAAGTTATGAAATGATATATGTAAAAATAAAATTGGAGCTGTATACTTTGCTACTTTTAAATTGTATTCTAAAAATCGTTAATCAAAGTGTTCATAACACTTTTCCGGAGACAATTACCGAAAACATACATTCTTGAATTTGCCAAAGATTGAAATTTCAAGACGGTATTTTAAAGTATGAGATTTAATATCTGGTAGACAAGAAGAAATTATCGTTAGAAAATTAGAGTTTCATTTTGTGTGAAGCGTTGGTTAAGGGCGTGGGGTAAATCCAATTAAAGTGCAACGCAAAACGCACGCGCAGCTGGCGCCGCGGTGGCGAATTTGGGAACTAAGAGAAAGGTTCGGCGGCTGACCGGCAATCGTATTTTCGTCCCAGGAAGTCCGCTTGAAGAATATTCCGAATTTGTTTGAAAAATCATATACAATAATTCCATTTTTGCCCAAAATTTTAAGATAGAAATTTTGAATGCGTTTTCAGGCCGATGACAAGCAGAATTAAGCAAATAACTCTTACATATCGCCTAAGCTAACCCGCGTCGTTCCATCTTTTCCAGCATCTCCCCAAACGCTCCACCATTTAAGATAACTTATCTGTGAAAAATATTTCAAGACAACAGCTGTTATCTTAATCCATTAACGACGAACGGAGGCACCTCCGTTTCTACTTAAAATCTCTAAATATAAGATAACATGATCTTATTCTACAGATAGTGATATTTAGAAGCCCAAAACGACAGAGAGGCCCGGTCAGAAAGAAAGGAAAAAAAAGCGTTAAGAATGTTTGTTTTAAGTTTAAAAAATAAAATACGTCCTTTTTTTTCAAGCACGCCCGCCTACTAGGAGACTAATGGGTATTGAGCATTAGTTACATTACCAAAAGGTCCTAAAAAAATAAGAAACATTAGTGATAAGAAATGCGCGAGCTGAAAGTCTTTTTAGAGGAAGTAAACACCTTGCGATAAAAGATGGCGGTTAATGAACTTGGCGCAGCACACCAGCTCTACCTACAAGTCGACGGCTGTTGAAGAAAATCACACTGTGTAAGACGGACATCCGGATTACCATTGTGAGTCATTTTGTAATCCCCACGAAAAGGATAGGGATAGAATATTCAGTCGCGTCGACTCGATCATCGCGGAGTGCCGTCGGACCTATTATTCCCACAAAAAGTACGGCGAAACATCTCTATTGCTGTTCATTTTGTCTCAATCGGCTTCGTCTGGTGGAAATAAAGGATACCCTAAAGAAGGTATGAATCTACTGCAAAATCGGAACGTTGAATTTTCTACTTCATACATGCCCCGCCGAGCGGAGCAATAAGGCGATTCCAAGGAGGTACGAGGCACCTAGCTTAAATTAATCTAACTTTGGTTGGGTTATTAGTGCGGTTATTGCATTAATCTGATGGAAGGCTAAGCAACGGTGACTAATATATCACCACGAACTACAATCTAAAAAAGACAATAAAGGGAAATGTAAGCATTACATACGAGTATCTGACTTGAACTAATATCGAACGACCCTGATCATTAAAAAAGTAGATTAAAATCGACGACTTAAAAGAGGGCCTGAAAAAAGAGTCTATAACAGTGCTTCGACAGAATGTCTAAAAAAAAAGTCTAAAAGGGCTGGAAAAATCCGACAGCGTGGACTTCATTACACCGAGATATTTCTTAGTTACAAGAAGTTTTGTCACAAATTGTTTGCGAATCGTCTCTTCGTGTCCCTTCAAAGAAAATTTTGAAATACGATTGAGCTTAACAGGAGTTAAATCTCGTAGCAAGAATAAACGTCATTTGCTAATCTGACGAATCAAAAATAAGTGATGGAATGGTACTGTTGGAAAAGACTGTCATGAGGTGATTCATATATCTATATCGCAGAGCAATCAAAAATTCATTAATGTAACAGGTGTACGCACGAAGGTGCCAGACAGGCGTCACTAACCAACAAATTTTAAAGGTTGCGTCTGCCTCTCCTGTTTCAACTTTTGTCGCCCAGCCGATCGAGCACAAAACAGGGCAACCAACCTAACCTGTCTCCAGCAACTCTGATGGAGTTCTCTTTGTGACAGCAATTGCTGCCGTCGATTAGCACAGTAACGTGACCTTTGAGTTTGTATACCTTAAATCCTGGTTATAATAAAAAGGTTGGAGCAAGGTAGAATACAAGGAGAAAATGCAGTCTTGACAAATGCTTGCGGGTCGTCGTAGCTTTTCCCTGTCAAAATACCCGATGGTAAACTACACGGTATAAAAGGTTTTGTTATACCAACAAAATCATTTATTAAAATAGGGATAACAAAAATATTTTGTTACAACAACAAAATGTTTAGTTATATTAACAAAACGTTTGGTTGCTGCAGCAAAATTTTTGGTTGCAGCAACAAAAAATTTATTTGTCCCTAATTTTGTTGCTGTAACAAAACCATTTTTTTCCGTGTATAGAGTAGGACAAAGCGGATTTCTGTGTACGTACTTGCGTCCAAGTCTCCTTGTTGAGAGTATCAAAAAAAATGTACGCATAAAATACAGTTAAAAAATGGTCAATCGTTGGAGGTTATGACCGTTTCCACAAAAAATTTAAAAAACAAACAAAAAAAATAAAAAAACTTAAAACAATATAAGTATAAAATAATGAAAAATCACTGCTGTGGCAATTCGAGAGCGACATTAAATTTGGTCAATTTACAGTTATTTTTGTTTTGAGAATGTTGGTAGCACTTTCCGCTCCCGTCTTAATCAACAGCTCATTTGTTCTCTGTAGATAGAGCATCAAAAGCGCATCACTACACCTGAAGTGGGACCTTCGCTTTCTAGTGATACGCTCGCTAAGCGACTCGCCGCGCGAGGAAACACTTGTTCACAAAGCGGCTTTCAAATGATTGATTTCACTCAGTGATCGAATCAAAGTTGAAACAAATCGAGAAGTGCGACACGTGCAACTACTCCGTCGAACAGACAGGCGTCGCCGATCGAGGTATGACGATTCGCCAGGTGGAGGAAACCTTACCATTTTAAAGGTCGCATTTTCTTTCTTCAATTCTTCGTCAAGCTCACTTGTGTGTGATAGCGGAGTGAGGCACAGGGCACCTACGAGGCCGTATCATAATGCTATGAAACGGTGAACCAGGGTAGGACACAACAGGTGGACATGTAACTATCGAGGCGAGGAGCGAGAAAAACTCTTTTTACATTAATTTATTACGTAACATACAATTGAGAACTGCCAAGGCTGAGTGGATACTAAATCAACGCAGATGAAACAATGTTGTTTACGAATCATTAAGTAACACTACATATTTTAAGTTACCAATCACTGATCTTAGAAAAACTTGGACTTGAGATTGTGACTAAAGATAGTAAAATGGCCGTATTTAAACCACGAAAAAACTACACGTAATGAATTACGTTTCGATACGTTGCGTTCTTTTAATATTAGAATAGCTTCACAGGGACGTCGAAAAGCAGGTAGCGAACGTGTACACAGTTCCAAATATCTTCCCAAAGAGATATGTGTCATAAAATTGACATAGTTTTCCATTGAACCGTATATTCATCGGGGAAAGAAGAGGGGAAAGGGATCATCCATTAGTTACGTTACGCTGAAGGGGGGGGGGGGGGTCAACGAAATGTTACCAAAAAAACGAGGGGGGGAGGGGTCGAAGGTCTACGTAACG
>Ga0058701_10005610_pt1 | contig 10456 bp, 8 predicted proteins | sample AgamicOrMae_FD_97039 | JGI IMG/M metagenome (GOLD analysis project Ga0058701, IMG submission 97039) | Agave microbial communities from Guanajuato, Mexico - Or.Ma.e | ecosystem: Host-associated > Plants > Phyllosphere > Phylloplane/Leaf | place: Guanajuato, Mexico | collected 2012-06-04 | reverse complement strand
TTTTACGGCGTGTTTTTTAAAAGTTTTTTTTTTAAATAATTTTTGTTAGTAATACTGGACGAGAAGTAAAAATGACCTCGTGAACAGGGAGAAAATAAGCGTTTGGACGTTTACCCTAACATTCTTAAAAGGTCAGTTCTATTCGCACGCCTATGTTAACAATGGGGACCTAAACGCACGGAAACCAACCTAATACATTTTACATGGAGCAGCATGTGAGTAGTCACTTCAATTAGTTTAAAAATATATAAAAAAGATGCGCAGTTAAATTGATGTCCATACGTTTTTTTTCCTGACGTGGTAGTCCGCTCAGCGCATAATTAAACGTGCTTTTTAACATTTTAAAGCATGAAGATAATTTGCAGTGTTAATGATTGGTTTCTCGTCGGGACATAAGCTGGTTTATGACCAACGCATAGTCTCGCAGAAATGCATTTTTTCTTTAACTGCTTTCAATTAGACATTCATTTCTAGACTGTCGTTAAATTGCAAGAACTGCGATCGTACCGTGGCTTCACACTGCTGATGGCGGACAATTATTTAGGGTTCCTGCCTTGAGGACCCCTCTAAAACTACTTTTCGAAATAAAGTGACTTTTTTTCTCTTTTTTGGCGTAATGGTTTCGATTATCTCTGTCCCAATCTTAATACCAATTTTAGATAAATCGACTTATTCAATATTTTTCCCCGAATGAGGGCGTCAGCCCCCACAAGTGAAAAGACAAGTTTTCTCAGATCTACTGCTCCAGCCTACTTCCGTCGGAGGATGGGCGCTCTCATCTCCCCAGGTTGAAGTGTCCATGCAAAATCCATGGAAATATCCATACCATAAAATTAATTCACTTAAAAATACTCGAATGGATATCCATGGTGCATGGAAATGGCATACATCCACGGATATCCATTCGTGTTTTTTTTCTTTTAGGAAATTGATAATTCGACATGGATATTGCATGGACACTTCAACCCGGGCCTTCGTATAGGCAATTTTATCAACACGCCGTCATCCTGTCATTTGTACTTTTAACTATTCGCAGAATTTCTAGAATATAACACTATAGATCTCTCTTGCTCTTCTTACACATCTGAGGAGTGAAAGAAATAGGTAGCACATTACTGCGAATGTTCAGGTCTCTTAAAAACGCTGGTAGGACTTGAAATAAGCACACTTTCATGTAACGTCCATAATGATAAGATTGCGTATAAAAGAATCTTCTGGCCAATGAGATAATTTTTCCCGGCAGCATAAAAAATATTACTCGATGCCGTGTGAAGTCTTCCGGCAGTATGACATAGGTGCGGTCACGCAGCCGTGCTATAATGCACGTTCTCATATCTGAATGATGCACTTTTCACACTTTAACACTTGCTCTTTAACACCGAGTTCCTGCGTGTAATAAAATTGCTCCCACTCTGGTTTTAACTTAAAACGCCGTCTAAAGGAATTGGGAACACGTTTTAATTTAAAACTTTATTTTGATAGGACTTTAAGGGAGAATATAATGTACCCAAGATAGCCTTTATTTGTCAACGCACATGAAAAAAGCGCTGGTTCAACTCTTCATATTTAAAGTTACGGAGATCAACAACAGTGCAAGCACGGTTAATTTGAGATTTTGCCTTGCTTTGCTGAGGTTCCGCTCCTCAGACGACTGGTTTTAGCACTAGTGTCGAAAGGTAAATAACTACTTATAAAATTACTCTACCGTGATTACTATTACCACTTATTTAATTAAAATGGAGTGTTGGGCACTCTTAGTGTTGCTGCCGAAATGTCGATTGCAACGAGGTGAATCGGATGAATTCGTTCGTTAAATCAGCACAGCACCTGGTTTTGATGAGATGAAAATAAACAATCGATGGGATTGATTGATGACATGGTTTACCTGACCTCGCTTTTTGCTCATTTATTTGGCAAGACAAAGGGGAGCATCTGATCAACCATATTGTTCCTGGTGTTAGTTGGCAGTTTTACAAACGAGCTATTCATTGAAATCGGACCCGCAGCATTTTTGTTTTCATGAGAATAACAAACAATGAAAATCACCGTCCACTCGAATTTTTCATACCGGCAACATTTTCTGGACAAGGGTAGAAATGGCTTCATCTTTAAAATATCAACAGGATCTTACGAGGATTTTTTGTGATTTTGAATAAAAAGATGAGCCAGTTTTTGGCCGATGTTTTGTGAATCGCTGACGATTAATGCATGTCGGGTCAATAGCAATACCCTATTTTCGTAATGATTCCTCCGACACCAATTCACACCGATCCCGTCATACTTTTGACTCGAGGCTGCCTTTTTCTGAGGGGCCTTAAACAGCACAACAATGCAGCCCGATCGACGTTGCTCGGTACGGAGGCCCGTATGCACTCGACCAAGCACAAACAGGTTTAGAACCTGTTCACCCGATTTGACTTTCTTCCTGTCCCGAATTAAAGCTAAAAATACACGATCATGAACTCTCATTTTCCTTCGCAATTATTTTTAGCCCGGGTTGGTACACCTGCCATTGGTCAGGCTGACTTTTTGGTACGTCTGCTGCAAGTCTGCCTTGTTCTTGTTTCGGAGAGCCGTGCTTCGCAAGCAACTCGTTCCACTTCGATCAAATATTACAGTTAGAAGAGTACCATGAAACGGTATTACGGGGATGCTCAAAAGATTAATCAAAGCGAAATTTTATAGGTTGCCCGAGTGGAAAATAATTGTCAGTTTTGCGAAAGGCTTCAAATATTGCTAATGCGTCTCCGTAAAGGTAACTTTACCATAAATAAGTTAACAGAATTGGTAAATACACTTTTGGGACAAAATCGCATAGGAGTTCGTCCGCCTATTTTTTTAGGTGGAGGACAGGTTATGGGATATTGATAACACATTAATTTGATGACTCAAAAGGCTGAGTAGATTCATTACACCACTGGAGAAATATAAAATCGCAACGCGAGATTTCTCACAAAACGAGTTGACTGATATCAAATATCAGCCCAGGCAATTTAATTTAATGTTTTGAATCATTTGATATTAAAAAAGTAAAATCGACGAAATGAATACGAAAATGCAGCAGAACGTTCCGTAACGTGCCTCTCCGAAATATTCCGAAGAGTTAACTGCAGAGCTTGCAAAAAAAAGGACGATTTTTGCATAATTTTTACTGGATATCTTTTCGTCGAGGGAGATTTGCAGGAGAGGGAAGCAGCTTAACACGTGAGCGTCAGTCCATGCATGGGCTTCAAAATTTGTTTAGTATTTTTCGAGTGATAAGAGATATGAATAGTTATTTTTGATTTAGTTCAATATAATCTTGGTTTGCGTCGCATCAGCCTAAATACTCACTACGCAACGCGGTCGGAGTGCGCCTCGCCAAACCCGCCGATCGGATCAATTCTCCATCTTGACGATTATTTTGATTTGGAAAGACAAACCTGATTGACTGCCCCCCCCCCCACAAAAAAAAGACTAAAAGACGACAGCCGCCGCGAGCGCTATTTCAAATTACTATGCACAAAAAGTTGACAAACGTGGCAGAATTACGGGACGAAATACGATTGGACAAAAAGAATCCTGGATCAGCCTGTTTTCAGATTTCATTCCCGGAAAAAAAGTGATATTGTTACGGGAGAACGGGAACTTTGTAAGTGAAGGTATACACCAAAGGTGTCTCGGACTATATTTGCCTAGACAAGACGTTGAGAGCGGAGATTCAAAGCCAGTTAGGAAACTGTGGTACTACTCACGATGCATTTTTATCCATAGAATCACTTGCAAATGTTGTCATAGAATTACATTAGAAGTGTGTTGGATAGTTTTTAAAAACCTCGAACATGTTCCGTAACTCATCGGAAAGTATGTTTCGGAACTCATTAAATTTTGCTCCAGAAAAAAAAAAAAACAGTTTTGATCTCTCTGATCCAAACTATCCAAATTCTGGGAATTAGAACTTTTTGGAATGATGGATACTGTGGACTACCTACTGTGGGTTGTAAACAGCTCATTGGTCAAAATGGTGATTAAACTTGTAATAAGAGTAAGAGTGACGTGTTTTTAGGACAAATCTTATATCAACGGTATACGTGCACGCCAAGTTTCATCGTAGTGGCATACTACATATCAAATCGGATAAGCACGCGTTTCCTAGAGACTTGAATGCACGGAGATACGGGTGCCGCTTTTTGGATGACAGTTTTCGTTGGTATCATCAGAGCGTATTCTCAATTGATTCTTATTGATCTTTTAGTGCCCGTCTTAAAAACTCCGGCAGGTTACCATAGAAGAAAATCTGACGTTGGCTATCAAACTTCTACTTTATTATAATATGAATTGAAACATGTTTGAAAGATAAACAAAGGCTTTTGTACGAAAGAACAAAAACAAAAAAGAATAAAGGAAAAAGAGAGGAGGAAAAGGACGAGGTAAATACTTACAAGTTAGAGCCATCAATCACAAAACTTGTATTCATAATTTTGAAAAACATTCACTTTACAAAAATATATCAGATATCAAATTTGTACACAACTTCGTCTCCAATGTAGCTTACCTGTGTGTTGTTTGGATGATTTTCCAAGATTACCGATTTTTGAGAAATGCGCGCTAGAGTCTAAAGGGCGCAAAAACGTTTTATGGGGGCATTCGATAGCGCCAAAAACCACAAGCGCCAAGGCCGCAAGCGCCAGTCCGTAACCGCCAAACGAGAAAAGTCGCAAACGCCAAAGTTCGTATAGATTAGGTTTGGTTAAGTTAGGTTATCTTAGGTTTGGCTAAGTTCGGTTAGGTTGAGTTAGGTTAAGTTTGGTTAGGTTAGATAAGGTTAGTATTGCGGTTAAGACTTTTGGCGTTTGCGACTTTTCTCGTTTGGCGGTTACGGATTGGCGCTTGTGGTTTTTGGCGCTTAAGACAGCTACCCCGTTTTATCAGCTACCCAAGAACCGTTCGCGATGTATTAGGCGACGATTTGCTGTTGTTTAATAAGTTGGATAAGGTTTTAACGCCCTCGGCCTCACTCCCGCTCATTGTCATAGTTTGGCAAAAACCGGTTTTGCACGAGAGGTACAAAAAAAATGCAACTTGAAGAGGTTACATACGGACCTCATACCTATGCAACATACATTAGGTTCCTTTGAGTATGGAAGAGAAGCTCCGTAACTCCGGTTAGTGCAATAATTATTGCGACTGTCCTAAAATTGAGTATGCCTTTGCCCCTTGCTTTTTCCCCGATTAAAAAGCAAGTTGTGTTTGCACCTCTATGCAGGCGTTTCCTGTTAAAAGCCACAAGGCTCAGAATTCCAAAAGAAAAAAAGAGAGGAAGTTTGTTTTTGTGGTTACTGACAAAAGAAGAGTGGTCACAAAACAAAAAGTAAAAGAGGGAGTGGTACCCCTGTCATTATTAACGGACGGAATTCCATTATTATGTGTGTTGTTTATTAAAAATCTTTGACGTCAAAGCTGGATAGCAAACCTACCACGAAAGGGAAACTCATTGTCAGCAGCAAACCCGGCGAAATCCTAACAGGGTACCGGTACCTTGTGTTAAAATTTTCCGGACTTCGCAATTTATACGCGAAGCAATAAAGTGAGCTTATTTCTTAAAGTCGAAATATACAGTAAATGTTTTATTTAACATTCCTGCTATAAAATAGAGATCTAACAGATATATAACAGAGAGCTATCTGAATCTAAAAAAAGTCTAATCGAGGCACATGTCGGGTTTATTTTCGAGCATATGTCCGCGAATAAAACTCTACTAGAGGAGATCGACGGAAAGAGAAACTAAACATATAAAAACATGTGCACATAGCTAGATGTTTTCTTAGAAATGCCCCTTTTACAATTTTTGTAGTTAAACTGAAAATATACTTTTAGGAAGTCCCTATGTATAGCGGAGATAAATATAAATTATATTGTCAATATGCTCCATATAATACCTATGTCAGACGTAGTTTGTGTGAAAGCGTACTAGTTCTACACTAGACCAAGATACAATGCAAACGAATGTTCATGAAAGGCCTTTAGAAAGAATTTGATTCTGTAGCTCCATCAATTTAGACTCCGGTCTGATAATTTTATAAATCGTGTAATTTGCAACTTCGAGTCACCTTGATTCACAATGCAGAGCTCAATTTAGCGGTTGGATGTGTGGCAAGTTATTCTTGCTCGCTAATTCGGGTGGTTGAGCGCTATACGTTCTGTTCAAAATCCCCTTCCTAACAAGTGATTTCGACGATATAAATACTCGCATTCGACTTGCAATTGTTACGCGAAATCTGCTCATTGTGAGAGAGTACAGGCGGGGGGCATTCGATAGCGCCAAAAACCACAAGCGCCAACGCCGCAAGCGCCAGTCCGTAACCGCCAAACGAGAAAAGTCGCCAAAGACGCCAAAGTTCGTATAGGTTAGGTTAAGTTAGGTTAGGCTAAGTTAGGTTAAGTTAGGTTAAGTAAGGTTAGGTTGTTGGTTAAGTTAGGTTAGGTAAGGTTAGTATTGCGGTTAAGACCTTTGGCGTTTGCGTTTTTTCTCGTTTGGCGGTTACGGATTGGCGCTTGCGGCGTTGGCGCTTGTGGTTTTTGGCGCTTATGACAGCTACCCAGCGTAGGCTACTACTCATTTCGGCTGACCCTCACCTCCTCAGAGAGCCATCTCATGCCAAGCCTGACCTAACCAACTCATAGAAGCCTAACCGACCCAACTGATCGTGCCTCTGTTTCCTTCGCCTGTCCCCCGAGGAATATGTCTAAACCACAAATCTTGTATTCAGTTAACAACTGCTTTTTATCAGTTCATGGACGTTTTTTCTTCCAGAGAAAAGATATTTAACCCACTACCGCCCAGCGATGCCGTTCGGAAACAGAAGTATTTATTTTAGAGGATCATTTTAGTTCAGTATTGTCAAAATATAAAAAATATCACCCCTCTGGAAGCCTGAAATATAATAATTTAGGCATTTTCCAAGCTTAAAATTGCGCAATTTAGTCGGAAAATACTTCGAAGTTAAATTTCAATCCAAATACCTTGGGCTGTTGTGAGTTAATAGAAAAGAAAACGCCTCGGCTCAGGGGCTAGAATGAAAGAGCAAGAAACCAATTGTTTCATTTTGATAAAATCGGCTTTGATTGCAATCGATTCTGTGGGTGTTTTCCCGAAAGCGGAGAAATTTGAAGAGCACGCGGGTCGCCTAAGGCCAAACACGCGTTTTCCAAATTAGCGTTGCCGTTAAGTTAAGGATGTTTCGTGTTAAAAACGGCCGCGGAGGGCCGGGCTGGGCCGGGCCGGGCCAGTCGGCGTGTGCCCGTTCCACTCTGGAATCAAGAAAATCGGGGCACGCCGCCGCGGCGCGGCGCGGCCGAGCCATCTGGGTCGCCTGGGCAGGGCAGCCGGGTCGTCTGGGCCCTGGGCAGCTGGGTCCGGGTCGTCTTGGCTGCCAGGTCGCCGACCAGCCGGGTCGCTGCTGGACCACTCGCAGGTCCTGCTCATTTTATGAATGACTACAATCTTACTTGATTCCCGGTCTTGACCTGACCCTGCCTTTCCTCGGGATTCTGGAACATGCATTGCATATTTGACTCGTACCTGGACCTCGGACGATATTTACCCGGTTATTTCTGCGAAACTCTTACCTTAATAAAAGTATTCTTACTTGTAGTTGATTCGTCTTTCTTGGAAAAGCACAATCTCGGAGGGTTTATATCACACTAAAATATAGTAACCTCTACAATGTACACTGAAAAAAAAGAAGACTGTTTGCGAGATGAGGTTACGGTATGAATTCCCATCGAATTTGAAAGACAGCGTCCCCCACTTTTTAAAAAATGTTCTCTTCATTTTAGAGGGTTTAGCTCTCCTTATTAAAGACAATATTTCTTTCCTGAATCTAAAATGTTATCTTGGCAATCGATGTTCTCTTTTGGTTTTTTTTTTTTACTTTGCCAATGAAAAAAAATGTAACAGTTTCTCAACCAGGAAGATCTCTGTGAGATGATATCCTATTTTTTTACAACAGGCACTTCCGAAGAGAACCTTCCAACATAAAGTAATAAAACGGGCTTTCCTCGGCAACGGAAATTCTGTTAGCTTAAGTATCGCCTCAATAATATGCAACTCTTTTCAAAACTTATAGTTGGCCTCCTCTGAGGTGAGATACTGTTTTCTGAGAGGTAGGTGAGGGCAATAATAAAATTACAAAACCCGAATATTTGACGAATAATGACATTTTAATGTCTTGAATCAACTGGAGTTGTAGGAACTGAGGGTGGAATATGTCTCGTGTTTTCCGGTTACCTGGAAAAAAAAAGAGTTTTGTAGGTTTTCTCTAAGGAGTTGTTCTCAACTATAATTTGAAGTAAACACAAATTGTTTATTTGGACGATGAAGTTGTTTTTGAAATTGATCTAGGTTGCAGTATTAAATTGCATCCGTCTGCTGCAACGAGACGTTCTGTGCAACACGAACTTAGTACCGGGTATGTACAGGATATCTGCCACCGACACTTGCTGCGATTCCAAAGGGGTCAGCTACGTTTGCAACCAGTTATATCGGGTTAAACCAGAGGTTACTAAAATCTCTCCTCTCTAAAGCAGCCCTACAGCAGTAACCTTATCGAAGGAATAACTTAGCCCTTGAGAGTGGTCGGGGAGTGGGCCACCCAGATTTTTGATAACTTTTTATCATTTTATGGCGTCTATACCAAAGCAGCCTTTTTCAAAGAGTGGACCACCATCGTATTACAATATCTTTCGGGGTTTTATTGGCCTTTAGTTAACATTTTATCTGCCTTTCTTCAGATGACTTTTGTGCCATATTTCAGGATCAATGCCTTTTCTTTTCAAGTTCAAAGATTTTACCGGCAGTATGGTCCATTAAATTTTAAAACCAGTCTGAGTTTTTACGGCTGCATTTTACTGTATATTTTGTTTCAAACCCTCTTTGCGGCCTCTTATTATGAATGTCGCCTATCGCCAAGGCATTGTAAGTTAGGTGTCGTGCACTCAAGTTCGAACCAGTCTCCAAGATTCAGTGAAAATTAACCGAATTCTATTCAATTTAGCACCACTGAAAAAAATCAGTGCTGATATATTGACTGAAATTCAGTGAATTTTCACTGAATCTAAGAGACTCTTACTGATTCTTTAGTGTGCACTCAGCTTCATCATCACCACCATCCATGGATGGTGGTGATCGTGCACGATCGGCTGTCGCCAACTAAGCTACTATAATTACTCGTTAGACAGCAGATATGGTAAAGAAGAGGTATCAGGCTCTGTGACGATAGGTTGGGCTTTACAAAGTAGATTGAGAGCTGTGTGCCTTACTCCGCTGGCGTTCCGCTGGGCTTGATTAGAACAAAGAAAGATCGCTGGAGTAGGGAATGAAACCTCTAAACTCTTGAATGCAGACGTCGGTAAAACGATGTAGAACAATATTGTTCTTTTTCAAGATACTCGTCGTCGCGGTCATTAGCTTGAGCTCCACACGAAAATGCTTTGATGATAGTCATAATGCGCATTCAGCTACTCAAAACTGTTCGTTTCTCTTTCAGTGCGTCCACCGCTCAGACTTATCAAAAACTAATGTCTGTAATATCGCATCATATAAGCACCGCTGAATAAATCAGAAGTCATTTTTTGTCTTTTTTATTTTTATATTTAATAAGGGGATAAGAGAGGGTACTAACTTTTGCGAAACCGGAACGATCACGTGGATTTCATTTTCAGTGTCATCCCAACGACCCATATCGCCTGTTTGAATTCTTTCTCTAGTTCTATTTCGCTATGTTACTAAATTTAAGACAAAGCTTAATTATAACAATAGGTACATTCGACTTAACAAAGTATCGATAACATATTTCATCAGTACGAGATAAATATTAACTTCTATCTGGTAGGGTTACTTGAACTTTAACTCATTGCACACACCGAAATACAAGTCAAATAGTCTGCAGATTTTTGAAAAATCGTGACAAACATGCTCTATTATTACGAGTACTTTGTAGCCTATGTTCACCTCCGGATCACGCAAACACCGCATAATGAAAAGTATCAGTAACTTCGTGTCAGAATAAGTCCCACTCACCCCTAACGAAGTTTCCCGAGAGGGTAGTAACTCATAAGTTACGTGTATTACGCAAATCATTACGCAGACACTTTGTGGCCCGTACTCCTTGAAATGGAATTAGTAAATGGTTCTCTATGTCTTTGCAAATCGGATCACATTTCTGCGATTTGCGCTGAATCTCAAAAGGAAACTATGATTTTAGTATAGATTTTATCAATTCCACGGCAACGGCCTTTACGTCAACTATTACGGCTGTTGCGCGACTATTACGTCTCCATTACGCGGTCTGTGTATATACACTATTACACGAGATTTCTGCGTAATAGGCGTTTCTCCACTCAAAAAAAGATCTACGAGTTTTTACTTCTTTGCGAGTTTGACCAAGAGTTTTTAAGGGCACGTTTTGGACGCCCT
>Ga0058701_10005609_pt1 | contig 10458 bp, 4 predicted proteins | sample AgamicOrMae_FD_97039 | JGI IMG/M metagenome (GOLD analysis project Ga0058701, IMG submission 97039) | Agave microbial communities from Guanajuato, Mexico - Or.Ma.e | ecosystem: Host-associated > Plants > Phyllosphere > Phylloplane/Leaf | place: Guanajuato, Mexico | collected 2012-06-04 | reverse complement strand
GTTTTTTTTTTTTTTAAGTGAAAATATTTTATTCCATTGTGAGTTAAGTCGAACTCATATTCTTCAAAAATAGAGTTTTTAAAAGGCCGCAGTAACAAGATAGATGCATTTTTAAATAAGTCTTAGCTTTCCTACTGGATTGACGGTTTTCAATTATTTTGTTGCCCACAGAAAACGTCAATTTGGAAGGCATTTTTGAACATTTCCGTCAGCTAATACATCTCACCGTTCGGATGTAGCATGGCAGTGATAATGTTTGTAAGTAAAGTGATTTAAGTTGTCTATATTTTTTTTATTTGTGAAAAATATGTAGACAGTGTACAGATCTCGATGAAATATATTTTGTGGAGCGGAAAACATGATGGCTTGCTTACGTTCGCGTAAATGTCCTTTTACTTTATGTTTATTTTTCCTGTAGACAAGTGCACACATTCGCGGCAATGGATTAAGGTGAGTGTTAATTTTTCCCGCAATTCTCATTTTAATTGGGTATTCTAGTTTTTACGCAATACGTGTCCATCCGTTTATCGTTCAATAATACTCATGCTTTTCAGTTTATTCAACTTTCGACGATTTTTTTTCGTGAATTTTGCAATTACGTTTTGTCTCCTTGATCAAATATGGGCTAAACCGCTATTGCACAGGTAGTATAACTTTGTTATTCTTAAACAGAGCCGTACTTTTGTTCTCGGGGCATTAACAAGATCGGGAAGATAGACATTTTTCGCATGGTTTGTACGCCTGGAGGCTGCAGGCATATCATTAATCTCTACCAAATTCAGTCGCGAGCAGAATTGGAAACAACAGCAGAACTACCAACTTGGCGGCAATATATTTGAATCGCTTGGAGACACTTTGTCACCCTAAACGTTTGTTTCCGAGGCGAATGAATGTTGGCACTTCTGAGAATAAGGATTTGACACAGTCAAGTGCTAACTTTCGCTCGTCGCTTAGCTGGCACCACTTTATCATAGTTCAATTTAATTTTTCAAGATTTCACTTACTATCTCTTTCTACCCTGTCTGAACATTTCAAAAGATTCACAGTATAAACTGATCCCTACTTTAAGTAGTTCTTCACGTGTTTTAGTTGTTAAGGTTTAAATCGGGGGAAAAGCATAACTTGATTATTTTTGGAGATACCCATATAAACAACTATATCAATGAAAAGTCTGGTCGAGATTTTTCAATTGATTTGGTTAGGGGTATCTTTGAAAACAATAACGCTTTTCCCCGGTTTAGCCTTTAATGTACCGAAAACAAGTATGGGACTATCATAAGCAGGGGTTAGCTCCCACTAATTGTGAACGGTGAATATATTGAAGATATATGCATCCGCGTATGTTAGTTACCCGCTGCACCTGCTTATTTTTCGCTATCGTTATCTCCATCAGTAGGCTATGCGTATCGCTCCGCTCCGGTGGTCCTTCGCCAAGCCTGACGAGGCTTACTTCACGCCACGCCGGCATCCTGCTGCCGCCAGGTGAGGAAGGCGTCATAATGATTTGCAACGCTGGTTTAGGTTTTCCGGAAAGCAGGAATGAGTCCTTGGAGACTCGATTCGGCATTCATCGTCTGACACGTGTTTTGCAGGGACATATTGTCCTACACAAAATAGCTCGACGGAGTCATAACATAAATACTTGGAACAGGTCTTATAGGTACCAGGTACTCGTATCAAATTCACGAACATGCGAAATGCATCGAATGTATATGCGAAAAATATGAGACTTCCCGCTCACTCTAATATTGTAGATTTCCTTGGATACCCGTCATTGTGCTCGTCTCCCTGGATTGAGAATCCGTAGCAAGTCAATGCATGGATATCCATAGAAATCCAAGAATATCTTAATGGATATCCATAAAAGCATGGATATTTATTCATGAATATTTATTGCTTACGGATATTCATTGCAGAATGTCCTGCGTGGATATCCCTGCTTGGATACTAATGTGGATATCCACACTTGTTTGGATAATTGAAGACTGATAACCGAAAATCATGGATATCTATGTTAATATCCATGGATTTTTGGAAATCCATGTATGGATATGCTATGGATTCTTGGACCAGGGTCAAAGAACTCACTCTTACTTTTTAAAAATTTAATTTTTGTACAGTTTTACCTAATGTAAGTCTCCTAAGACCTAAAAGATTCTCCGCCTCTTGAGTCTCATTCCACATAACTTTCGTGTTTGTAGGTCATTTAATACTTAGTGATAGATTGAACCTAACTGAAACTCAGAAGTGGGGAAGGACTCGTGAAGCAATCTGTAATGAATTGCCGAGGGCAAAGAGCCCTGCTTGCTATTATGTGTTTGTATGGGATACAAAGTGATTCTGTTTTGTGATGGTTGCAAACAACTGGACAGATAGGCTAACTTTGCGATTGGAATTAGCTAAAATTCTGGCAGCAAATCGAAGGGGAATAAAGCAAACAAACGGGCGTGCAGACTGTATTTAATGAAACCCTTGATCTATTTGGAAGGATTAAAACTTGTTGAGTAGTGGATTTGGGTGGACGCCATAACTTACTCCCCCACCCCCTTACCTGAACCCCGTTCATCCTATCCCATTGTCGCTTCATCTATCGTTTTGCGCGCGAACTTCAAAAAAAGAGACGCTTTAGGAGACGCTTTGTGGCCGTATTATTAAGTGCTCTTTTAAAATTTAGTGAACGTGAAAAAAAATGATTATATATGATATTTAATAAAGCTCTTCCAAGTTGGAAGTTTGCTGGAAAATGATTTAAGGTTACAACTGCATTGCAATAACAGGTCGTTTTAAGGGGAGAGGGAAACTTTGTCTCTTAACCGGGAGAGTATAACAGTCTCTAGGACGCGTTCGAAAACGGCACCCGAGGATGTTCTATTGCTGTCTTACACATGGGGCTCTCATAAGAGAGAAGGACAGGATACCCCTCGGGTGGTGTTTTCGAACGCACCCTTTGGTAACAGTGCACATGCGACGCGCGTTGTAAAATCGCATTCGAAAACGAGCGCTTCTGGGGTTTCTTTCTTCTGATAAAGAATTCGCTGTTTGGGATGAAAACACTTTCGGGAAGTATAATTGAACGCACGCCGTGAAGACGCAACACAAAGCGTTCCAAATATACATGCAGCATGTATAAGGTACTCTAGGACGATTTTCGAGAACACTAAGAGGAAATAGTTTGATGAAGTTCTCAGAAACAACACCTACGAAACATATGGATTGCAGTTATGGCTTTATTTCTTAGAACTCATCTAACATCCGATGTTCATTGCAGGCCTTTTACTTTTGTTCTTAGTCGGTAGAGTTGGATTCATATATTCATGCATGCAAATTACTAGGTTTCAAATTTACACTTTGAAAAATTAGGAGTTTTGTGGAAAAAAATATACATATTGGGAATTTAAAGGTAAACATTCCCAACACTTCTTTCGCAAATTTAACAAATTTTACTTTGTATTATCGATTTTGCAAAATTTTAGGAGAAGTAGGCTTTTAATATATACTATAATAATTTTTAATAGAGTTTGGAATGCTTTGAAGGAGGTAATGAGAAGGCTTTTGATGTATATTATAATTATTTTAATAAAAGTGGTCCCAAGAAATGCGATTATTCATGAGCTCAACATGTTGGAAGTATTTTGAGTTCTTGCTAGGGCAATCTGGAGGAGTTACTTGAAATTAGCTTTTTTTAAATTTCATTTTCAAGGTAACTTTCCGTGAAGAACAACTAGAATATGCTTCATTTTGTACTTCTTGATTGGGAAGTGAATGGATAGTCGAGAATGCAGGAGCAAAATTTGGAGGGAAAAAATTAGATTTTGAGCAGATTTTGAAAGCGAAATTTTTAATTTCGCATTCAAAATCCGATACTTTTAATAAAAGTATCAGTATTCAATATTTTCTTAATGGCTTGAAACGTGACGTTGAAGTTTTAGCCGTACCGCGGGAAAAGTCAAATCGCTCAGGTTGTCAATAAACTTTGGAATTATAGTCCTCTAACGACCCCTGCTCGAAACCTCTTCCATTGAACGCCATCAAACAGTATAATTTAAATGAAGAATAAAAAAATAGTTCGAGACTCAACAAGCCAACAGTTAGCCAGTTAGTCGGCAAGTATAATTTCACTGCTTTGCACGGAAAAAAAATATTCGTGACCATTTTGAATTTGGCCCCTAACATTATTTATTAAGAGATGGAACGATATGGTTATCAACGATCTACTTACAAAAAATTTCATGACTATGTCTATCAGTCAATAATGTGAGGAAAGTTATCTCGACCAATTTAACATGGTTAAATAATTTGCAGGTTGTGACAGATTCATATTGCTCGCGTTAACTATATTTTAAAAATCAATTAAAAGAAAAAAGAGAAAAAAAGAAAAAGTTGGACAATTGTTGGCTACTGAATCAAAGCAGCCGTTCACATGAGTGCGGCGTGATGACGTGGGCAATTAAATGCAGTTCTGGCGGTAAAAGCGCACAATTAACGCGGATTCCATATGGGTGCCGCGAGAAAATCACCTGATTTTTGCTTGTCACGCTAAAACATGCAGGTGATAGATCAGCCTGACTTTCAGATCAGTTAATAAATCGTTTATGAACGATCATCAAACGAAAGACTTGCATCAATGAATCAATTCACATTCGTACTTATTCATTTCAATTTTTTGCAGGCTTTAACACGGCTACATCATTCTCAACCTATCTCTCCTATTTAAGCGTGTATTTTGAAATGTGGTCGACTGAATTCTTTCACGCCACAAAAAGAGCGTTTGTTTTGGGGCGACATGAGAACGTTGGTCGTTCAATATTTGATTTCGTGGGAGTAGTATTTATTCTGTTTCAACAGCACCGCGTCTTTTGTTTTATTGACTCGGGGATGATTCTCTCGCCGGTTTCGACTAAAATGTAGAAAATACGAAAGCGGGTCGGCAATGTAAACAAGAATTTGCTGGGCTTTGGGCCACAGTCCCCTCCTCCGTGAGTGGCCACACGTGGTCGCACAACTTCAAATAAAAGACAAAATATCCACGTGACAATCAAGAATCCTCATGAAACGTACTTCATCAAAATCAGTTTGAAAGCGTAATGTCCTTTGAAAATAAGCGCAGTATCTGTTTCAATTTTTCCTTATTGATTTTTGAGATTTAGATACTTTTTGTATTTTAGTACTTGTAGCTTTAAAATCATGGGAAGCGGGAATAGAAAAAAATCAGGGGTTAATTAATCTCCTTGCCTTATATTTTATTTGAAGTCACCTTGTTAATTTTTTGCTCTAGTTTTGTCCAGATTTTATAGTTTGGTTTTAGATAATATAGTTAACTAACTGTAAGCACAGTTAAAATGCTGTGGTGTCTTCCCTATACATGGCTATCCATTTTTTGGCAATACCTTTTTTTAGTTCTATTATTGATCATAGATCATTTTTTAATTCTTTTCGTGCAGTGAAATTTTTGAGACGGTTCCCTTACAAAGTACAACAGCGTTGATAGCACACTTTTAAAAAAATAAAGTACGTCGCGGGTGAAATTAGAGCTCGTGCTTTAAACCATTGATTTCAAAGTAAAATTGTGGATATATCCTTGTACCTAATCTGGCAGACAAAGTTACCGGCAAAATAAAAAGTGTGGTCCATCTTTCGTATATCTAGCAGCGCGCAACCAGAGGGGAGGGGCGGTAAAGACGTGGAGTGGAGAGACGGCGAAGACTTGCAGGGGAGGGGTGGAGGAGACGTGGAGGGGAAGGAGGCTTGCGGTGGGAGTGGGAAAGAGACAAGCACATGTACGTGCGGGTACCACACTCTAGTCGAGTTTGTGGCTTTTCGATTGGGACGCAGACTCTGTAAGCAAGTTCAAAGGGTGTTGCGCGTATGTTGTGGTCTTTTGCAGCTAAAAAGCAAAGTGTCACGTTGCCAAGTCGGTTGCATCGCTGCACTCACGTCAGGTTAGTAACGCATCGGTAACTTTGAGGTTAGGTTGACTGAAAATGTCCGCGGGAACACGAATTGACATGCTGATGACTATTGATCTGCCGGTTACAAAGGGCTGCCATCAAACAATCGTACCATTAGAACGGTCTCCACTTTTGTTTACCTACGATAAATGTCCCATTTAACCAGTACGTCGATTATGATTAGGCTTCATACGCAATAATTTGTAAGAGGCATAGAATTCGAGAGTCTACCATGTACAGTACGGTAAGTTCGGACATCTGACCGTCTGTATTCAGACTTCATTATTGAAACAAAACAAAAATTCTAAGATTCAGTCGAATTCGGTCATTTTAATTGTCGTAACTCAACTCGCCGTTCTGGGCCAAACAAGTTTCAAAAGTTTAAATCGGACTTTCGTATTTTTTTACATTTTTTTTTTCAAGATTATGAATCAGAATACTTATGAAATGTTAATTAAGCTCTATGTCGAAATAGTGTGTCATTTCTGACTTCGACTACTTTTAAAGTATTCAGTGATTTAAAGAAATGCAAAACAAACAAAATATCCGCTGGGTTTTGTTGCGAACTCGGCTTAAGGTAATTTGATCTCAATGCTATCTTACGAATAACCTTTATTTAGGTCTTCAAAATACAAGCTTTTGCCTGCTTTGCATTAAATACAAGGCGATTCAAGTTTGACGTATAAAATTGCAACCTCGGCTAGTTCCAGGGAGTGTTTTTTTTTATTAAGAGGCATAATAAACATCGGGTGTTTCAAACATACCGTTTGTCGTTCCTCCTTCTAACGTTTTGTTTTGGTACCCGTTGTCACTCGCTTGTCAAAAATACTCGACAGTTTAGGCGGGGACCATATTCATGAGTAGCTTTCATTCTCAAATCATTTGTCTTAAAATCGATTTATTGTTTGAGAACTGCAGACTGAAACTAAAATGTAAACATTGTCCCATATTTGACTTAATTATTTTTTAGCTCGATTTTTGCCCTATTATTGACGTTTGGATTTACTTTTTTAAGATAAGAGTTGCTCTGGAATACGTCACGCGATATATTTTTATATCGAGTTTTTTCTTCGATCGAGTAGTACTCCGCGCAAACCAAGACCAAACTTGAAGAGTTCTGGCTGACGACGGGTGTGTTTTAGAGGTTATGTCTACTTAACATTTTCGTCTAAAATTCTTCGACTAGCCGTAGTTATAGTTTTGTATGCCAAAATTCAATCGCGCTGTACATCTGGAATATACAGTACATGCATGTACGTATTTATTTTGCAAATATTTACCCATTAAAATCTTCCTAATGAAAAAAAAATCCGATGAAATTCCTGCTATATACACTTTTTGAAGTAAACGTTTGGCACGGTTTGAAATACTTGTCAAAAAATGTTTCCTTTTTAGTTTTTAAAATTGTTGTTTTGAATTATCCAATATTCGTGCTCTTATTCCTGTTCTGGAGTAGTCAAACATTTGTTAGCCTTGAATATTCCAATGTTGATTTTTCAATTAGCCTCTTGCATGTAAAAGGTTCAAAATCAGCAGGACAAGAAAGAGTAGGTTGTTAGTACTGTATTTAAATAGTTGTGTGAATTACGCGCGAAACAAAAACGTTCACAGAACCAATCGCTGGAAAGGCAGAGTTAAGTTATGAATGGAAGCGTTTGAAGCACATATTAAATCAAATGAAATCTCCAACGAATCTCTGTTTTGATAACGCACTGTTGCCATGTCATTTCGATCCCACGGGGGGCTTGTCCAATCATTTCTGTGGCGGTCATGAATCGGAATAAGTCCCATTCACAAAAATTACTCGGTGTTCTTTTTTCACAAACAACGTATTTTTAGAGACAAAAGGGAACGTTGGTTCTTAATTTCTCAATGGATCCAAAGCTCCTCTTTTTCATACAGCTGTTACAGCGCTGCCAGATTTCTCAGTTTTTAAAAGTTTAACCCGTGATCACCTCGCAAACTGATATAGCTTAGCTTGTATGGTATGTTTTGGATGGACCGCTCTCGAGATGAGAAATTCATAAATGAGATTAATCGCAAGGTTATCTTTACCAATTAGAAGCCATACTGTGTTTATACATGGCGACATAGCGAAGTTTGGCAACACTGATGCTGTGTGAAGTAGGGGGGAAGGCCAGGCTGCTGAATGAAGCTCACCTTAAAAGTATCGTCCCTTGAAGGACAATGAAAGAGCCAGCAATTCAGTTATTTTATAACCCTTTCAATGACCTCTCGTGCATGAAATGTGATTCGTACAGAGAAAAGCGCCTCTGCAATAGCAAATTAATTTGTTAGAAATGAGTTTTGGAGTTTAAACGTCAATTTCGTATCAGATGAAGACTTAGTAGAATTGAATTCAAAGCTGCTTCTGTAAAATTTGTTTTGAATATTAATCAAACTCGAACCCTGCAACTGATTTTAAAGCAAAATTTTGCCTATCAGATTCTTTTTTTCTATGTAGACTTGGTGTTTGAGTTGCTATCAGCCTTACAGGGTAACGATTTTTGTTTCTCATTCCGCAGTCGAAAACTTTTTCAAACTTTCGTCTGCTGAAATTCAGTGTTGAAAAAACTGAAATTCAATGTTGACGAATAATGGCGTTGCATGTTACTTTAGTTTTGATTTTTTTTCATTGAATGCGTGAGTTCACATCAAAGGCTTTTTTTTCTGACCGATGGGATGTGGCACGCAATTAGTTTAGGACAGGCATCAATTATTAATCTATAAAAAAAGGATAAAAAATGGACTTTGTGAAAGGACTAGTTTAACCGCGATGACAAGCAAAAAGAGATTAAAGTGAAAGAATCGGAAAATTACAAAAAATGGACTACAAGGGGAAAATCACTAGGTTGGCAGCCGAAATTACCGAAAGATTTGTCTGTGTAGATCTCTCAAAAGAGAACATGACTTGTGGAGTCTAATGTTCACTTCTCTTTCATTAGGGACATTTAAATATTGTTCAGAGTATAACATGCATAGTTGACAAACATGAGTTGATGACAAAATACGGAGACTCGTTCTACTTATCTGATGCTGGTTTGGAGTAATCTTAAAACTATGATTCTGAAATATTTAAGAGGGTCATGTTTCCGATTTGGGCCGTTATACGGCGTTCTTGGTGCTGCCAAGTACACTCCAAATTTGAATCGGTGAGAGTCCCTGAGATTCAGTAAAAATATATTTAATTTTACATTTTAGCACTACTGAAAAATATAAGTCTTGCTATATTGACTGAAATTCAGTGAATTTTCACTGATTCTCAAAGACTGCTTTCACTAATTCAAATTTAAAGTGTACCCATTCTGGAAGCCATCTTTTTTGAACCTTTGTTTCGATTTATGATTAAAATATTTTTTTGGAAAGACATAAAGAATAAGAATCAAAACAGCTCACAAAATTTAGCCTTTTTTAATATAGCCTTTTTTAAAAGCCATGAATTTTGAGTCTCTATCGCTGCTCTAAAATTTGTTGTTTTGGAAACTGCATTGTCTTCAAATCAATGTTGTTTGTTAAAGTCGGGTAAAAATGAAGTCGTTTTAGGTCAGTTCTATTCGCACGCCTGTGTTAATACAAGGGAGACTCAAACGCACGGAAACCAACCTAGTGCATTTAAAATGGGGCAGCGTGTGGATAGTCAGTTCGTTTATGAAATCACTTCAGTGCCCCTCTTTCTCGTGGTCTTAACCCTTTCACATTCAACGCACTACATTGTGACAGCTGCGATGTCGTACCATCGGAAGATACTATTTTAAAACAGGCCCGTGACGGAGCGTGTCTGCGAGGCGCGAGGTGATCGGCCGGTACCCGGTTCGTACCTTATAATTCACTTGCGGACGCTACCCGACTTGTGGTGTGCTTGTGACTAAAATAGTAACCTGTGACTGGATTTCTATTTTTAAAGTTTTGGTTGTAAGATATTTTAGTAGTTTCTAATGTAGTCACTGGCTCCGGTTTTTGATTTTATTCGATCGTTTTTAGTTTCTATTAATGTGACGAAAAAATTGTGGAGAGCTTCCCTCACGTTTTGTAACTTGAAAACGTAAATAGGCCTACGCCCAAAAATATATGGTCAGTGAAATCCGTTTCCGATCTCACTTTTAACGAAATTCCGCCTGTCACGAATTGTATTTTGCAGTGTCCTTAAATTTTTCACTGACGGCCTTAACTGGATAGTGAGAAATTAAACCAGGTACACTGTAATTTTTTAAGGTAGCATTTTCAGCCGTTTGGTTTAAATTTGGTGCTACCCTCCGTCGTCAAGCCGAGCGGAGAGATAGCGGAACGAGGCAAAAGTCATCCAACCTAGCCTAACCTATATCATAAGCAAGCCTCTTGCGGTATACCAATTTTAAATATAGTGCGTTGTGCCTCGCTCCGCTCTCGCTCCGCTCGGCTGTCGCCAAGCCAGATGCCGCATACTTCTCGGCGCCCCTGAGCGGGCGCCGAGAAGTAAGCGGCATCAGGCTTGGCGACCGTTTAGTTGGGTAACCCTAGGTTAAGTTAGGTT
>Ga0058701_10005608_pt1 | contig 10459 bp, 5 predicted proteins | sample AgamicOrMae_FD_97039 | JGI IMG/M metagenome (GOLD analysis project Ga0058701, IMG submission 97039) | Agave microbial communities from Guanajuato, Mexico - Or.Ma.e | ecosystem: Host-associated > Plants > Phyllosphere > Phylloplane/Leaf | place: Guanajuato, Mexico | collected 2012-06-04 | reverse complement strand
ATTATTTTCTTTTTTAAAAGAATATCGAACCCGCATACTTGAGCGGTTAATATCACCAGGATACCGACAAATAAGCTATTCCTCATTCAAATCAAAACGTCTAAAAACATCTCTTAAAAATCTAAGACTTGAAATATCGTTGCACATCGACGGAGCATCAGAGCAACGTAGACAACAGCAGTCTTGTAGAATCCTGAAACTTAGAAGACATGGCTATCCCATTGGAGCGGAGTATAATTCTCTTAAGAAACACTTACACAGAACGTGATACCTTAAGGTTTGATATCTCATTGAACTTAAATGACTTTTTGCAGACATGTATTGCACTGCTTATCTGACATCTTGTGTCAGGTCTACCAACATCACATTAAGAGCACTTCGGCTTTCATCAACTCAGATAACTAAATCTCTTAGATTGGTAACATTGAAGGCAAGACATGCGATCAACCGCAAAATCTTGAAAACACATCACACTACTCTAAATCTTTTATGCAAACTAAAACTGTGTGCGATATCTACACGGTATCTACAGTGCTACAATTTACTATACGTGCCTACAGTGCAGTCATGGATACAAAGCTTGATTTGGGGACATGAATTCAACCCTTAAAATGAACCCTTGTTATACAGTCGATCTTGAAACTTGTATCGCGTTTAAAACGGCTGTGATTATTGTATGCGGACGATATAGATTTTAATCTCCACTATAAGTTACCTGGGTTTGTTTGAATTCAATGTCCCTTTTAACGGCTGATTCCTTACAAAGCACTAACTACTAACATACGTAAATAGGTGAAATTTAGTTACCCATGCCGTTCTATGCGTGCGTTAAAGGTGCTCGAATAACGTGAGAATATCAAGATAGCACGATTTGAGTTAAAAATAAGTGATATAAAGATAATCTACTTCCGTGCTATTAAAATTTGGAAAAGGATAGCTCGCCACACTGTGAAATTTAGAGGTGGAATTTCCTACCTATTGTGTCCAATCGTGGCTTTACTTTTCATAACAAATAAGGATGAAGATATACTGCCGAGTGGGTCAGGTAAAACTTGGTTAGGTTAGGTCTGGTCGCGAGCCTTATATGCCTTGCTCCGATATCACTCGGCGAACTGCCGCCGAGAGGTAAGTGGTATAAGGCTAGGCGTCCATTCAGTTAACCTGGATGAGGTGCGATTAGGTGCGGTATCAACAGGCTGAGTTAGGTTAGGTTGCGTGCCTCGCGACTAGCCCCACTCGGCTTGGGGACAAGAGATGGAACACAGAAGGTGGGATACAACCTCTAAAAGTTACAGAGTAGTTCAGCTCAAAAGAAGTGACTCCTATATCTTTTTCGAAAGTAGTGCCGATGCTGACTGTTTTAGGAAGAGCGAATGGTTCATGAATGAAATGGAACTATTACACTCCACACATGCAAGAAAAATAAAGAGATGTGACCAGGTCACTGAAACTTTTCTTTCCCCAAAAAGGGTGAGTCATGAACTTGTGTTCTCAAAACAGAAAGAGAAACAGGTTAGGTACAATTTACACAATATCATAGAATCTTGAACTGACTTCGCAATAGAAAATTCCTCAGAGAAAAAAAAGGTACGATTTTCTGTGATATTCAGGAAAAAAAAAAAGCTACAAAAAATTAATAACCTTAGATGCATATTTGAGAAACAGCGAGATAAGTTAATTCTCATTTGAATTCGTAAACAATAACATTTCAGAGAAAAGAGCCCAAAACAAAAATCAAAAAAGCGCGAGCCCCTGTACAAGACTGGGTAGGCAATTGCGCAGGAGAGGAGTAAATAGGGTTGCCTATCTCCAGATTAACTGACGCAGTCACAAATTTCCAAGGTAACAACAAAGTCTGCTGGTCATTCTCGAAAATAATTCAATACATGCTAAGTCTGAAAAATTTGAGCTTTTTAGGAGCGGCTTCTTCAGCGGCAACTCCAGATTTGTCAATAAATGGCTTCTCATGTTTCAGTCATTTTCAGTCTAGCAGTATTTTTTTCTTGACGGTTTGTAGCTGACCCTATGAATTTCTCGCCGTGTCTCATCCTACTCTACAGTACATCCATTCGACTAATATCCAGAGCTATCATATACAGACCTCATGCATGGAAGATGCTATCTTTCAAGTATTTTATTCTTAACCTACTTTTAACTTCCATTCTCTTTAACTTTTGTTATTAAAAAACAAACTTTAGTTTGTCGTTCCTATAGAATAAGAATGTAGAAAAGAAATATTTATATACAAAAGTTCTGACTGAGATGAAGACACTATACAGAAGTGGGTAAGACTCTAGATCCTAAATGTCTAGACCATGCTTGATCTATTGCGAAGGTTCAACTAGTTCTAGTTTTAGATTCTAACAAGAGTCCTACACACTTATATCATGCTGAAATCAATCAAAATTAAAACGCCAATCCGTAACAAAAGACATCGTTAGCACTGACATCGATTCACCAAGAAAAGTAGGTTATTCGAGAGCTCGATTTTAAGAACATACCTGCTCCATGGTCGCTTTCCCGACTGTGTCGCCCTTGGGCTTGTTCTATTATTTCGTTGAGCACCATAACATCTATAAAACAAAAGCAATCACAATAAGCAAGGGAAATACAGATTTGATTATTACAATTATGTAGTAGTGTCTACCTTAATAGAGCTAAAGGCTCTTTGGGGACTCTGCAGTAAATAAATACATGAAAATAAAAATATATAAAGAAAAAAAAAACGCTCGACAACCATAATGCGGAGGTCAACTTTGTGTTGCAATAAAATAAAAAGAAGGAAGTGACTATTCACACACTGCCCCACTTAAAATGTATTAGGTTGGTTTCTGTACGTTCAAGTCACCTCCCATTTAAAATTCCGTGCGTGCAAGTTTCCCTTGTATTAAAATAGGCGTGCGAATAGAACTAGCCTATAAAGAATAGCGGTGGACTAACGCATCGTCGTTAAAGCGTTTTTCGATCTTAAACAACTGATATGCCTGAACTAGTTCTTTTTTCAAGCTTGATATACGCCCGCTGGGTCACACAAGCTTGGTCATTTTTTTTTTTCAGAAGAAACTTACCCTTCATATTCACTATATTCTGAGCTTGCTCTGGGGAGGTTTCACCGAAGAGATTGTCTTGCAACTTAGAGATTTGTTCCTCTTGTATATCTAATGAAGTCTCCTGTGAACAAACACAAGGTTGGTTGGTTAGAAGATAAAAAAAATGGTTCAAAGGCCTTATTCTCTAATCAATTTTAAAAAAATCTGCTTCAAGGGACTTTGAACGTGGAAGAGGATTTTCCTGTCAAGAGTTGATCTTCTCAATTGAGAGTGAAGTTAGGTTTAATATGTATTCGTTAGTTTGGATGAGCTTATGTTGAGTTAGGTGGAGCTGGGTTAGATTGGGTTAAGTTAGGTTGGGATAGGTTAGGTTGGGTGATATTCGGCTTGGTGAGGTTATGTTGCGAAGGATCAGATCCAATGAAGTTTAGCCTCGTAAGATTTGTGCAAAAGTAAGACGAGGTTTGGTTACGTTAGGTTTGGTTAAGTTAGGTTTGCTTAGGTTAAAGTAGGTTAGGTTAAGTTAGGTTAGGCTAAGTTAGGTTAGGTTGGGGCAATGGTTGTGCGTCGGGGAACTTCCTGCATCTCGTTTTCAAAAAAAAATCTCCCTACAAAACCGGAAACAGAAGATCTGAATTATAGAGAGTGCCTTACATATTCTCTATAATGAGGATGCGCTTGTGCTTGTGAAGAATTTCTTGGGAAGCGCTCTTTTAAGCGGCTCTCTTTAGTGACCGGCGTTCCCCCGCTCTTCCCTCCCAGAGCACCCAAGAGGTCGACGTGCGACGTGTAAGAGAGACGAGACGCGTGCGACGTGTACGAAGAGTGGCGCGAGCCCAGGTTCGCGTAGTACCCGGACACCACAATCGCGCCGTTCTCCTCCGACATCGGCGTCACGGCGTTCGAGTCGTCGGCGAACGGAAGGTGTTCCTGGAACGAAACGTGTGACACTCAAAAACACAGGTCTAATTCCTGGAATAGCAAACAGGAAGTTGCTTTCTACGGACGGAACATGCTCTCCGAGTAAAAACATATTGCATGCTGAAAACAGAAGATATTTCTGGAAAACCACACGCCAGCTTACATCCTCCTCCCCCCCCAAAAAAAACGAAAGAAAAAACGACAAGGAAATAAAAAACGAAAAAAACGAGATATGTTCCTGGAATAGCAGGAAAGTTGTGGTTACACTCTCGGTAATAAAGGTTGGATTTCATTTCCTAATCTCTACTACCATGCACAGGGCTGCTAGTTAAGTTTCATCTCCAAAATGTGACTTAGGAGACATTTTATCCAGAAAAAAGTGAAAACATATTTCCAAATCGTGACCCAAAAGTGACCTGTTACAAAAAAAAAATCAAGCCTACGTGTATTAAAAAAAAACAAATAACTCTGCGCAACTAGATTCATGGCATTTTTGTTTCAACGACGGGAAATGATTGACTTGTTTTTCTGTTCCAAACGATCCAGAAATCGTGGAAAGAGAGGAATTGAGAAAGTATTCCTCCCATTTATTTGCTTATTAGGAAAATATTTACACTAAAGATTACATCGCTTGGAAAAAATACACCAGCGATATAAAAAACTCCCGCTAAGAAAAATATTGAGACCACTAACTAGGCTCGAACGATTCTGGAGTAGGGACTTTAAATTCCAATTCAGTGATACATGAACTAAGCGGGCAACAGCTGATGGTAAAAACAATTATTAGTTCCCCTTAAACAATTCCAACCACCAAATATTTAAAAGTCAACCAAAAAAATGGACCGTAAATTTCAAAAAAGGCAATAAATATAAAAGGTATTTTTTTCCTTCAAATTTCTAGCCCTATTTTTTAAAAAATTGGTTTTTGAAGATTGGGTCTGATTGTGGAAAACTAAAAAAGGTTAGAACCGATATCTGTTGTTCCATTTGTCTATTTTAGACCGACCGGGAGAGGCGTGACGGCCAGGTGGTTGGCGACGAGGGCGGCCCGCCCTCGCGACCGGGTCAGATTACCCGCCTTTTGCCACGGAAGGTAGAACAGAGGAGTGACACTCAAACTTCCAGATTCACAGCGTCTATATCCAACCAGTGATGTTTACCTGTGCATCCAAATAGGTAGATAGCACAAGGGGCTTTCGGTCTCCTCCGACCCAGCGCCCTGACCTGGGCGCTTGGCGCATCGCGAACTGGTGAGACGTTCGTGACGCCCTCCGTCTGTTAAACGGCGACCCCGGCAGCGACAGACTCGCCTGAAAAGCAAATTCAACCTTCACCAAAACGTCCAAGGATCAGCAAGATAAAGAAGGCTCTGTCTTTTCTAGAGACGTTCTATGAGAGTCTCCACATTTCCACTCGACTGAAATTTGAAGGTATCATTTTTAAACACAAAGTTGGTACTGGTGCTATGAGCCAATGAACGAAGCTATTTTATGGCGGTACAAAAATAAACGTTAGTACCATTGCATTGATTTCATGATTCCCAAATTCAAGGATTATTAAGTTTAAAAGAAACTTTCAGTCACTAAGCTATTCAGTGGATTGAGAGATTTAATGAGCATTGCACCAACATGCAATATTCTAGGCATGCGTTCTGAACTTAAATTCCAATGCAGTAAGAACAAAAGATTCAGAACAGATTTGAATTATGTTTATAATATCACTGAAAGAACTCGACTTCCGTCGTTGTTCCGGTAATTTATTTTTATTTTTCACAAAAACACTTAGTGATCATACTTTGGACAGAACAGCGACAATTTCCTGGTTAGGAAGTGGAGAAATTGTCTTTATTTTTCTTCTGTGATAATTGGAGCCTTTGAGTTCAAAATTAAAAGATATCATCAGCAAAGAAAAACATTTCATGCATGTTGACATAAATGTAATAAGACAACATAAAATATCAAAAGCTTAAAAAAAATAACATTGAGCAGTGAATGAAAAAATTCGTAAAAAAAAAATAAGATTGTGAACAAGCGTTCGGATGATTAAATTTTTCATTAGCGCGTTAACACGATATCTTGTTATCCCGTAAAGAGCGTTTAAAAAAAGTGAAATCGAATAGTTGACGAGACAAGCAAGCAAGGACAACGGTAGGTACATATCTCACTGGACGTATTCTACTAAGGCAGAACTATTCTTACGCTAAAAAAAATCTATATTCAATACCGGTATGAATGTAATTTTGGCGTTACAGGGGAATCTATTTTCCTTTATTATTATGACAGTTATTTAATAAGGACTTAAGTCTCCGTCTATAATTTCACGGTGACTTGAACTTACATCACCAGATAAGAAAAGTTGAAATTTGTTGTCGCAACATTATTTTTACATATCGCGTACTATTTCTTATATTTTGAGAACATCGACGAGAACAAAGATCCCATGATACGGTTTCAACACAGTCAACCAAAATATCTCGCTGCTCCAACGAAACTTCTATGTTGCGATGATTTTGCAACAAGATTATTGTGGCTGCCAAGGGAAACCAATAATTTTGTCGCCCCAACGTTTCTTTTTCAGTTGGATCGTAAGTAAAGGATATTCGCTATGTGCTAGTTCCACTGAATTTCAACATGTGACTATAAACTTAGTTTATAGTCACATGATTTCAAATCCTACGAAAACAACATAACGTATAGTTTACAGGCATACACTCATACTTATCATGCAATAATAAAGACGAAGTGCGCTCCTGTTAGTTTATGCTTTATAATTGAAAAGAATAAACCACCGTGTTTAGTGAGCGAAAATTGCTTTACTGTCGCGGTAACTTGACTTATTACATGGTTAAGGATAAAAAAAAATCAGTAGGATTTCATTTTTACCGAGAAAACTACGTCGCTTGAAATAACATTTACCCCGAAAAAAAAATCATGCGTCAACATAACAGCAGTACGATTTCTTTGAATAACCGTTTTCGCCGTTAACATTCGATCGCAAAACAAATAAACTTGTCTTATCGGTTGATAAATGAATAAACGTACCTCTGTGAGGCTATCCTGGTAGGCAAAATCAAACTTCCTTTTAGTGGCTGATTTACACCAATTATTTGATAGGTATGAGAGCAATACGGTATTTTTCGATCAGAATAGTAAGAGATTATCGAGTTACAGCAAAGCTAACCTTTTTTTTACGTGCACATGTAGACTAAAAATGCAGTTGAGATTATACATCACTGGGTGAAGACTTGCAAAGCTCAAAAAATTGGCAACTTGTTGCCAACGAAAAATTCCTCAAAACATGAGTTTCGAGCTCAGAGCTTATGTATTCAACTGAGAGATAGCCAGCATACACAAATAAAATTTAAAAAGTAGATTTGCTGAAACTAGGAAGATTCACAGACGACTTATTCATGCAAAATAGATTGGCGAGATATTTTGTAACTCAGAGGACGGACCTAAACTTTCATAACTTAACGACAGGCACTTCGTACTGGTTGTTCCAAGTGACCCTAACCACAAGGCTTCCGTTAAATATCATCTAGACTTCAAAATTCTAGCAGTGTAATCCTACCGTAGAGTCACACCAACTTACACATTTCTAAAAAAAAAAGAAAAAAAATGGGAAAATTGCGCAAATTTTACATGGAGTACCGAACAGGCTTGTCTGTGGCTCTAAGAAAGAGTGGTGTATCTCTAACTTGAGAATCTTCAAGAGATATCAAGCTTGATGCTGCGTACTTAGCAGGTGGATCTCCGATTTCATGTCTCGTTTTGTTTTCAGTGTGGCAGCACTGGTGACTTTTATACCTCACTTAAGCTAAATAAGACTTATGCAAACAGACGGTTTTGAGGAACCATCGTCTGAGTCACAAAATACCGACACTACTTTGGATGATTAAGTAGACTGCAGTGAAATACCGAAACAGCCTCTCAGAAAAAGACACACAATAACAAGCAGAGAATACAGACTGGGAAAATGAATGAGTAAAAGCCAATTCTCTTTCCGAAGCCATTTAAAACGGTATCAAAAGACATCCTGAAGTCTTGTGCGTTGTGAAAAAAGGTGCCAAAACCTGAGGTGGCATTAAAACTGGAAAGAAAATGTTCTTGGAAAAACACACAAAAAATTACAGTAGTTTAGACAAAGTAGACGGCAAAAGCTTCATCAAAATGACCATGTATATTAATTTGCGAGTATTGACAAAGATCACATAAAAAACTTAAGCAACGGCGATTAAAAATGTAAAACGTTTCCTATCCAGCAGGGAGAATATATCACTGGAAATACTGTAATTAATGTTATCTTAAAAGTTACTACTGCACTGTCTACACAAAGTCACCTGTCTACTCTGAAAAGATATATGCTCTTCTACTGTCAAAAACTAGGCTACGTTGTACGACTGGTAACTAGTTTCAACTAATGAAATTTGCGACTCACATGGTCAAATAATCTCGTCACAACCACATCAACTCTCACCCTTACAACACATACACAAAATGGAAAACAAAGACAAATTGCAACAAAAGTACTGTACAGCTAGCTTATCTATGAGTCTAAGCGCATTAACTTAAAATAACTGAACTACGATCTTCAATTCAAACGTTTTGGACACCGAAAAATTGTTTTGCTGTTTTACGTTCTACTTAAAGATCGTCGAGTAATCTCTTTTAATGGGTATATGAATCTCTTAAATGAAATTTCGGTTGCAGTCTTATTTATTTTATACTGAGACGATTCATATGATCATTCTCTTTATTGAAATTTGTATATTTTTTAAACACAACTGTGAGATTCTTAAGCTACAAAGGTAATGCTTTCCAGTAAAGCTTAAATTTAAGAGTTAGCAATTAAAAAACGACGATGATTTGTTCATTTGTTAAATATTTTGGTCTTACGTTTTTCATAATGTAAATATAGCAAAAAAACTACAAAAATCAAACTTGTTTAGGCAATAATCTTTTTTTTGGCAAAAATTAAATATTTAAAACTAATAGCTTGGTCCAAGATGTATGAGTAACGAGTGATAATCGTTCCCAACTCTCAACACTGAACTCATTCAACTACGAAAAAAGTTCAATTTAGTAGTGTTTTTTAAAGCTATCGATACTGAGAAGTTAGAAGTAAGGTACTGATACTGAAACGGCATAATCAAAATCACCGGGCAATAAAAAGCGCGATTTAATCTCTCCCAACTAAAAATATTCCCAAAACGAAACGTCTGCCACCGCATCAGGAAGACGCGTGTTAACATCATTCCGAACGGGGAGTATGAAAAATTTACTTACTGCACTCATCTTTCTTATACGCGTTTGTCCTGCCCGCGTGTGATGCTCGCTCAACGAGTCCCCACACTCGTCGGATCTGATGCTCATTTTTTCTCGGTTATTATCCGCGTGACCTTCCTTCTGACCCACGAACAGCTCATAACTCTGACAAGAGAAGGCTGCAACCCAAACAAGTGGATGAGAAATTTCACGTCAAGTTTTCGGTTGAGAACAACATGAGAAATTTGCGTACCCGAAGGGGATTTGGCAACGCTGCCTGCAGCATCCGCATCCGCCTCAGCCTCGGCTCTTGCGACGGCCTCGGCAGCCGCGTGCGCTTTGGCCTCCGCGGCTGCCGCCCTGCCTATCCGTCTGTTCTCTTTGGCTTGCGCCGCCTCCTCCGCTTCCTGAAACGAATTTTTCATACCATTCACGAAGGTAAACCACCAGTAGAAAATGCAACATAAAGAAATCGGAGTATGAAAAATTTAAGCTCGAGGTCGAATTTCTCACCCTTATGGCCTCCTCTTCGGCGGCTTCCTCCTCCTCGGCTTTCTTCTGCAACTCGTCGTACGACATGGCGACAATAGCCAAGATCAAGTTCACGAGATAGAACGAGCCAAGGAAAATGATGACGATGAAGAACAACATGTGCCACGGTCCGGCTGATCGTAAAACCTAAAATGAAAAATAAATTAATTAAAAATCGCTCGTCTTGCGATTTACCTTTTTTCTATTTTTGCCGTTTGTAATTGCGAAAAACTTACCAACTGATATAAATTTTCCCAATAATCTTGCGTCATTAGCCGGAAGGCAGACAAAAGTGCCCATCCAAACGTATCGAAACTAGTGTAGCCGTAATTTGGATTGTCCCCAAATCCTTGGAGACACGTGTAACCCGGCTCGCACATTCTGAAAAACAGACAATTTTTGCGTCACACATGAACCGATAAGAAATAAAAGTTGCTAAAACTGTCTGAGGAAATTTCTACTTTTTTTACTACGAATTTTTTTACTACGAAGGAAATTTACTACGGTAATTTCTACTTTTTTCCTGGGTTTATAGAAATCTAAGCTTCTATAAAACCTAAAACATTTCTAATGTTTGCTATAGAAATCTAAGCTTCTGTCAAACCTAAAACATTTTAAATGTTAGCTCGAGTGACAGCGGTTAACTTGCAGTTTAGCTTTTCCGACACATCGGTTTTAGATTTCTAAAGTTGT
>Ga0058701_10005607_pt1 | contig 10461 bp, 14 predicted proteins | sample AgamicOrMae_FD_97039 | JGI IMG/M metagenome (GOLD analysis project Ga0058701, IMG submission 97039) | Agave microbial communities from Guanajuato, Mexico - Or.Ma.e | ecosystem: Host-associated > Plants > Phyllosphere > Phylloplane/Leaf | place: Guanajuato, Mexico | collected 2012-06-04 | reverse complement strand
GCCGGACACCACCGAAGGAGTCCGAAGCATTTCTAAATCACTTCGGCTAGTGGCCCCCAAACGGGCCACCGATAACCTTGAGAGGGCCATAATCGGCCCGCGGGCCACAGTTCCGCAGCCCTGCTATAAGGGAACACTGCACAAATACACACCTCAAGTATCCCTGGTTCACCGAGTTCGAATGGTGCGGCCTCACCTCTCCAGCTACCGGCTACTGGAACACTGACTTATCCCTCCGCCCTCAGCGGCTCGCCGGCGGCGCCAGCCCGGTCGCCCCGTCGGAGTCGCCGGACGCAACCGACGACCTCCGGAAACGCCCGAGGCGGCCACCCAACTCGCCGCCGAGCAGCGGCAGCCGAGGCCTGACCACACCAGTATGTAGTCCCAAGTCTCAACTTGACCGCCTTGGGCCCCGAGCGCTAAACGCTCTAGCTCTCGGGCATTTTCCCGTTGTAAAGGCTTAAGGGAAAAAAGGAGCTCTTACTGGGCGTTGATGGGGCACGCTTGTTTTCGTAGCGCGAAACTAACTTGTCCCACGCGCGTTCGTAGTTCGCATCCGTAACTGGAATGACGGCTATTAACCTCGCAGCCTCTCCCTCGAGGGTACCTTTCCGGTAGTGAAGCTTCTCGACGGGAGTTAGGTTGCTGCAGGATCCCACCAGTGAGGTGAACAGGTCGCGGTAACCCGTCCAGTCCTGTTACCGTCCAGTAAACTTAGGCAAATTGATTCTCGGAAGTGACCGCTGGGACGCAGCGGCAGTGCCTAGGTCGGGAGGTGCGTTGGAGCAGTTGCGGCTAGACTCATCAGATGTAGTGAATTTCTCTAAGAGATCTAAGCAGCTACCTTCTGCCCTTCTATACAGATCGTCGCATTTTACTTATACATCGCCTGTGAAGTACTCGTGATCCTTCTCCTTAGGTTCTGCTCCCTGTCCAAAAAGGGAGTCGTGGTTGGTTTCGAATTTCTCCCAATTCTTTTCCAGCTGCTCAAGCCTGGATTGTACTACAGCCCTCGTCAGACCTTCGCTACCTTCATTCCGCAGAGTCTCCTCAGCGCGGCTAATCAGATCAAATAACTCTAGGTGTTTACGTAATAGCTTAGCGGCCATGCTGTAAAAGGGGCTGATAACAGTACAAGAAATATACCAACTGGAAACAATCCCACGACACAAGAAATTACCACAGTAACGCAGTACAACTCCTGATAGTATTACAAAATGCTAGTAAACAATGTGCAACACCTATACAACGTTACTCCTCTACTGCAATGATACACTTCAATTATTCTATATTCAAAACTGGTAAATTCATAAGCAAGTTTGTTAAAAAAACAAGTACTACTTCCCGCGTCGTAAACAAGCGAAGAAAAAAAAGAGAACTGTACATTACGTAGAGGAGCTACCAAACCTGTCCAAACACTAAAGTAATACTCAAAGAAACAACAAAGGGTCCCTTTCTCAGTCCTTTGCCCAGATAAAAGGGCAAACAGCTCGCGCTTTCACTGGGATCCAATGAGGGTTGAACCCGGCCACAAGGTTAGTGACCTGAACTTCCCCACTGACCTACGTTTCGTAGTGGCTCAGCCGACTCAAGCTCAGGTCTAGGGGTCGTCGGTTGGCGCGGCTGCAGTTTGCACGAACCTTGGTGACACCCGAAGAGACCCGAAAAATGGTGGAGGCGGCCGATGGACACTGATGCCTCACGTGTAGCGATGGACTCCGCAGACGTCTTCGACGGGACCCGAACGGTGGCGGAAAGGGCTGAAGCGAAGTGACCTGGAATTGGCGGTTACGCTTGGCTTGGTGACTCAGCTTTGGGTGGGCCTGGCTTGGCGCGCTGCAGCGCGTAGGGACGCGGCGATTCACCTGAACTTCCCTTCCGCTGTAAAAGGGGGGCTAAGGTCAGGTGAGTGAGCGTAGAGTAGCGCGTGGTGATTCACCTGACGAGCTCGCCGGTGGCTCAGGTGTAGCGTTGCGTGGAAGGGGAGAAGGAGATTTGACGCTACTTAGATTAGCGGACCTTTACTCCCTTGCTAGGTTTTGGGACGATAATGACTGGATATCGTCTCCTGAACAGTCCGTCGATGGCACTCAATGAAGAAAATGTCCAAGGGCGTAGGGTAACACAACTTGCCCTGAAAACTATTTGTTTCAATCCGTGCGCACACAGGTTTGAAACACCACAAATAGCTTGTCACTTGCACACGGCACTAAAGGATCGAACCGCGAGTAATCATTCAGATGAAACCTCCCTTGGATCACAATGTCACAATGACTCGGAGCATAATCCGGCTCGAACGACCAAAAACAAATGTTCACTGTTATTAACTTTGTACCAAAACAAATAGTGTAAGTCGCACGGTATCCACGGGGGCTAGGACAACGACACGTCCCAATAGGCTCTCAACGAAGGCTGACTTTTATTGTTTTCTAAAATACACTGCAGACGACCGGACAGGTCCAGTCCAGAAGCTTCACCCTTAGTAAGGGGAGGGGGGACACCCAGATGGTGACACTTGGGCTGCACAGCAGCTTTAGCACTGGAGATATAGCATATGGATTCATCTTGATGGTAACGGCAACGTTTTGCCTGCGCTACATCCGGGTTCGCGGTTTTTTAATAGACCGTTCCTAATAAAAGGTCGAGAACTGGCAGCATTTCTACAGTAGATCAGATGAGAATATTTGAATGCAAAAGAAACACGGTTTGACGAAGTGTTTGCTTCGGAGCAACTCAGTGAAGATTTGAAGTGTTTTCCTCCAATCAGTAAGGAACAGTTTGATGACATTCATAGATTTTGCGGTCCTGTCCTGGAAGAAAATATTTTTCGATCTGTTTCTAAGAAAGACCTCTTTCTTTTTCTGAGCAAAATGCGACAGGGATTAAGCGATGAGTTTCTAAAAGTTATTTTTGATTATAGAAGTAGGGAAAGGGTTAGCTTGGCCATTAGTACAGTACTAAGGTCGCTAGTGCAACGCTTTGTGCCCGAAAACATTGGTTTGGCATCGATAACTAAATAGGATTTTATAGCTCAACATGTTACGCTGTTCGCAAATGCTCTATACAATCCAGACCCCGAAACACCTGGAGCAATGCTGTTCTATCCGGGCTTTAAGACATTATTATATTACCTGCCACGGAAGCAGTTAAGATTACAGCACCGACTAGTTGAATCGACATCGCAGTAACCAATGTGAACGTTGATGCTGCTGTTCTTACCTGCGTCGCCTCAGTAATAATTACTACAATGTAATGTTTGACTTGTTCTTGTGGCTGATTCATGTTAACGGAGACAATGGATATTGATTCTGCTTGTATTTTATATCTGAATAGTAGATCGGATTTCTTTGATTTATTAAATTCAAACATGACGCGTAGGCAAACCTTTGGCCATACAAAACATAAATACATAGGAAGAAAAAAACGCGTTTAACTCGGAATTCATTCCCGGAAACACGGCAACAAGAACCATCAACTCGTTTATAGCAACGCTCAAGTACACACATCGCCTCAGAAAAGAATTAAACTTTTATCTTCGACTAGTGATATAAGTTTTTCACTGGAAGTCTTCAGCATTACACTTTCTTCTTACAAAGTCTTGCAAGAGGTCATTTCTACGGCGCTCCTCCGCCAGCCTATCGACAGCATTCCTATTCCTCTGCTTTAATATTTTATCGATATTCTCCTGTTTCCTCTTCTCCTTTAGGAACGCAAGCTTTTGTAGCTTATATTCGGCCTTTTCTTGCTTGCTCTTAATTAGAGCCTCCATCAACTCCACCCGTATCGTGTTCACATGGTTGCTTTTCTCCAGATTGGCCCGAAACTTTTACTCAAGGCCAATCCTGAGCTTTGCAACTCGGCTCCCAGTGCCATGTTGTGTCCGCCAATTCTTTCTCTCCTTAGACGAGTGCTTCTTGGTTTCACTCGAACAAAGTTCCTCGTCCTCTCCTTCAGCAAGCGGGGACTGTGGCTCTCCACCTGCTGTTTGGGGAAGCTTTCTGACCGAAGACCTCAAATATGGAGTAAAGTTGCAGGACGACCTATCTCCTCTAATGTCTGCAATGCGGACATATTGCTCTTCGGTTAAAGTGCATCCTTTGATGCCTTTCATCTTCACATCGAACGGCTCGTTGCCGCTCCCATTGTTGTGGCGCTTCATTTCATCGTACGTGCCATTCAGTTTTGTCCGTTTCCAGGAGCATTGTTGATGTGTTGCCTGCAAGTCGAACGGGATAAGTTTCTAGAAGGGCAAAGTGCTACGAGTCCAAGCGTAACAACCTCTCCAATTTTTACGAACTAAATTTCGAACATCGGTTAATATAGGTTGTTCCTTTTTTTTTACATTTTCTTTCTCTCGAGTTTTAAAAGTCATGCACGTGTGTTCCCTAGCTACGACGCTGAAAGCACTATGCACTACATTTGCCCGTGTCGATTGCACACTTACGCTGAATAAGTTTGGGACTGCGTTTACGTCCTTCGCGATTTGCTCCCAAAACTTCTTCTTTTTTTTTGCTTCGGTCGCCTTTTAAGCCACCCGGACAAGCCTCCATCGCAGCGATTAAAGCGTTGGTGACCTTGACAGTCCAGTCTGCTCCTATGATATTCAAAGAAACATTTTTTTGGAAGGCATTTCTTGTGAATTTTGTTGCGCATTTGTAAGGAAGATCTCAGTTTTGCCTTGTTCAACACATACTTTCTCCATTATTGAGTGCCACTTTCCGCGCTTGAGCTGGTGGCTCCCGTGGCACGGCGGGTGTAGGCACTACAGGTGTAGGCACTACGGGTGTAGTCATTACAGGTGTCGGCGGCATCTCTGCTGCAACGGTAGAAGGATCGTGCGTCGTTTCCAACGCTTCCGCGGGTATCGGTAGCTCCCGTGCCTGTGAGGCGGGCACTACCAGTGTAGACACCCCTTCAGAAACTATTCTTGGTACACGCTCGTGGCTCATAGCGGGACGGTTCACCTTTCGAAAAGGAAACGTGCATTTAAAAACGGCCGCACTATAAATATTGACCTCGGGCTGCCGAAGAAAAAAGAAAGAAATTCGTGAAGAACGAAGTATCCAATACGGACTGGGTTGCTTTTAATTGTGACTCGTGGTCATCAGTGGCGATGAACCCCTACACCACCGTAACTGCTCATTACATTGACAGTGATTGAAAAATTCAGACTCGCACATTGTCTATGAGAGACTCTGGAGAAAGACATACAAGCGCGAATTCGGCAAAAGAGCTGAGGAAAGCCGCCGATGATTTTAACATCGCGAAGACGATCAGTGGATATGTAACTGACAACGCCACCAATGCTTCGAACGCAGCCGATCAATTTACGGTAGGTAAAGGTGTTCGATGTGATGCACACACCACCCGAGTGTGCGTTCGCGAAGGTACTGCATTGCCAGCCGTGAAGGAAACTTTGGGCAGAAACGCCATCCTAGTTGCTCATTTCAAGCACTCCACAGTCGCCATGGGTGTTCTTCGCTCTGCCCAAACACAATTTTACAAGAAGGGAAAGATAGTTCAGTTGGCTCAGCGGTGCTCAACACGGTTCGACACCGACTACCACATGTGTCACACCTCAAATAGGAACAAGGCAGTTATGAACGCAGTGCTTGGAGACCGAAGTGTCACAAAGTTATCGCAGTCAAAATGCGATTAGACTGGACTTATTCGGAATGGGGTTGATTGGAAGAAATTCAAATTATTTTAAAGCCAAAGGAAGTGTCGATAAGAATATTATATTCAAATATAACTCCCACCTTAACTATGGTTCGACCAGTTATTCGAAGTTCAGTAGACAACCATCTAGTGAGTACGAGTACCTCGAAGGACAGCGAAACATCACAATCTCTCAAATCAACCATCTCTGAGGCCCTCAAAAGGCGATTTAGGATTGGTAGCGGCTAACCGTGCACAAAAATAACTGTTACCCATCTGGCGGCTATCGATCTACGTTACAAGGATCTATCGCTCGTAGAGGCTGAGGATAGAGAAAGGAACTGGAAGATCAACCATTGTCTTGCGAAGATAGCTGTGAAGAAGATTCGGGTTCGAGATTGGAATCGGATTCGGAAGCATCACCTCAATCAGATAATCCTCAAGACCTTAAAAAAAATACAGTTTCGAAGAAGACCTCGAATTCATACTCAAATAAAAGGCTCCGCAGAAGAAATCCGTGGTCGAGGAGGTGGAAGGCTTTCGTAACAGCCGCGACGCGATTGAACGTACTGACCCACAAGAATGGTGGAAGTCAAATGAAAATGGAATGGCGTACCCCAGAATTAGCAAGCTGGCTAAACAATATTTATGTAGTCTTTACGATCGGGAAGAAATTATTCTTCCGCTGGTAATACAGCTACGGCCAAAAGGTCCTGCCGTCGACGAATTGACTTTTTTTTAAAATATCGAAGTAGAAATTTTCCTTGCAAGTCACAGCTTAGCATCTGTGTACACGTTTACAAGGCATTTCCTCTCATTTCTCTTCTGTTTAAGAATAAGTTCAAAATTTCAAGTTATTCTTTTCTTGCGAAGGAGCCACGAGCGGTTGGTGATGCTCTTGATGCGGACTCGGAACCTCTGGTGAGGCGAGAATTGGCAGAAGTTCCCCTTGGCGTCGGCAAGAGGACCGGTGGCGACGGCTCTCTGGTGACTGCCAGGCTCCCCGCCGAATGCATTGGAGACGTCGTGTCCATGTGCCAGCGTCCACTAAGAAGTCATATCCTTGTGGATTGCCTGTTGGCCCTGACATGGGCCGTTTGTAAGGGAGGTCGAGCATACCTGAGTTTAGACACGCGCTCTGAAATACGAGTGCGGGAGATCTGAAGCGTCTTGAAACTAAACAGCGGATGTGGCGCCGGGAGGCGCTCATACGTGGCAGAGTTCTTAACGCACAAGTGAGCTTTAGGGCGCGCGTCATCTGACGGCGGTGATAAGGAGCGTCGCTACTCCCTGCAAATATAGTGAGAGCGCTGCAAAAGGAGTGGCGACGTAAGAGAAGAGGCGGGACGCCCCAGGTGTATTCCCTATATCGTTAACAGTTTCTATCTCTGGTGTTCCTCCCTGGTCCGACTGTTAATTTTATATTGAGGATCAATAACAAACAAACGCATTTTTATGAAAATTCGCGTCTGGTTTACCAATGATTAGGTTTTCCCTGGTTTGCTGGGATGCCATATGCGTCGCTATTGCTTTACTTTCTTGTTACCAAGCCTGATGCGGCCCTTTTCCCACACAAGAGCTTGGAAAGGCTACCTTTCAAACTTGGAGTGTACTCGATGAAAAATACCTTTGTGTTGCAGGGCCCGATTTCGATAGCGCTTTTCGCGGAGCCGACAGAGGTCGTCGCCACGGTGCGACGGGTGGCGCTCCTCCGCACCTGCCAGCCGGCCATCCGCCGAAACGTCACCTTCTCGTTGGTGACGCCACTCGAGGCGACGAACGGAGGAAGCAGCCAGGGCATGCAAACCCGGCCGCACCCGCCTTTTGACCAGTGCGCGGATATCCCCCTTGTGGCTGACTACCCCAATTATGCGCGCGTGTATCCCTATCCTGGTAATCTGTTGAGGAACACCGCTCGGCGTGCTGCCAGGACTAGTTTCGTCTTCGTCATTGATGTCGATATGTTACCTAGTGCCAATTTGCGAGAGGTGAGTGCCAGGAGTGCGTGCCCTCTCTGGTTCGAGTTAATTGCAGGGTTCGCACTCACTAACTTTTCTCATTTTTTTAGAAACGCTCTCATTTGTTTTTGAAAATGCCTACTTTTCTCTCTTCGTAATTTTTCCTGCGGGAAGGGTCCAGAGACCTGATTCAGGCAGTGGCGGATTAAGAGCCGGCATAACTAGGCAACCTGAGTTAACCATTTAGGTTTTTGGAATAAAACAGTCAGATTTTTGTCCGCCAACATCAACTAATCTTAACAGACATACGAGAATGGAATTTTGCTGAACAGCTTATTTCAATACATCATAACTCGGCCGTTTTTGAGGAAATACTGCCAAAGGTCGAAATTTGAGCATTTTTTAAAAATTTGATTCGCTAATCCACTTGATATTTTATGCTTATTCCTTGTATGAAACTTAAAAATCATAGCTTTTGATAGTCCACAGGTGGGAAAACTTTTCCTAAGGTCGAATCCCCCTCTTAAAGCCGTATCACATTGCCAGTTGAGTTTGCCGTTGACGTCGTTGCGGTTGCGATCCGCTTTCGACCAATCAGCGTGAGACGAGCTCGCGCGGGATTGGACGATTTCGGTTTCAAAGATGCGTGAGCAGTCGCCACAATCGCCATCCGACACGCCAGCTGACGATTTCGAACCCACTTGTAAATAGATGAACTTAGGAACAAGTAATCCTAGTCAGAGACTCGCCGTCGGTCGTGACGGCTGCTGACGCGTCCTTAAAACTGAAATCGTCCAATCGCGCACGAGCTCATCTCACGCTGATTGGTCGGAAACGGATCGCAACCGCAACGCCAACGGCAAACTCAACCGGCTCTGCAGGGACTGTAGGGCGTGTGCAATATATATGTGTGTGTGTGTGTATATATATATACGTATAACCAGGACTTTATGGCCATGTGCAGGAATTCCTATCGTTGGCAGAGAGAAGAGGTTGGCTTCAAGACAGCAACAGTCATGATCTCACGGCGTATGTAGTGCCTGCTTTTGAAGGTAACGTTACAATGCCCAACTGGACTGATCTGTCGCGAGCGGTGGAAAACGGCCAGATCCGACCCTTCTACGCTGAAATGTGCTGGAAATGCCAGGTGAGCTGAAGTACAGTCCAGATCAACTGCACACATACTGCCCTGCATGAGGCTTTTTATTGAAACCATCTCTGTGCAGCGTTAAAATCATGTCCTTCAGGAAATTACTATCAAAATGCTTTATGTGACACAACTATGTGCATTGATTGCCGTGCTTCAGTTGACATTGTTAAGCCCAAATAGATTCATTCCCAAAAGAAGAAATCTGCAAGCCGGTTTAACCTCCATAAAAATTCGTTTGTGAATCAAAGCACCACACACAACACAATTAGAAACAACATTATCAATATCACGACCCAGAGAAGGCCACCACACATAAGAGCGAGCCACCACTTTTGTCCGCAGAATGCCAGGGTGTCCTTGATGATAGCAGCAGTGAGAGTCGAGCACGCTGATCACCCAGCCGTCCAGCCTAATACTTTTATGGGAGTTTATCGATTGACCGCATTGCTATTTATCTCGCGCCAAGCGGTGTGGAGCTGCCAAGGCTCTTTCTTTGCCAAGCGTGTTCATATTTCGCGCGCTCCCGAAATCGACGCTCTTTGTTCCGTCGTATTGGGGAAATAGGACGAAACCGGTGCGTTTCCGACCCTATGTTCTTTGGCATATTTTGCTTAGAATTTCATTCCCTATTCAGGGCTCCCGGGAAGCAAATAAGATTTTTACATCCTGTATATTACATCATAGTAAGCCCAAGACTACTACGATGCTTGTCAAAGAATTCAGGAGCCAGGGGTTTTGTCAAGGAGGAATTTCCCGGAGTAGGCGCTTGGTTGTCGTGACTCGGAATGAGGTATTTCAGCAGAAAAATTGGACCATAACAAACCCCCGCCATCTTTGATTTTGAAAATACAAATTATTTGATTTACCTGCAATTTGAACTCTCGATTCACTTGTTGAATCTTTCTCCAAGAAATTTTATACGTTTTTCGTGCCGTATAACAAAGTCTTAATCGTCATAAACTTCCCGAAAATCTCATTTCTTCAGAATTTGTGTCCAGCAGACAACCCTAGTCAGGTGAGTCTCGAGTTTGTCTGCTAGACATATGTTTTGAGGCATTCGATTATCTGGAAGTTTACGATGATTAAAACTTTTTTCTATGATACGCAATACTTATAAAAGTTTTAAGAGTTACATTTTTATGAGTGGATAACGGACAAAAATTGCAAGGAAAGCAAATAATTCAATCTTCAAAATCAAAGATGGCGGCGGTTTGTTATGGTCCAAACTTTCTGCTGAAATACCTCATTCACACTCACCGCGTTGCATACCGCTCCGTCCCTTTGCGTGTTGTTTACTTTCTACAAAAGTAGGGTTAGGGTTGTCTTTAGGGTCCCAATCAAGGGTTACCGGCAGCTTTTCGGTGAGCATTTTGTGGCAGGATCATTTCAAACACGCACCAACGCCTTTTCTTCACTATGACTGTGTAATTCGTAAAATTGACATCGTTGGCGTGCAAAGTGGTGATGTAAACAAGCATTATTTGGACATATCTCCTCCTTCGATTCGAAAGCAATCACAAGAAAGCACAGTTAATATTACTTGTGACACTTCCGCACACCTGAAACAGCCTTCTTTTTAAACAAAATATCGAAAATTGACTGAAGAAAAGGATTTACTCAGACTTTTGGTTGTCCTCTTCACGTTTCGTCTGCCATTTTGAACCGCCAATCTCTCCCCTCCCGCCTCTCCCACTT
>Ga0058701_10005606_pt1 | contig 10461 bp, 8 predicted proteins | sample AgamicOrMae_FD_97039 | JGI IMG/M metagenome (GOLD analysis project Ga0058701, IMG submission 97039) | Agave microbial communities from Guanajuato, Mexico - Or.Ma.e | ecosystem: Host-associated > Plants > Phyllosphere > Phylloplane/Leaf | place: Guanajuato, Mexico | collected 2012-06-04 | reverse complement strand
TTAAAATAATAAAAAAAAAAAAAAAAAAAAAAAAAAAAAAACGATTGGCTTTATAACGCAGTAATAAATCTGGACTTTCTTATATTGCAAACAAAATTTGCTCATTTTTATCTCTCTATAGTGCAAAGCCCTAATGCTACCCATCACGATCGTGCTGAAACGTTTTATTTTCCCGAACGTTGGAAAATATATTTTGTCGATTTCGTCGGTGGCGTGGGGAAGGAAAGAGGTGTGGAGAGCAAAAGTTTATGCTTTATTGTCCATACATGGTATAAATCCCCGCCAAATACGCTTCGCGCGCATTAATATCTGCTTCTAGCATGGACGCTGAAGCTGAAATCAGGGTGGACTCCCTGCTGAAATTCATGTTCGTAGAAATATGTCTGCGCAGGAATCCTTGATTATACACGGGTATCCGTACTAAACAGGAGTTTCCATGCACAGCATGGATGACCGTTTCCATGCCCGCACGGATATCCGTGCCTAGCTCCGTTGCTGAAATCCATACCCCGTGGATATCCATTCTTAGCATGGACGTCTGATCCATGTATGTATGGATATCTGAGCATGACATCGATGCTTAAATCCAAGTCTGTATGGATATACGTGCTTAGCATGGAGGTCTGATCCATGCTTGTATCGATATACGTGCCCGGCATGGATCCCATAATCCGTGGTAACATGGACATCTGTGCTATATAACTGTCTAAATCCTTGCATGCATGGATTTTGTAATGGATATCCGTGCCCCGCATGGATACCTAAATCCGTGATGGCAAGGATATCCGTGCAAAATCCGTGCTCATATCCATACATGTATGGATCTTGGCATGGATATCCATACTCTTTGTACGAATATCCAAGCGTGAAGCATGGATTTGAGCATGGATCCTTTGACTTGGGCCACCAAAACAAAGAACAAACGTTTGAGGAAAGGCCCGGCGAAATCGACATTGACACGCGTCCAGGGTTTCCGCCGACTGCCATCCCGTCACCGAAGCGGGGGGCAATGCCCGGTGTGTCTGACAAGAAGCTACCATCTCGGTGATAGCTTGGTCCATTCCCGGCCTCCAGAAGTAGAGCCTAGCGCGGTTTTTCGTCAAGGACACACCCAGATGGGCTTGCTGAAGGACCGCCAACGCCAAAGGACGTAACACGCGTGGTAAGACCACGCGATGGCCCCATACCAGACACTCTTACTTGTTCCACGGCAAACTCCGAACGGCGGACATAATACGGAAAAATGGCGTCCTCCCGCTTCATCACCGGCCAAGCCGAACAGACGTAACGCAGCACGGGGCCCAGTTCGGGGTCAGTTTTCGAGAGATAAGCCATGGAACGGACCGAAAACGACGTATCTTGCGGAAGGACTGGCGGACTAATTGGCAAGGGACATAGGAAAAAGACATCTCCGGGATCGAGTGGGATGTCAGCGGAGGTATGGGCCAGGAGTAGCCGGCTGAGTGCATCGCTGTTAGCGTTGTCCAACCCAGCGCGGTAGCATACCATCCGGCGATGGGCCCCCAGGAGCAATGGCCATCGGAGAGCCCGTGGATTAATGATGTAGGGGGTCGGGTTCTGGAGACCAACTAAGGGTTTATGGTCCGTGTAGACTGTGCAGTGACGGCCAGCGATATATTGGTGCAAGCGACGTACACACCACACAAGTGCTCCGAGCTCGCGGTCCAGTGTGGAATAGTTGCGCTCGGCCGCAGAGAAGGTGCGACTGACAAACGCTATCGGGAGTTCCGTGCCATCCGACATCTTGGGCGCGAGAACACCCCAACACCCATATGAGCTGGCATCCACGGACAGCAGCAGTGGGAGGTCCAGGGAGTAATGGACTAGGACCTTCTCCGAGCAGAACATAGCCTTGCCCCTGTCGAAGGCCTCCTGTTCGCGCCTGCCCCACTCCCAGGGTGCATCCTTCTTAAGCAGGTTATACAACGGTGAAAAGACGGAAGCCCGATTAGGCAGAAATTTGTCATAAAAAGTGACCTTGCCAAGCCAAGCTTTCAGTTGCGTAGGGTCGGCAGGGGCCGGGGCAGCTTTAACTGCCATGATCTTGGATTCGAGCATTCGTATGCCAGACGTGGAGATTTCGTGACCAAGGTATTGCACTCGATCCGTACCAAAGACGCATTTCGCAAAATTAACCCGTAACCCTAAGGAGCTCAAACGATCCAACACGATCGACTCATAGCGACGGAGGTCTTCAGTATTTTTCCCCATATCAGAATATCATCGAAAAGAATAATGACGTGAGTACGCACATCATGAAAAGTTTCATACATGATGCGGGAAAAGATGGAGGGGGCTGAACTGAGGCCGTAAGGAAGGCGGTTGACGCGGTATTGGCCTTGATGCGTCGTCAATGCCCATACTAGCGACGAATCCGCGGTCACCTCGACTTGATTATAAGCCAGAGCTAAATCAATCTTGGTGTACACCGTGGAACCCGCCAACCGAGAAAACAAAGAGTCCAGCGTTTCCTGTGGAAAAATGTGTCCGTTAAAACGACCGTGTTCACTGTTGATCGATAGTCCCCACATATACGAAAAGATCCATTAGGTTCTTCGACGACCGCGATCGAAGTGCCCCAGGGGCTGTAACGAATCTTGGAAATGACCCCTAATTCTTCAAGCTCGTCCAAAGCACGCCCCACGTCTTCCCTTCGCGCCCACGGTACCGGCCGCGCCCGTAAATGGATTGGCATAGCGTCGGGAAGGAGAGTTGCGCGTACAGGCGGACCGGCATATTTCCCCAAACCGTCCCGAAAACAGGAATACGAATGATACCGGGAATCTGGGCCGTCCTGCGGGTTCCCCGTGCCCGCAGAAAGACCCAGAACGCGTGGGCCGGTATCAACCTGGCGCCATATGTCTTGAGCAGGGAGCTCTTGGGGAAAGCTGACGCACGTAAACGTCTTCCCCCGGGCAGAGGGATCCCATCGCAGCGTGATACCCAGAAGAACACACCCATCCCTTCCTACGAGACGAGGCCCTGCCCCGTGCAGAACCCGGACCAGAAGACGTGTCTCCCCCTTCCCTGCTTGGTGTCCCCAGATTCCACGGCAAAGCGGTACCCGCCCGCCAACTGGAGCTTATGACCGTCCCACGTACGCAGCGCATCAGGGACGGGTTGTAAAACCGCGTTGGGCCAGAAACGGCGGAAGTCCGCTTCCGAAATAATGGTGTGTAGAGAGCCCGTGCCGATCTGGAACGAACAGGTAACGCCATTGAGGGTTAAGGGAAAGACGGCCGCAGGGGCGTGTACCTTGGGGTGGATATAGTCACGGAGAAAGAGAGGGGCCGTAAAATCTAGTGACGCGTTTGACTCGGAAACCCAACTCGTGGTGGCCGATGGGGAAATATGTGCATTCTGCGTTCGCCGCGATCGGGGGGTCGACGAGGGACGCCTATCCGTCGAATGGGCGGACGGCGAAGAACCAGGGCGCACGGGGGACTGGGACTGGCACACCGAAGCCACGTGGCCCACGTGAGCACAAAGTTGGCAGACGGTCTCCCGTTCAGGGCAATCACGCCAGAAATGTCGCTCGGAACCGCACCCAAAACAAACGTTCGGAGCAGTGGAACGAGCGGCAACCCGACCCGATTCCCGGTCAACGGGGGCATCGGTTATTTGCAGCAGCGCCGGCACCCGTCGATGTTGATGAAGTTCGTCAAAGATCCGGCCTTCCCTATCAGTTTGGACATAACGTCGGACGCGGTCGATGACCCCGTCTAAGGACGGCTCGCCCTCCCCCTTGTCCAGTTCGTCGATCAAAGGATCGGAGCCGATACCACGAAGTATCTGTCCGATAAGCGCCCCAGTCCAAAATTCGCCGAAATCGGCGCGGGCAGCGAGGGCATGGAGATCATCAATAAAGTCATCGACCGTTTCGGAAGCCTTGTTAAATACCCTGCGGAAGAACAAACACTCGGCCATGAACGCGGATTCCCTATCCTTAAAACGTTTGTCCAAGGCGGCCATAATCTCACCATAGGAAACGGCAGGGGTTTCAACTGCCCGGGGGTGAAAACGAGAGGAAGTCCAATCGAACAGCTCTAACGGATTAACCTGGAACTGCGTCATTTTCATATGTTCCGGGTCGATAAGACCTGCCGCTGCTAGAGCCATAGAAAACGTGGCTTTATAGCGGCTCCAGCGGACCGCGCCGGCCGGGTTAAACGCCTGGAAGCGAAATTTAAACAACGCGGGCGGGTAGGATAACCCGCCACCTCCCGGGGGGGGGGGCGACACCGCCGGGACGGCCCTCATCGCCACCGACCCCGAGGAAGAAGAGGGATCCGAGGGCGTAACAACCAAGGCCGAACCCGCCCCGGCCTGCGCCCCGGGAAGGGACGAGGCCGGCGCCGAAAGCGACGCGGGGGCGGAGGGGGAACAGGGGATAGCCGTAACCGTCGGAGTAGTGGCCGAGGGACCCGAAGTCGTGACGTCCAGAGTCATCACAAGGCCAGCGAAACCGACCGGATGACCAAACAGGCCGCCGCCACCCCGAGAGAAAATAAAGAGGGACGAGCAAAGGGGAAAGAGAAACAAGAAACGTACCGAGAAACCCGAGAGAGAAGCAGACATCTCGTCGCCAGTTGTTGTAACCTGGAGGGAGCCAATGCTACTAGGCACTAGCGACACCACTTCTAAGGGTAGAGGGAACAGGAAAGAAAAGAGCACGCGAGTTCAGGCCCAACGGGGTCGACGCGCGTAGTCCACTTCCCAGCCTGGAATCAATTCTGTCTCGGTTGGCGCGCTCTTGTAAAGCCATGGCAACCTGGCGGCGGACTGGAGAACTAGAGGAGTGGGGGAATTGGTCCTGGCCGCTTCTCAACCCGCTCCCCAGTTCAACCGCCAGATACCCTGGCCGCACAGGCCACCCGATCCAAAAGCCAGGTATCAGAACACGACAAGCAGGAAGACCGTTGTGGACTTACAAGAACAGTTGGTGGTAATGTCGAAACTTACAACATGTAAGGAACAGTTTTCATGTATATTCAGTGACATGGTTTGAATTTTTGCAGTGGGTCGACATGCCAATCAAGAAGCCGCGGAGAAAACATAGCGTTGAAGGGCTTGTAGAGTTGCTAAAGGCAGCTAACGGTGGAACTCTACCCTCGGAAAACCTCAGGGAATTTAGAGAGAAAGGTGCTGAAAAGGTCATTTTGGTGGAGTCGCATGTGTGTCCGAAACGGCTTTATCGGACTTCCCACTTAAGAGGGAACGCAAAGGGTTGTATACTTTCTACAAACGGGAAGAGGAAACCATTAAGGAAATAATTTCAGAAGCAGGAGCTCTGAATCCTTTGCCCGAGCAAACCAACAAAGTATCCAGCAGGGACACAGATTCAGAGTTAGGAGTGGATTTGAAAGAGGTGGCACTGGCTGGCCAGTCTCAGTTTACACAGGGGGTTGATGAACAATCCACGGAAAACTCTACAGCAGGTGACGATGGTTGTCGCTCACTAGTAACTACTGCTGAACACCTGAGTTACGCTTGAATGGCTTCAAGGAAACCAAAGAAGGTGGTCGAGTGTAAAGAAGTTGGAAAGACAGGAATAACTAAGCGCCATTAATCTTTCACCGCAAACAAGAAAATGGGATAAAACTAGCAAAACTTGCAGACAAATCGCCGTAAGCCCTCTTTCCACGCAGCAGAGGATTACTGAGCATACCCTACCGGTGAAGGAGTCAATACGCCACTATAACTTCCCTGTAACACAATGCCACTTGCCTGCACCCAGGGGAAATGTAAACAGCTACCCCACCGTACCCAAAAACAGGGTGGCGGAGTATATTCAAGCCGACGACTTGAAATGTCTGTACAGATATACAGATGATGTACGCAAAGAATGGATAAACGGTGAAACAATCTTCGCAAGTCTGGAGATTCTTGCTCACCTTGCGACCAGACGTGGTTTGAGAGTCCTGCCCTTTGAAACTTATTTCATGGCAATATTTGAGAAAAACTTAAAGAGGAGTAAGTTTTGAAAACTGCACTCTTGGATGACAAAACTAGATGACCTCTCTTACGATGTTTGGTTCATTCCATACCTACTTACGGGTCACTGGATATGCTATGTTGTCGATTTAAGACGCAGTCATATTGTTGCCGGACCAAATGTACGACATGAGTCACAACAAAGACGAAGCTCTCCTTACGGTGCGGGCCGCAATTACTGCAGCGCATAAAGTATCGAACTCGCCGTTGATTGGACGGAATGGAGCATCTACTATCCTGATAATGTCCCACAGCAACTGGACAGCAGTGCCTGCGGACTTTTTGTAGCTCTTTCCGCATATGTCATCTGCACTGGCGATGTGCTGCGACCCCCTTCGAACAGAGAGACCATAACACAGGCCCCGACAGTGGCTGATGACGCAGATCTTGCAGTTCGACAGGAAAGGGGAGCTCTCAAGAAGTTTCTACATCATTGACCGAAAGTTACAGTCGGACATTGGTATTTCCGACGAAATTAAAGAGAAAACTAAATTGCTGAGCATCTCGAGCCAAACCCGTCTTCCTACTGCTTCAAACTGCGAACACTCCTCTCCATTTTTAAGCTTTCCAGTGTTGTCACAGGCTGTGGAAGATTGCAGTGAACAGCTTGAGCAACGAAACGCTCGTCAGTACAGAATGTATGTTCCCTCTTTCTGGCGACGCGAAGGAAGTGTGCACCAAGGTACCTGGAGATCCCCCCACGAAAGCACGCCACTAAGTGTTCTTGTTGGGGAGCATGAAAACGAAGAAGAGCGAGAGGACCAGTGCAAGGTCGAGTTTGAAGAGATTTCCGGCGCCAGTGACGCGTCTGACGCGGACGATTGTGATGAAATGGCGATGCCGGGTGTTGGCCGACCCAACGACCAAATGTCATTAATAGGAGAGAACAGCTTCGGTCATTTGAGCGACGCTGTGTTCGAAAGGAAAGGGCCGGCGAAATTGGCCATTTGAATAAGGACGAGGGTCCCGAGGACAGCCTTAAAAGCAAAAAGCACATTAGTTGCGTGCCTCATGAAGGCAATACACTTTATTCACAACGTTACTGACGACTTTAACGTTCCGGGGAACGCTAAACCAAGTGTCAGCGTTGAGGTAGTCGCCGCCGCAGAGGAGTACGTTTTCACGAGAAGCAGCGCGAAGTGGCGAGAGTTCCGGAAACCAAAGTGCCCTCGCTTGCTTAACTGGACATGCTACTTCAATGAGCAATTTGCCAAGCACAACCCCTACTGCGTATTGACTTTCAAAGAAAATAGGGTTTCGTCTCCGTCTAAGTCCCGAACAAAAGCAGCGAACTCAAAGCTATTCACAGGCGGTGTGAATTGCAAAGTTCCCGGATGGGAACGTTATTATTTGTTCACAATAGATAAATCATACTCTTGCATGAATTTCTTGAAGGTCATTGTCACGGTGACGGGAACTTTCCATCACGATGCAGAAGGTCCCACCCGTCGCCCCGTTCGCCGGAAGCAAGCGTTTGCACAGGAATTATACCAGGAACCTTGAGTTCTGGCGCCGAGCTGAGTGGAGAAAACTCTGTTCGGCAAGGCTCCACAGGCAGTGCTGCAACAACACAACTTAACTGGCGCTCCTTCCGGCAGTGTATTGAAAAGACTGTCAGGGGAACTAGTTTCTCAGGGAGACTACGACAAAGATCCCTGGATTGGCCTTTCAATGACAAGGAAAGTTATAAACGATCGTTTAGGGCCTACTGTGATCGTGCTTTCCGAGTGCCCATTCATGGTTGTATGACATCGTCCGGCAGAAATAAACGCTGCACTGTGGTCCGAAACGCGATTCTAGCCGGACAAAAGTCGAAAAATTGACCTCAATGGAACCGATTTTTTAAAACTTAATATTGTTCTTAGTTACCTAGAAGGCCCAAAAATAACAAGCGTGTTCCAAAATGAAGTCCCCATAGCACCGTAGTTGATGGGTAAAGTTTAGTTTTGATTCCACTAATTTTGTGTTTATAAGAGCTATAAAATTACACAGTGCTTTTTCGTCGCTGTGCAAGTTTGGAAAAACTTAAACAAAAATTATTTTTTTGGCGTTCAACATTGACATGAAAGTAAAGTAATCTCATCTTTAACACGTTTGTTTAACAGGTTTTTGTGGGTGCAAGCGTGTTCTCAGAAAATTCATAAAATACTTCTTTTAAGAAAACTATGAAAGGTTTTCATGGACTGGTAAAAAAAAGTATCAAAAGGTATCACTTCCGTTCTTTGTTCTTAAATTTCGGGACACTTTTATCGATCTCGGGCATGTACTCGTAGTTTTACTGCCCTTTTTTGCCCCTTTGGTAGTTTAAGCCCTTGGTATGTAGAGAAGTAACGCAAAACACCATTAGACGTAACCTGACTGGGGAAAAAAAGTGATATTTTTCCGGCGGGCTGTATTGAACCCAGGATTTTCGCCTCGAAAAATCATCACTAACCCACGAGACCATGGAATCTACGGTCAGAGGGTCGCTTCTTATCTATTTGTAGCGGACCCCTCCCCCACCATAGGCAATAAACGCGGTGTACTGGCGCATCAACTGTTCTGCCGAAGGTGGGCGTGCGGGGAGGGGGAGAACGAGCACAGATTTTGGCGAGGCTTTCGAAGACGACAAATGAGATTAACAGAAGTACACGCATTAAAATATTAGTACTCGCAAAAGTTCTTCCTCTTTTTGCGCGCGATCTTTGCGTAGCCTAGTCTTGAACTAGTGCGATTGTGACAATCACCTCCATTCCAACTGTTAGCCCGTCCATTTCGTAGCTTTTTTCTCAACCCTACACCTTTTGCCCGTTTTGGTGGTGGTGGTGGAGAGGGTTCTGCGGGGAGTGGCTGGGGGTAGGGAAAGAAGCAAGCATGCGGACCGAAAGGCGTACCGGTACAGCCCCAGAGAAAAAGTACGAGCTCAGCGTAGTTTATTTGTTTAAGCAAACTACGACAAAATTTGCGTTTGCTGCGTATTTATTTTATACTTACTGTCCTAGCGAATTTAAGTACTTTTCACTTATTTTAAGCATTTTTTAAATGGTAACGTGTAACAGGTGACTGGGAATAGCTCAAAGGGGAGGTGGGAATTGAAAAAGGTTTCTTACTACTTGTCAGTGAGCAAGTGATTGCCGTTTACCGAAGGAGGAAGAGGTTGATAAGGATTTTTTTTTCGTTTGTTTACTCGTATTTTGTACAAGCAAAAAATAGTTTTGGTGTTGCGTAACCACATTATGGAAAAACTAGCCAACGGGTTATTGTTTAACGTGATTTTTAGTGACACTAATTACCAAGTGTCATCGTGTACAGTCAGACCCTTGAGTTTTTGCTCAATTTTATTGCTCAGCGTTTGGATTTAAATGCAGGAGAATCCGACGTTGAGTCTCGACGAGCTATGACACCAAAAATTAAAGGATTACGCATAGATATATTCAGAGATTGTAATGTGACTAACCTACTAGTACATAAAGTCACTCCCCTACCTTCACTTTTCTTCAGGCAACCTTACATTGACGGTTTGTGAATGTCTTTTGTTTTCAGCCTTTTGTACACGTCTAAAACACAAATGGAGGAAGGCAAACCGAACTGATGAAAAATGTCGACAGAAAGAAGCATCATGGCTGGCTCAAGTATTTCAAGTAGACAGCCACGAACGGAATGCCTGGAGCATTGTCGCTACACCCAGAAAAAAAAATGGGTCGTCCGAGCAAAGATATTAATGCTTCAAGTGCAAGATCGCAAAGAAGGAAGACAGCTGGTAAGTGCAACTAATTACCTGGCTAATTTGTGCCATAGACTTTATTTCCAAGGCGGCGGGCAAAATATACTTGCGGCGAAGAGGGGAGGGCTGTTTTAATCACGTACTAGCCTGTGATAGTAAGTCGAATCGCTAACGCTTGGCAATACGCAATGCCCACACGTAAGTCTGGCTGCTTATCGAACCTGAGAGCAATTTTTATCTCGCGCACGTATAATTAGCATAAGGTTTGGTTTGTTTGATACTTTTGCAGGGCTCTTTTCTTTGAAAAATCGCTTATCAGTTTTGATCCGTACAAAAATTAAATCTTTCTTAATACAACATGGCTTGATCCGCAGATATTCGTTTGTAAGTGCCTCCTAAGATGCTGTACAAGGCTGCCAGTTCCTCGCACCCAAAACAAAATATTCTTGAAACTAGAGGAAAAGCCCTCTAGAGCGGTTTATTCTTAATAATAGAGTATTACTCTAGTCTGAATCGGATTGAGCGTTTAGAAATAAGAGGAAAGCCGTTTACAACTGATGTATTCTAGAACGAAAAGGATTTCCTCTGTATCTAAGAATATCCTCTAAAACCAAGAGTTTCCACTAGAAATTCTAGAGGATCCTCTTAAAAAGCGCGCGCAAACGCTTCACCGAGCCACCCCGGACGCACCTCCCCCTCTCTCCAGTGTCTCTGAGTGTGTTTCTGTCCGTGCGGCTCCGTTC
>Ga0058701_10005605_pt1 | contig 10462 bp, 6 predicted proteins | sample AgamicOrMae_FD_97039 | JGI IMG/M metagenome (GOLD analysis project Ga0058701, IMG submission 97039) | Agave microbial communities from Guanajuato, Mexico - Or.Ma.e | ecosystem: Host-associated > Plants > Phyllosphere > Phylloplane/Leaf | place: Guanajuato, Mexico | collected 2012-06-04 | reverse complement strand
GACGATTCGTGAACCCGTTTATAAGATAATCTAGTAAACGGGTTTTGGCTATGGCGTGCGAAAACTTGAGTAATTATTATCCGATCGTTATGAAATTTTCAGGGTACCTTCTCTTATGGGAGGACACGAGTGCTATTGCTTTTGGACCCGATCGGTTGATCCCTTTAGCGGGACACGCGCCTAAAGTGGGACACAACGGATTACATTGCTCGATCGAGTTGCTTTTTATGGGAAAGATGTCCTAAAGTAGGACATGCCCCGAATGTCATATTTTCTTTTAGTTTCGCCATCCTGGTATACGTAAAAAGGAGCCTAATCTAACAAAAACCGGGCCTGAAGCAGGCCAATACTTCCATGTCCCATGACAGTCATTTTCGGCCATTTTTTGTAGGTTTGTGTTCCTTTTCACGTATACAAGGATGACAAAATAACCGCGAAACTATAAGAAAACAACTCGATCGAGTAATCTAATCCGTTGTGTCCCACTTTAGGCGCGTGTCCCGCTAAAGGGATCAACCGATCGGGTAATCAATAGCGCTCCTGTCTTCCTATAAGAGAAGATACCCTGAAAATTTCATAACGATCGGATAATAAGGTACTCAAGTTTTCGCACGCCATAGCCAAAGCCCGTTTACAAGATTATCTTACGGGTTCACGAATCGCCTCAAAAACTGGTACGGCGCAATGCCCCATGTAACCAAACATACCCCTAAAGTTTCAACTAGATCGGGTAAACCTTACGCCTGTGAGAGCTCGCGGGAAGAGCGACAGCAAGACAGGCGGTCAGACAGACAGACAGCAGACGGACAGACTGAGGGATTGTCCAAAACCACTTTTCTCGACGTTTTGAGGGTTGTACATCTCAAATCCGGTCTTATCTCGGAGTCGATTATTTGCACGATGCCAATACTTCCATTGACATGGAAGTAAAAATGGCTGGAAGAGACTGTCATGGGACATGAAAGTATTGGCCTGCTTCAGGCCCGTTTTTTTTTTTTGTTTTTTTTATACCCGTCCCGCGGATCAGGCTCGACGCGAGAAGGGAGCGTCTCTGATATGTCCACTATCAGAGTATCTGCCCAAAGCGCTTCTTCATCCAACTACCAGATGGCAGCACAGGTCCTTTCGCAAGTGCGGTTCTGGCAGCCATGTTGCAAGTGGGCTGTCGTCCAATCAGATTCGTCGTCCCGGCATGCAACGCGAGGAAACATGAGTGTGTAGGTAAGTTTGTTATGATGCTCAGTCTGGTTTTGGTGCATTCAGAGGAAGCAATAGCTAACTTCTCGATGTGTACTTAGTGATGACTTAAACAGTTTAATCACGTATTTAATTATAATAATAATATATACCGTTGTACTGTCACTTTTAAGAGTATCAAGGTAAACCCCACCGTGCCTGTGCAGGGCGCCCCATGCAACTATGTCCATGTTGTGGTTGTTGGAAATTTTGCCGGTCTTTTTAACATATGATTCATGTTTACGTTGTGCACTTAAGTTCTATAGGTAATGATAGATGTCAGCATTTGCGGTGGTGTTTATCGTGGTTGTGGTAACTCGGTGAGATACAGTGTGAGTGTTGGAACGTCTCGTCGCACTTTTATTTACAACGTTGGAATATAGTTAGCGCGCTACAGCGCTTGAAGTGTTTCAGTGCAAGTCCTGATTCGCCACCGAAAAGAAGGTGCCACCGCATGCCCACTAATATTGGATTACGTGCTGTGAGTGACTTGTGTCCGTGTGAAGTTGGTTTTACCGACAAAGTGAATTAGGCGAAACATAACCTCTCTCGCCGTATTTCATTCCGTAGACAGATTAGCTGTGCGATCTGTTTTTAGTGATTTTCGTCATTAGGAAGTGAAAGTGCTGTGAAAAGTTTCCGTTCTAAGTGTTGTCATGGTTGCGGAGCCGAATGTGTGACCATACGTGACTGAAGAGTTTTGTGTCACACTGACATGAGTCTTGTGAAAAGTGCTTTACAATATCCAACTCTGCTCACCTTCATCGTAATCAGTATTCTTTATAGCAGTATGGATTTCCTGACTTGGCATTGGTTCCAACAGACTGCAGCTTCCATTAATTATTTCAGCTGTTATTGTGCCAGTACTGTGATAATTGCACCATTTATCAGTGATTTTCATCTTAAATTAATATTTTCAATCATATTTGAATGACATTGCAAACAGCAAAATTTTCTGTGTTCATGCTGACTGATCAGTGACTTCCATTTTCATAATGTTTTGTGCATCAACACGTCTGAAATTCTTTTCATTTAAATTTGCAACTTGTAGAGCAATCCAGCACTGGTCTTTTTACCTTAGGAATACTCATCCATCTATTTCTAATCTAAATGACTGATTTAGATTGTATTCTACTAATTACAAGTGGTCCAATCCTAATACCAGTCAGTATGAGCACACCATCTGGCAGGATACTTCTTGAAACCACTGTGTATCTGTGTGTTACAGATGGAAAATTCTGCTTATGCCCCAAACCCTTTACCACCTCCTGCTTTAGTGGTATTCTCCCAAGCTGGCGGCCTTCCTGAGGCCCTTAGAATGCAAAGACCCTTCAACCCGCAGGTCAGTTCTTCAACATCCAATTTTGTATAGCATAAAGTACTCGGTGCTGACACTATTCTCTTGATTTGCAGACGCCTGATGTGAAAGATTTACACCTGCCATTTTCAGCTGGGTTTGGCCTTCGTCATATGGACAGTTACCCAGGTCTGCCTGCTCATTTGTTGCATCACCTCCAGCCCCAGTTCCTTCACCCTGCTCTCGACCCGCGGTTGCCCTTCGGTTCGGGCGCGTTTCGCCCTTTGAGCTCGTCCCCTGTTCACGAAGGAAAAGCCTTTTCTTCGGCGTTTGCTCCGCCGTCTAAGTGTCTCAAAGTGGAAACTAGTAACGGACCGCATCACGACGGTACCCTGTTTTCCCCGGGGGCTGTTGCGGAAGAGCGCAACTACCTTAACGGGCAAAGCCAAGTGCAGCAGCGCTCCGACTCAAGTTCACCCGCCTCGGTGTCGATCTCGCCCCCGACTTTGTCCCAAGTGGTAAAAGAGGAGAGCCTGGACGCGACCATGTCCGAAGACCGCGACGGCACCGCCACGCCAGGATCGGTGTCCGAGGGAACGGAGCGCTCCACTCCTGAGGAAGGACGAGGATTCAGAAGTGAGTTGCTGAATTTTTTATTTCTTCACTCCGTCTTGCTGAGACGATATTATGATATCTTTCCTCTACGAAATGACAGACCCACAGTATATGTTAATAACAAAAGTAGCCTTTTTATAAACCCATAGCTGGAAGCTTTTAGAATACGGAGTGTCTATTCACCCGACAGCGGTATGCGTGCTAGTCCATACAAACCATATCCCCTTCCCGCGATCGCAAACTGCTGCCTTGCCGCTGTGGCGTAGATGCTAGCGCTTGAAAGTATGAAGCGGAAAGTGCAGGGTTTAATTCTTGCCTCCGGCACGAATATTTTCGCTCTTTCGTCCGAATCTGTCGGATGAAAAGCCTTTAGAGTATTGCTACTGGCCCTTCAACGGCTCAAAAATTGCTTTTCTTTCAACTATCTCAATAATTAGGTTGGAAAAGCTCAGAAATAGGCCTAAATGGGTGTCCACACAGATTTATAGTCAGGTAGGCCAAGGTTCTTCAGTCTCAGCTAGAAAGCATTTAAAATTTTTCAAAACAAAAAACTAGTTAAGCCCTTAACTGTTAAGCCCTTCTCCCAAAGGAGGTGGGCTTAAAAATTGATGTAATGTTAAAATCATATTTTAAATGTAATAGCCTTGATAAACTTGCGGTTTTGATAGCGATGCTCGAATGTTTTCTAGTATATTTTCACTTTTTTTTTAAGTGGAAAAAAAAACCTTTTTGTTTTTCTTATCTATTTTTGACTAAAAAAAAACTGTTTTTGTCAGAAAGAAACTAGTTTTCAACAAAGTACGGTGTTTTATATTTTATTTCTCTGGAGCGATGTAAAAGGCTGCCATCGGGTCCTTTGAGCATCATCAGCAACATTATTTTCCTTCTTAATCGGCAACTTAAATAATATAGGCCTACACTTTTTCTATTTACCGTATTAAATTTACATAAATAATATTCCTCTTTGTTTTACTAAAACATAATCTGTGCCGTATCACACTCAAAACCAAAGTCCGAGAGAGGAGCGTTCTTGAGGAGAGGTCAGGGATGAATTCGTCTACTATTTTTTCGCCGCAGGTGTCTGCCAACACTGCAAATCGAAACTCAGAAAACTTACATATTAATCAGAAAAACCGTTTCTCCAAACCAAGTTTATTTCTTATGCTGTATAACTTTTTATAAAAGATCCAAATCTGGCTGTAGTATTACACCGCTTATTTCAACCTACCATTCTGTCTAAATCATCTTTATTACAGCTCTTAAAATTTGTCTATCACTCCTCAAAATATTTTTCCTTATTTACAGGGCTCTGTGAAATAATTTTCTACGCCTTCTCTAAATTTGTCGTTTTTCTTCTTTTTTTTCTTTTTTCTTTGAATTTTAGACGGTCGGGAAAAACAGAGGAAAAAAAAGGCGGAAAAATTGGAAAAAAGGCCGTTTTTTTTCCAAGCCTTTCAAACCCTAGGAATTTTTTTTCCTCATTTTGGGATCATTAAGTCTTTACATTAGACTGGACGCCAGTGTCAGTCGGACTCATTGCCATTTACATCGCATTTCAATGTATTCCAATTTGAGAATATACCGTCTGCTTGATGCGAAACCTTTTTCTCCTATTTTAGCCTCAAAAATCCGGGTTTGCACTATACTTAGCAGTTTAAAACCTGCTTGCGTCGTGTACCGTAGGCAACAAACGTAGGTTGCAAATAACGGGTTTTCATGACAAATTTCCTGCCCTGTGCAGAAGAGCACGTGTTCTAATAGAAACGACGTTTCTTCTTTCAGAAACGAGATTCGAAACGGTTCTTGCAACAATATTTCAATCTAAATGAACGGATTAAACCGGGCTTCAAATCTTTAGCAATTCGTTGTTAATGTAAAACTGAAGCGTTTATCGACGGTGTAATTTTCCTCGGCTCGACGTAGTAGCTAAAATAAGATGCTTGACTGAAATTGCTGTGAGATGACATTCGCCTAAAGCGGTCTTCTGCAAATCGAAAAACTAAAAATCGGAGAGCCTTAAGCCTTATACGCTTGCAGTAAAAGACTTCCCGCAAGGAAATTTAGAGCTTGAAAACGCGCTTTTCGGAGGTGACTCGTCAAGACTTAGGTCCGTGCGTTGCAGTTACCGCATCAGCACATCGTTTTTCTCGAGGATGTCGAATTTTCGCAGCCGAACAGTTCCGAGGCAAATTTTGACGAGGGAAAGACCGCGGTTCTCTCATGGAAGGCCGGCCACGAAAATTCGCAACCCTTTTTGCTGGTATGCACTATGCAGAGGGACTCGTGAGAATGGGGGAAATACACAGTAGGAGCAAACCGCTTCGGAAATATTTGTGAAGTATTAGGAAGTATAGGCACCGCACCTACCTGAACCTCGGTGTTATTGTGCGCGGGTTTTTCTGTTTGAATCGGGTGCTTACGTTGTACGGAGCGCCCCATCCGACATGTGCCTATAGAATGCTTAATTTATTTTCAAGAAATAAAGCAATACTTTTCAGCTTAAAATTTTTAGAAAGACATTCAGGGAGGGATTGAAATTTTTCTTAGAGGAAAACTGAGATTGTGTTTTTACCTGTAGCATGCAAATTGTATACAGAGGTTTTAGCCCTTCAAGTACTCTTCGCAGAATTGCCGGATTTTGCGATTTTGCACGATTTAACCGCGACTAACTTGAGAACTATCTGAGATAACCTGGCATATTTGATACGTTTTGGATCGAAATCGAGCTGAGCAATTCAAAAAAGTAATTGATCACAAGAATACCTCCACCGTTTATAAGTTCACCGAACACGTCTTAAATGACGAGAGTCGCGAAATCTGGCAACAATGGAAGTTCGGAAACAGCCCGGAGAGGTGAAATGGGCTAATCGAACAAGAACTACAAAATTCGATATTCAAACCTTCAAATCAGAAATTTCTCAGATATGAAATTTGCTTCTTTGATTTCATTTCCCTTAGAAAATAATTCGATCATATAAAACGTGGTTTTCGGTTAGAATTATTATTTTATTTTTACTTCCATGTCAATGGAAGTATTGGCACCGTGCAAAAACTCGAGATTGAGATAAGACCGGATTTCGGATATGCAACCTTCAAAACGTCTAGAAAAGTGGTTTTGGACAATCCGTCTGTCTGTCTGTCTGACTGACTGTCTGTTTGTCTGTCTGTCTTTCTGACGGTCTGTCTGTCTGTATATCTGTCTGACTGTCTGTCAGTCTGACTGTCTCTGTCTGTCTTTCGGTCTATATGTCTGTCTGTCTGTCTGCCCGTTTGTCTATCTGTCTGTTTGTCTGTCTGTCTGTCTTGCTGTAGCCTTTTCCGCAAACTCTCACGGGCGTAAGGGTAAACCGATCAAGTTGAAACTTTAGGTGCATTTTTGGTTATATGGGTCATTGCGTCGTATCAATTTTTCTGGCGATTCGTCAACCTGTTTATAAGATAATCTAGTAAACGGGTTTTGGCTATGGCGTGCGAAAACTTGAGTAATTATTATCCGATCGTTATGAAATTTTCAGGGTATCTTCTCTTACAAGAGTACACGAGCGCTATTGATTTTGGACCTGATCGGTCAATCCCTTTAGCGGGACACGTGCCTAAAGTGGGACACAACGGATTGGATTGCTTGATCGAGTTGAAACTTTAGGGGCATGTCCGGTTACATGGGGCACTGCGTCGTACCAATGTTTGAGGCGATTCGTAAACCCGTTTTTAAGATAATCTAGTTAACGTTTTTTTTTTTTTTCAAACCTTGTATTTCCTAAAAAAAAATCTTTGTGTTGTAAAATTACTTAGTGTTCCCAAAATGGGACAGAGGTCCTATAGTAGGACATTCCCTGAATGTCATATTTTCTTATAGTTTCGCCATCCTTGTATATGTAAAAAGGAGCCCAATCTTACAAAAAATGCCTGGAAGAGACTGTCATGGGACATGGAAGTATTGGCCTGCTTTAGGCCCTGTTTTTTTATTATTTTTTGGCACGGAAATGATATTTGGTCCGTTTTGTTGAAGTTAAAGGGGCATTCATGTTGTGTTCCTCGCAAGAAATGTTTGAGTGACAGCAAGACAAGTGTTGAATGTCCGTGTCCGTTGAAGCAAGCGTTAGGGCCGGGCCTCCGCTGCCGCCTCGCCGTCGACTGCGCGTTAGCGGCTCTTCCCCGCACAACTCTCGCGCTTGGCTTTCCCTATTCACTTATTATCCCTACAACTGAAGCTGTTTGACAAATACAATGAGGGAGACGCTACTGTGGTTTGGGAAATTGTCTCGTGCAGGAGTCGATCCCAAAAACACAGCCAAGATTTTTATACAGACATTTATGAACATTTTTTTTTTTTGAGGAGTTAAAAGAAGGAATTCTACTTTTCTTTTCAACTTGATACAAATTTTATTTTTTTTTTAAATATATTTTTCGACAGGTACTTTTTCTTAATCTGTCGTGAGGATTTGAAAAAGATGTAAACATATACACAGTACTCATTTCAAATAGGCCTTGTGGATTTTTTTTATCAGATGTTTTTGATAACCTTATTACTTCTTACTTTCATGTCAATGGAAGTATTGGCATCGTGCAAAAAATCGAGTTTGAGATAAGACCGGATTTAGGATGTACAACCTCCAAAACGTCGAAAAAAGTGGTTTTGGACAACCCGTTTGTGTGTGTGTGTTTGTCTGTCTATCTGTCTGTCTTATTGTAGCCCTTTCCGCAAACTCTCACGGGCATCGAGTCGAAACTTTATGGACATGTTCGGTTATATGGGGCATTGCGTCGTATCAATTTTTCTGGCGATTCGTCAACCCGTTTATAAGATAATCTAGTAAACGGGTTTTGGCTATGGCGTGCGAAAACTTGAGTAATTATTATCCGATCGTTAAGAAATTTTCAGGGTACCTTCTCTTATATGAGTACATGAGCGCTAATGATTTTGGACCCGATTCGTCAACCTGCTTATAAGATAAACGGGTTTTAGCTTTAACGTGCGAAATCTTAAGTAAATATTGTCCTATCGTTGCGAAATTTCCATTGTATCTTCCCTTACCTGAGGACGCGAGCGCTATTGATGTTGGACCCAATTGGTCAATCCGTTGAGTAGGATACGCACCGGAAGTGGGACCAAAAGAATTAGATATCGCTCTTGTGTGTGTGAGTGAGATAGAAATTTTCAGAGGCGTTACCGCTACGTCTTGCTCAATAACTTATTGGTGCTTGCTTGCTGTTCCCAAAATGGAACATATGTTTAAAAGTGGGACATTCCCTATAAATACAAAGTGGTGTTTCTTTTTTTTCCAATCATTGTATTCGCAAAAAGAAAAATCATGGTGTTGTAAAATTACTTAGTGTTCCCAAAATGGGACAGATGTCTTAAAGTAGGACATTCCCCAAGTGTCATATTTTCTTATAGTTTTGCCATCCTTGTATACGTAAAAAGGAGCCCAATCTTACAAAAAATGGCTGGAAGAGACTGTCATGGGACATGGAAGTATTAGCCTGCATCAGGCCCGGTTTTTTTAATTTGAAAAGTAATGGCAATGCTTCAAATTAGTTTAAAATGATTCAAATTAATGTTTCAATGTTTGAGGTGATTTCTTTCTGTAAATCGAATGAAATTAAGCGAAGCTATAGTCACGGTTTGCATGATCGTTTGTTGAGGCCTGTATGGCGTTTTCTCGGGAAATCTTATTTTGAAAAATAGTGTACATGCTATTTTCCGGGCTAGTTCGTTTCGACGCATAGTTTTATTTTCCTCTGCGCAAAAATTTTCGGGATTGGAATGAAGTGAAACATCTTTTTAGAATGCCAACATAATGTAACGTGTCAAAATACGTATCGCAATCGATCTTAAACTCGAATTTAATGTTAGTTCCCTCGAACAGTATCTCTAAAAAAAACGTTGAACTCGCAAAAAGCCGATCTTAATGTTTTTACTCCCTAAAAAGGTGATTAAATCAATGTTGAAATTGTGTACCTGCTCAGCTTTCATGAATTCATATTGGATAAATAATTCTCGAACGAAGCGTTGCTGTTTAGGGTTGAAGCGCGGTCGGACGTTCAGTTTGGAGAAAATACCTTTTTCCAGTGTAAACTAACGTTTTCTCAAAGGATTTTTTATTTTTCAATCTGCAGCAGTAGTGAGCAATGGCCACTATAATACGTAACAATTTCTTAGGAGGCTGTATCGACAAGCATCGCGCACGGTGGAGTGTTGAGTGAATCTGTGCGAAGGTGCAGCTTCTACACCATCCCAAACAACAGTCCGCACCGCTTTGCTTAATCCTTTCTCGGGTTTCGGCGTGGAATGTTTCGAACACTTTTTGGCCGACACTTTTTACATTTGAAAGGTTTCGTTTTCCATCTCCTTCGTTCGACTCTGCTAGCAAAATATGACTTTGACAAAATTACAATTTTTAGACCGTAATTGTTATTTGGTTACAGTTACCCAAAAAATTGTGAGGGTAACAAGAAAATAGTTAATGCGGCAAAATTTGATTGTTTTTTTAACAGATACGTTTGTAATCTGTATAGGCACAAAGCGTGATTGTCAGTGTATCAGAAATACTGTGACAAAGTCATTATTTGCGTGTGGTTTAATGCACGACTCGTATGTTCTCACATTTCGAGGATTGACGACGCACGCCTGAATTAGGTGCCTTTTGACTCGTTTCCCTGTCGCTCCGCTCGGTGTCGCCAAGGCTGCTGCTGCCGAGCAGTTGCCGAGAACCAGAATAACCTAAAAAAAATCAGGCAGGTTTATAAAGTGGTCAGGGAGAACCTTCGCAAAAGTCGGCGAGAATTGCCCTGTGATCTGGAAAATTTTCTAATTGGTAGAATAACATCGGTTTTTTTCCCAAAAGTAAAATACTTTAAGAATTTTGATAAGTTTTGTGAAAAAAATTAAAAAATACTGTAGTTCAATAGTAATAAAAAGGAGTATACCGAATTTTGGTCAGAGAGAAATCAACAAATTGAACCTAGTAATCAGGCGAAGTCAGGAGGAATTAGGATCATGAAAATGTGGCAACTCTGCTTAAGTTTGGTTTTGGTTACTTTGGTCAACCTGACGTGGGTTAGGGTAACTTTGGTCAGGTGAACTTGGGTTTGCATCACTTCAGGTAGGTATGTCTAACCATGGCTTCCACAAGCAGGAAGTCGGGAAAAGTCAGGGCAAAATTGAAGGCTTTACGATGAAAGGGAGTAGAACACAAGCTGTAGAAAATGTAATATGTAAAATTCAGAGAGCCGTTGTTAGTTTTGCAAATTGTCTTTTACAGAGGACTAAAAGGTGTGAAATTCCTGCGAGGGTGCGCCACTCGTATTTTG
>Ga0058701_10005604_pt1 | contig 10463 bp, 9 predicted proteins | sample AgamicOrMae_FD_97039 | JGI IMG/M metagenome (GOLD analysis project Ga0058701, IMG submission 97039) | Agave microbial communities from Guanajuato, Mexico - Or.Ma.e | ecosystem: Host-associated > Plants > Phyllosphere > Phylloplane/Leaf | place: Guanajuato, Mexico | collected 2012-06-04 | reverse complement strand
TCAAAATATATCAAAGGAAATATGACCCACTTTTATGACTCAGAACATTACCGCCATCTTGAAATCGTCATGTGAAGGTTATTCATACCTAATAGACTTTACCGTTGCCACATGTTTGGCTTTCCTCGAAACAAAAAATATATATATATTCAATGTTCATAAGAAACCTAAGACCTCTGATGAATCAGCGGAAATCGATCATAAAATTCGTTCTGGTATTTTTCTGCCAAAGGCACACAGCAAAAAAGAAACATCTCTTTTAGGGAGTTCTTATTTGCTTTGGGTGTGAAAGTAAAAAGATGGGAAGCACGTATTACGGTAATTTTTTAAGATAGACCTCTGATTGTGAGACATTTAATCCAAAAGATATTGGGATTAGCTTCCTATTAATGTCTGAACAATCTCAATCTTAAAAAAAAATTAGAACACGATCCCAAACTACCCCCGTTTTATTTTCAATAAAACGGGGGTAGTTTGGGATCGCAATCGGATTCAATTTTCGCAATACAGGTAAGAACTCACTAAAAAGGTGTTCTGTTTTATGTTCTTTGAAAAGTGTTATGTAACAAATCAACAGTAATTTGCCTAAAAGTAGGACTAATCAGGCAGGAGTTCTGAGGCACAATTTTGAATGACCGACTGAAGGTGTCCTTCGATTTCAGATGACCTTTTGAGTGGCCCTCTCTGGGCCCATATAGTTCGCTGGCTAAGAGCAGCCAGGCCTATGAGGGGGCCTATGGGACAGGTCAATGGGACCAGCCAATGGGACAGGCCAATGGGGCCGGCGAATGGGACAGGCGCCTATTACGGCAACAATGGTGGCAACGATGCGATATAGCCGCTGCGGAATATCAGTGAAGCGGAAATTGGCCGACCTTTCAAGAGGAAATCACTCTATTTCCCAGCCCGACTGCAAATATTCAAACCAAAAGTGGTTCATTCTATTTGTGAGGTTGCATTTCACACTGCCTCCGTTTTACCCTGGCTCTACCTTATAACAAGAATGAACAACATACAACCGCTTAGGCTAACCTATTCAAGCTTAACAGACATTGGAGGAACCTTTAGCTTGAGTTAACTTAGAATAATTAACCTATAAACGAAATGAAAATAGCCACCCATGGTTTTTCGGTATTCGCGATTTCGCTTGTATGTTCCGTGGCACGCCGTATGCGGAGCTTTGTGTGTCGGATATAATAAGTTGCTCGTTTGGCTTTGGTGCTGGATGAATTGGCTCCTTTTAGATTGGCGTAATTGCGCTGTGATTTGCATCGAGTCAAAAGAGGACTGAATTGTAATAAAAATTCTTCTCTGAAGCGAATTATCCGACAATTATTAGACTGAAAGAAAATTCGTCCCTTTAAATCCAGTTTGCTCTTTTATTTTCCAATCGGAAATAGCCAGATTGGAAGGTGGGTATAATTTGATTAAAGGCAATCATATTGCAGGAGAATTCTCTCGAGGATTTTTCTAGAAGGTAAGCTAATTCGAGGAAGTCCACTGAAAATTTCAAAAGTGACATTTTATACATTCCGTGTTCTCGTCTACAACCGAGTACAACATCATCAAGGAGAGCAAAGCGAGGCACAATTCTCGTACCCTAACGTAACATAACCTTGATTAACCTATGCACGATGTCGCGTACTTGTCTGCAACAGGGTATGCCGCTAAGGGCAAGCGGAATCAAGTTTGCTGAATAGCAACTGAACAAGAAAACGACGTAGTCTAACATATTTTTTCCGTGCTTTTAGTTTAAATTTACAGAACTTATTCAAAAACTCAAGAGAAAGTGTATACAGGAGAAACAAATCCAAGAAAGAAAATCGGTCAGTAAGCAAGTATGCACAGATATTTTAGTCGATCGGCCTATTTTCAATTGGACTGAGCTTTTGCATGACTTTGAGGACCGTTCAGATTGTCCCCAGAATATTTTTAAAGGCTCTTACTACTGACTTACAGTACCCTTGAAAACACTTCGTCATTATCGAGATATTTTGAACACTGCGAGTTTAAATGTTTTCACTATCCCATCAGGGTTTTCCTCGAACCACTTAAAATTTAATGCACAACCAAAACCTTAATTTTTCATCCATACAAAAAAAAATCTTGCTCTTAACCGGATTCCAAAAAATGTAATCAATTTCAAACCAATAATTCGCGGAATTTCAAGCCACTAAAATCCTAATAATCTTTGTGGTGTATTTTTAAGAATGTATTTGGCACATATTGGTTCAAAAAAATTTAAAAAAAACGTTGAATTGAAAATGCGACTTTTCCATATGTTATGGAATATTTGCTCGCCACAAAGGCAGGTATATGTGATGAGGCAGGTCTTCTGCGTGAGCTAAATGCATTAAAGGTACGTTTCAGGTATCAAATCGGGTTGCATTAGGTTGTCCTGAAGAAACTGCACTGGGAAGAGTATCCGATACAAACATACTAATAAATTAGCGACAATTTTAAAAGCTCATACGCAGACCCTGCCACTTCGTTAATTTAGGATATCATTTGAGACGGGTATTGACCGTAAAATGTTCCCGTTTCGGGTAGCCCGATAACATACTCTTATAGTTTTGCCCTATGGTATAGTAGCCCAAGATCACAGAAGTCAATAGTTTTGGGTATGAGGGTAAAACGGAAAAAGAGCGAAATTGGGCAATTTTTAAAGATATACTTTTAAACAAGCGTATAAATGCAAAGGTCTCGTTAAGAGCTCTCAATTAATGTAGTTATTCATAGGTTTATCTTTTAAAATAACCAAACTACACCATTTCCCTATTTTATAGTCATACCCAAAATAGGTCTCACGGAATTCCGCACTTTTCCACAGGGAACCACGGTCCTCCCCGGGGAAATGTTGCGTCTCAAAGTATGGGACTACCTAATACAGGTATCGGACTACCCAAAACAGGATTTTTACTGTGTGCCTTTAAAAGCTACCGTAAATTTTAAAGTTTGCATTTCCAAACTTTTGGGTTTGACCATGATTTTATGTTTCCTTATTTTACGTAGATTCGTGACATGTGACTGAGTATGCTAGATGAGGTTCGCATTCATTTCGTTAACCCAGCGCGCATTTATTTCGTTAACCTCGTTCATTCCATCTTCATTGAATGATAATGATGATCAAAATCGAATTACGCCTATATTTCGGTTTAACTAAAACGCTAAAAGGAGTCTTCAGATTGGCATCTGTGCATGAGTGTCGGTCTGGCCGTCCGTATTTGTGATTGTAGTAACATCGATTAAAGGCTTCACGCGATTAAAAGCACCACAGCCTTTATCATATATAGGAGGTGTAAAAAATTACCATTTAGAAAATTTACCCACGAATTTTCCTTTTACTTAAAAATAAATCATCACTAGTTTAACCTCTTGACCTAGATTGTCAACCTAAGTTAAGTGCCTTGTGCCTTGCTCAGCTTTACTCAGTGCCGAAAGGTGGAACATCAGGTAGAAAAATGGGGGGGCATTCGATATAGCGCCAAAAACCACAAGCGACAACGCCGCAAGCGCCAGTCCGTAACCACCAAACGAGAAAAGTCGCAAACGCCAAAGTTCGTATAGGTTAGGTTAGGTCAAGTTAGGTAAGGCTAAGTTAGGTTAAGTTAGGTTAGGTTAAGTTAGGTTAGTATTGCGGTTAGGGCCTTTGGCGTTTGCGACTTTTCTCGTTTGGCGGTTACGGATTGGCGCTTGCAGCGTTGGCGCTTGTGGTTTGTGGCGCTTATGACAGCTATGCCTTCTTTTGAATTTACCTTGTGCTATTTACTCAAAGCCGGTCTCGTTTTGAGCTAAAATTATGTGCGATTTAGGCGACGTTAAAGTTGATGAGAATGCAGCCGGTCCGAACGAAACTATGGCCACAAAATTGGTCACTCTTGTGGCAGACGGTCACGCGACGCGATCATCAACGACCCCGCCAATGCAACGCCCATCATCTGATAGATTACGTCAAGCAACTCCAATTTGGTTTTACACTCATTTTCCTTCGCAAATCTTTGCATGTCCCCATAATGAAACATAGTGCAGAAATGTTTTGAGACCCATATAGGCACCGAATGACCAACTTTCTAAATTTGAAATAGTCATTTTTCGATTAATTGATTTAGTCTTTTTTGTTCGACTATTTAATTTAGTCATTTTTAAATTCAGTGTAAAATTGTCAAAATTGACAGATCTAGCGGATAAAATATTTCTACCATATTTAGTCATTAATATTTTCTAGTACCAATATTAGTTTGGTCCATGAGTCTAAAACACTATTTTTTTTATACTGTAATTATTCAACGAGTTCGTTTTTCACCACTTAAATAGTCATTTTTGACCAAAAACAGGTCAAAATTGACTAATTGAAATATTAAAGTTTCAGCTACTATTCTTTAGTCAAATTTGACCATTTCACATTTACAGTGAAGATACGACATGCTACCGGATGTTGTATAAGTTAACCAGGTGATACAGTATTTTCGTTTTCAATTACGAACTCCTGGGTCGTGAAAGGAATCCTTACAAACGGTAGTCAAACAGCTTTGGGTCAAAACGCAGAATAAAACAAAAAGAGCTAAAACTACGGATTAAGATGACCATTCAAGTTTGGTCATCTTAGAATAACATAGAATAAGAAGAGACTGACTGTGAGAGAAACGGCACAATCGCTCCTCTTCCGAATTCGTGTTCTCAAAATATTTTCGTCTTGAAACTACTATTATCTGGAGTTTCAAACGGTATGAGACGTCAGAGCATAAATGAAACTCATTTAAAATAATTAGCAGGTACTGTATTTCTGAAAAGAAGTAAAGTAAAATGTTATTTTCAAAGTGGTATTATAACTCCTGATTTACGAAAGTCAATAATTTAGCTCCCGAATTTTTCCAAGAACGTTTATTGGGATATTGTTTTTTTCAGTGTTACGTAGACCTAACCTAAAAATCACGATGACCTTATATGGTTTGAAAAACTTACAGGCAAGGAGGAACACAGAACATTCCACATCACAGAGAAAATGACTTTGTTACCTCAACAAAACGTTTTGTTAATATAGCTTCAGCAAACCAGAAGTGTAGAGGTGTCAATTTTACTTGTTTCGGTCACAACTGTAATTATTGTGGTGATAATTCATATTATTGTTGTAACAATTGACATTGTCACCACAATTCCGGTTTGCTGAGGCTAACAAAACATTCTGCTGAGGCAAACAAAGTCTTTTTCTTCAGGTAAAAAGAAGAGTGTAGCGACCGATATTTTGCTGGAATCACTGAGCAGATATAAGTGAACGGGCCCACCGGTTTGAAAGCCCGTGAAAGGTTTTCTACAGTGAGCAGCGCAAGTTTACGTGGACTCGGTATTCCGAAGACGTTTGTGCAGATCTTTTTAAAGGGCCGGTCAGTCAGCTTTGCGATTCGTGAGCGCGCTATATCAGCGATGGTAAGAAGGGGGGGCGCTTAGGGGTGGGGCGCTTAGGGGGTAGGATTCCGTGACTCAGCGAAAACTGAAAAATAGACTGAGCTTGCTCGGCACTGAACGGTCATTAAACTTGCAAGACTCCTTAGTCGATTCTTCCTAAAGCCGATACAACGTTGTCAACTAGCCAGTCTTTTTTTGTTAGTTTGCCCTGTCATCGTAAATAAGTTGTCATCCAGCTGCGACGTAACTCTGTTATTCATTACAATCACATTTATATAGTATATCTGTAATTCTTTTCTTCTTGAAAATAACCATGTTACCTCAAAGACAAGAATATCTTCGTTATACGTCGTCAATGTTCATAATGAAATTGAAGGTTAAACCAGAGTGCAACGCAATAGTTCTAAAATACAGCCTTTAAACTCACAGTGCTCATAAAACATTTCCGTTGTTAGCCAAACACATGAATTTCTGTTTTACGTGCCCCTGCTGGTTGACTCTCTTAAAATATCTCAACATTGATTCGATCGTTTTGACTAAAGGTTGCTCGTCAAACCCACTTTATAGACGACATAAAGCGTCTAGTTTATGGCCAGCCGCAATCATGTAAACGCTTGACTTACCTAATTATTTAGACGCAATGACTTTTTTATAGGTTTACCCAATGTGAAACATACCAGGAAAGTGTCAAAGAAAGACCATAATCTCGATATTACACCAGTACTTCAAATGCATTAAAATGCATCCCTAGAATCCCCGTCAATTTTGCTCGTGTTTTCGTAAATACTGATAAAGTCGTCTGGAAGTTTGAAGAGACTTTTTTGGCATCGACGCAAGGTTTGTCCTTTATCAAGTTAAAGGTAATTATAAACGCGACCCCAACAGGTTTGTACAAGTCATGACGTAACGGAGTGACTAAAAACTCGAGCCGCCGCTGGAAGTCGATTACTGCACGTTCGATATGGTTACGCTTACTCAAAATTTTTAAGGTTGCATTTTCAACCTTTTGGTTCAACCCGTACGACGTTAAGCCGAGCGGAGCGAGGCACAAGCCACGTAACCTAACCTAACTTAACCTAGGGTTACCTAATTAAACGGTCGCCACGCCTGATGCCGCTTCTCGGCGGCCGATTTAGGGCAGCCGAGAAGTAAGCGGCATCAGGCTTGGCGACAGCCAAGCGGAGCGACAGCGAAGCGAGGCACAAGTGACTTTAACGAATCTTCATAAACGGCAAGGTGCTTGGTTATGATGGGTTAAGTCAGGTTGGATGCCTCTTGCCTCGCTCCGCTTGATTTGACGACGAACCAAAAGGTTAAAATTGCTACCTTAAAAAAGTAGAGTGCAGACACGGATCTGCTGTTTCGATTCGAAGTCAATTTACTATCGACTGAGGAAACATGGACAGACAAACCGCCGCGCATGCACATTTGCTCAAAAGATTATCTCTTATTTTTATCAGTCTTTCCAGGGAAAGAAAAAGCAATTTTTGAGATTATTTCAAAATATTCAAGTATTTTTCGTAATCTCCTATTAGAAGAGGCTGGTTCTACGCAAGGAAAAAAAATCAGTGAAAGTTGATCTTGGCTTGCAGAATATCAAACCATAGCTAAACTTGGGTTCGTCTACAGTCTACACCTCAAAACTAGATAAAACACTAGAAAAAATTGTTTGTGCAAATTGTAAATCAATGCTATAAATAAAACAAATTTCTTTTCGGTAAGTGATGGAGAGATTTAAATCTCCGATTTTTGCAACCTGACACAAAGAAAAAATGTTGCCATTTTTTCCAGCACACAGAGGGATTTCATTAACGCTACGACCTCGGTTTTGTAAGGCAATATACTCTTCTAGTTTTAAAAGTTGTAGTTTAGCCCATAACAGCCCAAAGTATTTGGAGTGAAATTTAGCTTAAGAGAAATCAAAAGGAATGTTCCCATTAAAATACGCAATTTTAAACTCTGGAAAATGCCTAAATTATTAGATTTCAGGTTTCCAGAGGGGTGATATTTTTTAACTCTGACAAAACTGCATTGAAAAGATCCTGTAAAATATTTCTTTGTTTCCGAACGGCATCGCTGGGCGGTAGTGAGTTAAACCCTTATGTTTTACTGTCACATTTATTCGAGCATTTATTCATTACACATAGGATTATAGTACATGGAGACATTTGAGTTGACATGGCTCCCGTTATACCTTGGTTCCTTACATACCCTAGGTTCACTTTAACCTAGGCTCACTTCAGTTACCCAACGTGGTTGAGGTTAGTTCCATGTGCCTTACGCCGCTGTCATTCAGTGCGTCTGCCGGCACTTAAGCAACTTGATGACCTATAGGTTAAGTTAGGTTACGTGCCCTATGCCTCACTCTACTGTTGCTCTCATTGGCTAAGCGACGAAAGGTGGAGCACAAGCTAAAACCTCAACTCTTCACACAGGGTGGAATCTGCATTTTTTAAAATGGATTTCCGCTCTCGAAAACGTATTCAGGTTTAGGCTCTTTGTGAGTTTCGCCGAGCGGAGAGCGCAAAGCAGGAGCTCTAATGAGACCTGAGGTTTCACACGGTGAGAACTTTGCTGGAAACTTGGAGAGACAAGATGAATTTTGCGACATATCTGACAATTGGCAGTTCGCGAATAGACTCACGTTTCGACGGCATGCCGCCGCCGAGCACAAATGAATCGGCCAAAGCAAAAACGAGGACTTCAAGAAGGACCTGATACTTCCATGTTCGTGCGTGTATGCGCGAAAATTGTCTTATTCTACCCATGTTGCAGAAAATAGAATAGGTTTATTCTGCGAACAGAGGAGCCATTCCCAAACTTCCTTAACCCATTACAGACCAAAGTATTCAGAGTGAAATTTAGCTTATGAGAATCGCACAAACTTTTTCCGCCCAAACACGCAATTTTAAGCATTAGAAAATGCCTAAATTTTCAAATTTTAGCTTTCCAGAGGGGTGATATTTTTTATTTGTGACAACTGACTGAACTGAAAAGATCCTCTAAAATAAATTTTGTCAGTTTCCAAACGGCATCGCTGGGCGGTAGTGGGTTGACTAAAAAAAAAGACAAAAACAGAAAAAAAACTTAAAAATGTTATTTTCCTTCCTTTTTTAGCAAATATAAGAAAAGGGGGGGGGGAGTTTTTGTCTAACCCCGGCGTCAAACGGCCCCCACAGACAACGGAGAAGACGATGCGGTATATCCTCGAGAATACGTTTTAACGGAAGTCCTTAGGACATCCTTGTCCGTCCATTTGTCCTCGTCCTCACGCTGCGAGTGGTCGTTCCACCTCGCCCCGCTTTGTCCCACCTCGCCACGCCGTTCCCCGCCTTTTCCCGCCCTACCCCTCCATATCCGGTCGAAAGCAATCACGAATCCGCTTCCCTTTTTGATAATCCCTAAATCAGCAGGTAAAACCAGAGAGAGCGTTTTTTCCACGAAGCTAAAAATATGCCCTCGGCCATACCAGCACTCTGCATTTTTTACCTCGGGTCCAAACTCGACGTAAACAACGCACAAGGCACCTGGCGTGAGTTTATCACGTAGTTTAAGACCCGCCCCTTGCGGCAAGGGCCTTGCCGGGTCCTTGAATTGGCGGAGCGGTTAAACGACCGGCAAAGAAAGAAGACTCGCGTCTTAAAAAACAGTTTCAGAAAAAGCTAAAAATTTTAGAGTGACTCCCTTAAAACGGCCCTTTAGTCCAAAACATATGAACGCACGCGACATCTCCACTACAAAACTATTTTTTAAGGCAGCAATTTTAACCTTTTGGTTCAACCTTTCGTCATCAAATCGAGCGGAACGACAGCGGAGAGAGGCAAGACGCATCCAACCTAACTTGACATTTTATAACCAAACCCCTTGCCGTTTACTTAGATCAGTTAAAGTAACTTGTGCCTCGCTTCGCTGCCGCTCCGCTCATCTGTCGCCAAGTCTGATGCCGCTTACTTCTCGGCGGCCCTAAATCGGCCGCCGAGAAGTAAGCGGCATCAGGCTTAGCGACCGTTCAATTAGGTAACCCTAGGTTAAGTTAGGTTAGGTTACGTGGCTTGTGCCTCGCTCCGCTATCGCTCCGCTCGGCTGTCGCCAAGCCTGATGCCGCATACTTCTCGGCGGCCCTAAATCGGCCGCCGAGCAGTAAGCGGCATCAGGCTTGGCGACCGTTCAATTAGGTAACCCTAGGTTAAGTTAGGTTACGTGGCTTGTGCGTCGCTCCGCTATCGCTCCGCTTAACATCGTAGGGGTTGAATAACCGAAAGGTTGAAAATACAACCTTAAAAATTTAGAGTAGCATTCTCAAAAAAAACTAACGGGAAATACGTACTTCTTTTGGCAGGGTCTGACAATAAGCGGCTTACGTGGATGCGGATATTCTTCGCGTGTGACGGATGATCCATCTTCCCCGGGGGCTGTCACCAATCCGCCAACGCTACCTCAACGTTGCGCAAAACACTCAAATTTCTGGCATTATGCTCATCAACATCAACCCCGCTCACACACCATTTTTTAAAGCCCACAACGGTTGCGTGTCAACATCTTTACAATCCTAAAGGCTCTTGTTTCATTTGAGCCTCGTCGTGCGCTTGCAGTTTTAAATGGTGCATTTTTCACCTCTACGGTCGGCTCAGTGTAACCTCAGACCTGGCAGTTGCTGAGCAGCATAACGGCGAAGCCACCACGTCTGAGGTTACGCTGGGCCGATTAAATGCGTTCCGCCTCGAGTCCCTTACGAAAATAACGACGGACACGACGGTACGATAGGTCAAACTAATACGGTTGACCAAGGTTAGGCACCTTGTTGACTTTATCACCGCTCCGTTAGGTACTCGCTGAGCCCTTTGCCGCTTACTTTTTAAGTGGTAGTTACTGCAGAAAAGAATGAGACTTAGTGACTTCGCACGGAAAAAATGGTTTTGTTACGGCAACAAAATTAGGAAAAAATATATTACTTCCATGTCAATGGAAGTATTGGCATCGTGCAAAAAATCGACTTCGAGATAAGACCGGATTTGGGATGTACAACCTCCAAAACGTCGAGAAAAGTGGTTTTGGACAAT
>Ga0058701_10005603_pt1 | contig 10463 bp, 4 predicted proteins | sample AgamicOrMae_FD_97039 | JGI IMG/M metagenome (GOLD analysis project Ga0058701, IMG submission 97039) | Agave microbial communities from Guanajuato, Mexico - Or.Ma.e | ecosystem: Host-associated > Plants > Phyllosphere > Phylloplane/Leaf | place: Guanajuato, Mexico | collected 2012-06-04 | reverse complement strand
GCGCTTCGCTCGGCTTTAATACGAAAGGTAGAACACTAGAGGTATGAAGAGCAACCTTTCAAAATTACAGTGTAGCAGTGGCAGAGCCGCTGCCTTAGCGCTGATCCCAAATCCCGCTGCGATCCATCAGACTAATTGTAAGCTCCATCGATGATAGGCAACCGAAACACACGCGTGTGTCGACGGTTGCAGGGGGGGGTAGATTTATCTTTCCTTGATAGTACATATTGGTAATTGAAATAGCTAACGTAAAGATAGGCAGTATAAAGATAGGTGCCTCGGTAGTTGTGTATCTCAGGAAGTACTTTAGGTGGCGGAAGCGGAGCGTTTTAAGCGGCGGTCGCACTTGAATTTAAAAATAGGCGGGAAATGGTGTTCCTACCCCACTGAGCAGTAAGCACAGCACCTACCGAAGCCGCTGCTGCCCCCTATCGGCTTTCAAACAAATCGCGGGGTGCGTTTTGGCGGCCACCCATGGCGGCGTTTGGCAGTAGACTTGTGTTTCGGTAACTTTACTTGCCTCCAACTTGGCAACCGACATGGAGAAATTTTCGAATTGCACGTCTCGTTTTTCTGATGAGCGATAATCAGTAAATGACCGGATATTAATAAGTGTGTGAAATTTTCGAGAGAAATTGATAGTATGTTAGACGTACCGATTTGATGAAAGTTACAAACTTTTTATAGTATCCCCATTGTCATCATGAACGGAGGATATCAATGATCAATTGAATTTTGATGAATATAAGAACCCTTAATGTATTGTTCCCAGCCGAATCCTGTTCAACTCTACCGTGAAACTTTTACAAGGGACTGTCTATTAACTGGGTATTTTAAATAGCACATAAACATGGTCGGCCCCGTTTCTATGAACAGCGGATTTTTTAGACCTGTATAAACCGTGTATCACTATCCCACAGTGATCACGAATGACCATCGCTAACATTACGCTGCTCGCTACCGTCTCCTTATAATCTAATTCCCATAATTCTTTTTCACGGGATATAAACTGTCGTTGGCACATTTTTTTTTCGACATAGGTACTACCGTCATTTCTATCGAAACCCAAGCTCACGATGGCATTGAAAAAAAGAGCTCTTTAGCCGAACATGATGGGTTACATTGCTCTACATGATTCTTACACATAAATTCATCTCGGCCAACTGTTACTGCAATTCAATACTTTGCACGTAGGTCAACAGATTGACTGCTAACTTTCATTCTGTGGGTTTATAATACTGTGCAATGCAGTGATACATTGTTGGAAGGAATGTCTTTGTTAGAAACCTTCTTTTTGGTTCGGCGGCTCTATGCCGCCGATGTGACGTCTCTGAACTATACAAACCAGATGCTGCGCATGTTACAGATTGCTGAGAGCGCTAAAAAAATGAGCAGTGACCTAAAATTATTTTTGACACATGAAAGACGAGCGAAGACCCGGCTGACATTTATTCAATGTAACTACTTCTTTCGACCAAAGCGATCACAGAAAAATATACACTTAGCAATAAAGTTTACCAGGAAAGGCAAAAGTACCGGTTATTGAAACATTCTAAAAATATCTAAGTAGCAAAAAGCATAAATTCGCTTCAAATGTATTTAATAATTGATTCATTAACACGTTGAATTGATTCTGAAAATTTGACATGTAAATTACGGTACTCACTTTAAAATAGAGTTCTTGTCCATTTTGGGACGAGAAATACTGATCATTCTTAATAAAGAAACGTTTTTAACTATTTCAGAAAGTTATTTTTGAATTATTAGGCGCATTTTTTACTTTTATGTTCGTAAACAAATGGAAATATTGGAATATTTTTTTTGGAAACCATCAAATTTAATTTTGTTTATGGGTTGGTAGAGTTCTTAAGTTTTTTTTTGGAAGATTAAAAGGGCAAAAACGCAGAAAATGCGAAGATCAGCTATTACCCGTAGATTATCACTTGAGCGTTCACTACTTGAATGTTTGTTATGAGTAACTTGTATAGCTAGTTGAAAGTAAATTTTTGTTGTGTATAATGGTACCTCAGAGGCTTTCAACGGACTCTATGAGTTAGTATGAAACTACTTTGTTGTTAATAGTTTTCTCTAGATAAGCGCGAATTTAATCGAGGCGCCAAGAGTGCGTTTCAACCTAGCAGATCACCTTAGTTACTCACTCAGTCTCAATTTATCGTCTCACCTTTCATCCATTAATTAACTGTAGCGATAAATAAATTTAATTTACAACCGGCTGGAATGTTGCTTGAATATTTGAAAAAAATATGTTTCAATATATTCCCATTATACGTGCAGCTTAATTTTCCTCTCATTTTTAGAGAAGCACTTGTCCGTGAAATTTGAAAGGATTTTTTTTTCGAGGGGAGAAACTCTACTTTTTAAAGACCTGTCAACTTGGACATTCATTCCTAAGGTTAGTTTTTCTCAAATTCAAAATGAATTTTTCATACGGGTAAATGTTTTATCAGATTTGTCACTTTTTATTCGCCGAAGGTCGTATCTGAATCTGATTACATCAATCTTCGGGTGGATTATATCAATCCAATTATATTAGGGTCTAATGTGTCATGATCTGATTCAGAAACTGCGCATCCTTGATCTAATTTTATTTTTACCTGATAGATTTATCCATTGTATCGGATTAAAGATCCAGCTGATAGAGGATCAGATAAAATGAAGGGTATTAGGTGGGGTGACTTTAAGGGTAGGTTAATTTAGGTTATTATTTTCGGATCGCCTCGCTCCTCTCGGACTAGTGACGCTAGATGGAACATAGGAGCGAGAAATTTCCTCATTTGAAATTACAAGTGTATACAATGAAAACCAAACATTTATTTAAGGGACTTTTCCTCATCTGTTTTAGGAGTGAAACTAAGACGGGCGTACTTTTAGTACGTACTTTGGTCATTTTTCAAGATAGACCTATCTTTAGCCATATCAATGGAAAGCTCTCGCAGAGACCTTTTGAATGATATGGCTAAACATAGGTTTATCTTGAAAAATGACCAAATTATACACTAAATCCTAGTTTTTCAAGGTAGACCCAGTCACTTCAATGGAAAGCTCTCGCCGATACCTGTTGAATTATATGGCTGAACATAGGTCTTTCTTGAAAAATAATCAAAATACGTACTGCCCTCGTTAAATTTCCAAACCTAAAGCAGGTAAGAACTCTGTAAACCAGTGTTTGCTTACTGTGTATCGCGATCTCTGAGGCGCCACCCCGAGAGGAGGAGGAGGGTGCAGGGTTTTATTCAGGCTCCATTCGTGTCAAGGTTATAGGCACAATACACTCATGAGCCGCTCCCGCCCGCAACTCCGATTCGCACTGCCCCATAGAGACATCAGATGGTGCGGCACTCAGCGGCGTTGCGTCGGTTTGCGATAGAGAAGGCCGTGGCTCGACTCGGCGCTCGGATGTTTGAAGAGCGCGTCCCGCCGTGGCGTTAGGCCTCCTCCCGCTGGCCGTTTTATTGGCTCCATACGGTCGTTAAAAGAGGACGTCTTTTATTCACAAGATTTTGATGAATGGCCTGTGGAGGAAGTGAGATGCCAATATAAAACGGGTTGGAAGACACCAGACAAGTTACACTCCATACAATCTAGCTTAAGATGCTTAGTTCGATTGTGTTTACGTTTTCTTAGTGAAATGAAATTGCCGCACGTAAATTGCCTCTCTAACAAGCTTCTATTAATTTAAATATTTAAAGCATTAATAAGCTATCGCGTAGAAACGTGTGTTAAATCGATTATTCCAACATTTTTGCATGCAAATAAAACAGTATTAAACTATTTGTGCCCAGTGCATCTCTATTAATGATAAATAAAAAAATATTTAACTTCACTCTTAGTCTAATATTCTAAACAATTACAGAGAATAGATATCAGCTTCTAGGCATTAATTCAAATTTAGAACAGCTACTTTAGTCGGAAGCGCCAAAAACGCCTTTGTGGTTGTTAATAACATATTATGAAGCGATTCTTGACTCTAGAGAATTTTTCCCCCTTTAGATTTTATGGTTTCAAACCGAAACTTAATAATTTTCGTCTGTGCGGAATGTCAACTCCGTTAGACGAAGTAAATAGGTAAAAATAATTGTGTGTTAGAAAATGGCGGGTTGGCTCTATCTTGCTAATCGTGGTTTATAATCTAACCCTGATTTTCCACTCCACCCATCCCTCACTTCCGCCAGCAAACCGCGAGATAATAATCAAAACTGCTCTTACTGACCGTCCTCATACGTCTTGCAGTAGTTATGTTGGATTCAAAGTGCCCTTTTGATTTTCATCTCGAAGTCACGCATTACAGCGTAAATTCGCATTTAATTAATCATTCTTGCCAGAACATGGGCAAATTCGCACATAAATAACTAAGATATCCTAGTTTAAGATAAAATCCTGAGCCATCTCTCTGGAGCTCCATATTTTTGCCAAGTCGTGGAACACTCGAATTTAACACGTCACGTGCAATCATGTGAATAAATTTATTGGTCCACCGCGTTTGGATGCGGTACAACATCCGCTTATTTCGAGCGAGATGTCAGCTTTACTGTTTTCACATTTAATTATTGAGTTAAAAGGGTCGTTACGTACCTAAAAAACCTGGGGAAACTGGAAAATTAGGGATTTTTCTCCCTGCCTGGAGAAGTCATGGAAAAATCAGGGCATTAGCCTTTTTCCTCAGGAAAAAACGGATTTTTCTTGAAAATTCAGATTTTACCATCATTTTGTTTAAAATGTCCCGTGTGCTGTTCTTTCGTTTCTCGTTTCTATTGTTGCAACGGAGTAAAGTGAGAGGTCCTGTAACAGTCTTTTTCTTAGGTCAAATTTCTTTCTGATTCGCGTTTTTCGAGAGAGTAATTTACCTTCCAAACAAGTCGGTCCGTGTTAATAGCCTATCGTATCGCCCTTGTAGACAAGATAAACACTCACGACGCATTATCCGCCCGCCAAAATCTTCAGTCTCATGCGCCACGCCAAAACCGCTAGAAACGCGGAAATCTAGACAGAGAAGATGGAAATGGAGGCTAAAATAAATTTGCTTCATCAAGAAGTCTTGTCCAGCGAGCTTCAAGGAAATGGAGAATTGGGATAGCGTAAATTTTCTAACGTTTCGCCGTGATTTCAATTTATGACCGACATTTGTTGACGCGCTTCAAGTCATCGCTGCTTACTTTTCAAACAACTATAAGATGACTTTAAAACGCTGATAACATGCGCAGTGACGAATTGTAGAGTTTTCCATTCCGAAGGGAAATTTGTGCCAACTAGTTCTATATAAATGATTCCATGGTGGTCCCATAACCTCAACTTAAGAATATTGTTTGAAAATTGTAATATTTTTGAAAAAAACCGCTATGTTTGATTTGGGAGAGAATACATTTTTACGTAATTAAATCGTTTTGAGGTTCTTTGAAAAAGTACTGAAAACAGCGGTAAAATTGGCCCTTCCTAAGATCAGACACTCAAAAAAAATTAGAAAAATCAAGTGCGTGTTTACGTTAGGTTAGTACTAGCAGTCAAAAAAAAATATTGACCGCTCCATTTGTTTATAACCTCGTTAAGTTTAGAATGAATCGAGATGCGAAAAAAAAGCTAAGATTAAATTAATATATATCTTGAAGATTTAGCGATTTTTTTGTGCTATTCTATCTCTCTCCGTTTTAAAGTTGCGGAGGTTTAAAAAATGGAGCGGTCGAAAACTTTTTTGACTGCTTACAATCCTCTTAAGTAACATCTCGAATAATGTTATCTTTCCAAGAATTAAGCGTATCCTCATATCCAAAAATATCTAAAAATCGTTTTTATCTGTGTTCCTTGCCGTGTTGTTCGCCTTAAGTACATGCCAAATCTTGCTCGTTTCAAACACCCAAAAAAATCCAAAACACGAGTCTCCATTAAGTGGCCAATTCTCAAAATTTTCGGTATTTTGACGTCATGAAGTTATCTAAGACCCACTTGAACTTCTTATCAAATCTAGATTGGTGATAATTTTTTATTAGTACTTATTTCTCTATTACATCCATCTGTAATCTATGGCTCCCATGCATCTTTTCTCATTACATTTTTATCATTACATCACTTCTAAAATCGGAAATCGGCTCTTATGGAGGGGATAGACCGATTTTCTTTTTTTGTAGCGGTTGGTGATACTGTACTCGATTGGTATTTTTCTTCGAGGATCTCTTATAAATACAAGAGGGTGAGTCAACCTCTTCTTCGGTCATTCCGTGAGGAGTCCCCGAACAGTGAGAACCTAAGTGCCGAAGTGATACGAACAGCTAGTGACATGAACCTCGATGGATTAGAGGTACAGTATAAATAAGGTATTCATTCAAAGCTTCCGCCCTTAAGAGGTGAATCTCACATGCTGTAGCCGTAGCCTTTACCGGCCAATTGTGCTGTTATGGTTACTAACCCTAGAAGAAATGAAAAAAGGGCTTTATTGATACATATCTTCTCTCAATTACTATAAATCTTACATTTAGTTTTTTTGTTTTTAATGTTAAGTTGAATATGCACATTGCAAAAACGAAAATAAAATCCTAGTAAACGTTTCAAAGAAAGGTTTCCTTTGGGCACTGCAGGATGAAATCTTTCTTGTCCTGATTTCTGACATCGAATTTGTTGTCTCAAGTTGAGGAAATCAGGGAAGTGGGAGAAAATGAATTACTCAGCAAAAGCAGGTAAAAATGCTGAAAATGAAAATTTCGAGGAAATCTGAGGTGCTGCTAATAAAAGCTATTCTTAAATTAAAAAAAAATCTTGAATGGTCAGAAAAATGAGATTTAGGTTAGGTAAGAGTCGGTGATTATGAAATCTGAATTTTAAGTCCATCATGAATGGAGTGGATCTCATTCTTAATTTACTTGAATTGATGTATTAATTAATGTACTTACTCTATAAAGTAAATGGTGTAACTAAAATAAATTAACTAGTGTACTTATTCGATTTGCCGTATTTTAAAACTCCCGCTTTTTATTTTAAACCTACCCTAGGGATATTCTAACGCCGACCTAATAACTTTTGATCCTAAACGTTATCACTTTTCAGTAAATCAGTTTTAAAGGTAAATTATGACTCTTGGCGAGCGGATCTTACCCGAGGGTTCTCTTTTTAGATATAGACTTTGCAATGAAGAAACAGCGGGCGAATAAGTGACAAAAGAGATCCTCTGTCATTTTTCAATCAGGAGAAGGGAAATGCAGCTCGATAGCTGTCCCGTTTATTTCGCAAGCGGTTTTTGACGCCCACCTCAAAATTGAGCGCGCAAACAAGAAGGGACGCGGTTGGGGAGGGGAAGGGAGAGGAGGGGAAAGGGCGCGGGAAGTTCAAACAAGGTGGCGCGCCGAGCACTGCGTGTAGGCCTCCAGTTTGCTCCGCTCCGCACAGGCCAGCCAACTTATGATAATCCAAACACCCACAATGCTGAAGCGGCGCTGGAAGATGTCGTGACCCACCTCAACGGATTTTGTAACGAGGATTATTAGACGAAAGCGCGGGTCCTTAACTTCCATGTCGATACTTAAACGAGATGTAGCAACTGCATCACATGAACTGTGATTTCACTTTTAAAAAATAAGTCTAATAATATTATGAACTCGTATGTATACATTTGCTTTAGCTAATCTGTTTTTCTGCGCTGAAAATATCAAAGTAGACTGCTGGAAATTACGATACAGAAGCATAACGAAAATATTTTATTTAGCTAAACTAAAAGTAAAATTCTTGGTTTCCGGAATGTTCTTGAAAAAAATTCTGCATCCAATATTTAAAATGGTTTGGTATTCTGATTTCCAATTATCAAAATGATAATACCAGTACTCTTTTCGAAACGCTTATTTCTCATTTACGTTTTGAAATATTCGTTTGTGATTAATTAAACATATACTTTTAATAAGTGTTCCCCATCTTAATCTTAAAATTGATTGATTTATTTTTTATGTATTTTCTACATAGAAGTATAGGATGGTAGGAATACGAGAAGTATACCACGCATTGGTCGTTCAAAATGCATGTCTTTTCACCTTAGTCGCACGAAAATCTTTCGGTCTTTTAAAAACCTATTAATCGTGATCACTGACTTAATTAACGGTACGGGCATATCTTACCTCTAATGTACATTTTTATCTTAATTTCAATTTTACCAGGTACCAATATTTTTACCAACTTTTCCCCCTTTTTTTTTTGCTTGAATTTGAATTTTTTAAACAAGTGTTAAAGCTTTGACTTCACATTAAACAAGAAGCTCATCAGCCCTAATGCCGTTCACAAACTTTTCAGCCTAAAAAGGCTATTTTTTTTTTAAAATGACCATTTTGAATCATTCCTTGCAGGGGGAACCAGTTTGAATATCAGCGCTGTTTCAATCGTACTTTGCCGTCGCAAATCCAAGGCAGTTGCGAGATTTTGCAATTTATCATAAATTTTAACCGTATCTAACTCGACACTAAAAATAACACAGTAGATTTTCGATTGCTCTTGAACCGAGCATAAAAAATCGGTTTAACGAAGGATATTTTTAAACCGGTTAAAGAGTTAACTGCGTTTAAAAGTAACAAAGTAACTCATGGGATAACTTTAAATTAGTGCTTTTTAACTGAAAGCTTTTTGGAAAGTATGTTCGTAGCCGTAAGCATTGGAAATCATAGGTCACTCACGGCAAGGTTTGCAAGGTGAGCTTTTTATCAGCAAAACGTGCCGGCGGTGCCGTAAAGCAAGTTGAACCGTTTTCCGCGACCTTCAGCTCTACCAATAAATACTTTTAAGAGTCGCCGACGCGACGAAAGAACCTGACTTGATAGGACCATTGCACTGTTAAAAGTAACCTGACTCGTACTGAAAATCCTTATACTAGTTAGTGCTCCCTTAAAGTATTCAGCGAGGCGTCAATGACTGTTTTGGATTTTAAAAATGAACCGCCAATCTCCAAACAAAATTGAAATTGATCATCTTTATATCAACATTGATTGATCTCTATTCACTGGACAGTCCGAAAAAAATACCTATCGTCACAGCGGTCTAGCCCGCGTAACACAAAGTTTAAATACAGTATGTATCAATATAGCTAAAAATCAAATATAGTTTAAAATATCATTTAAAAATATTATTCTATCTGCTTTTTAATGTTGTCTTCACGCTGAAATTAAGATTTTAAATTCAGTTTTGAAAAACTCGAATTAGGAATTTTGAGTTAATATTGTTAAAGAAGAGGTTGTTTGAAAGATTTATGACAAATGTTCCTTAACATTTTTGAGACTATAAGATTTTGCCTTATTTGGCGGAATATTTATGGTATTAGAACTTCTTTTATTGGAAAACCTCAATTCCGAAGAACTTTCCATTCTGCTACTATGCTGTATCGATGATTTATGAAAAAAGAGTTACGTTTCACGGTACATTGCCATCATATTCGATTTATCGATGTTTATTATGAAAAATACTTCTAGGAAATGGTTTTGCAGGGCAGAGCGACCAAGGGTCAATCAGTCTCTCTCGTCTGGTCACTCAGTAAAAAAAAGAAAAGATTTACTGCTCTAAGGCCCTTGGAAACTATCTGCGATTTACTGTCGGAATATTTTAACATGATGACAGAGAGGAAATGAGGACCATATCCGCACAGAAATTTCTCATACCGATGTTTACGTGCGGCAATATTTAAACTTGGGTGTCTTGTGTTTCCCTCTGATTACCATAAAATGTAAATCATCCGTCCTTATTCAACAAGTGGCGCCTTTAATCTAAAAAACCGCCTTGGGAACGAGAAAAGGGCAAATAAAATGCGACCTGAGAATAAATAACAACTTTTTGTTCTGTGACTGTAATAACATGGTGGACAAAGTGACCACAATACATTATTCTTGGAAAGCGTTCTTTTTGTTCGTGTTCACTCAAAAATTTTGAAGTTGCATTAGCCACCTCGTGTTCTGCCGTTTGACGCCGAGAAGAGCGGTAGTGTAGCATAGGGCATCTAACCTTATTATACTTTATACTAATTACTAATTATACTTATTAAGGCTAATCACTCTCTTAGACTAAATTAAACTTTTCAGCGGTTACTGCCACTGTAGTAAGGCACAATCCGACACCTAAACTACTCTAACATAGGTTAGCTTTACCTCAACCACTCTCAGATTTTACATAACCTAGCTTACTCTCTATAAAAAGCTTCGAGTGAAATTCACTTGCGTAAAGCAAAAACTGACCATGCCGAAGCCTTGATTGGGTGATGAGTTTTCGGTTTGAAGAAGTGAATTTCACTCATCGGAGTCTTTGAGAGAGTAATGTAAACTTACTTGGCTGTACTTAAAACGAGCCTAGCTTATCTTACGCGGTTCGTTCGATACTGTTTTTCAAAATGTGTTGAAGATTTGAATCAAGGTATACCACAAATGTAACTTTTTAGTGGGATAGATTGTGCTTATTAAATAAAACACAAATTACTCGCCCTGCAATCTATATAT
>Ga0058701_10005602_pt1 | contig 10463 bp, 6 predicted proteins | sample AgamicOrMae_FD_97039 | JGI IMG/M metagenome (GOLD analysis project Ga0058701, IMG submission 97039) | Agave microbial communities from Guanajuato, Mexico - Or.Ma.e | ecosystem: Host-associated > Plants > Phyllosphere > Phylloplane/Leaf | place: Guanajuato, Mexico | collected 2012-06-04 | reverse complement strand
TTAAGTTAGGTTAGGTTTGGTAAGGTTAGTATTGCGGTTAAGACCTTTGGCGTTTGCGACTTTTCTCGTTTGGCGGTTACGGATTGGCGCTTGCGGCGTTGGCGCTTGTGGTTTTTGGCGCTTCTGACAGCTACCCAACCTCAATTAACTTCCTCGGTCGTGTGACAATGATCCTCGCAACGTACAGAAAGGTTGAACCAAGGTAGAACAGAAGTAGAAAATCCAACCGTTACAACTGAGAGTGCACTTCTCACTCAGCGTTCGCTTTAAAGGCTCTCTCCTAGCTTGACCTTCCTTCCATTCACAAAGATAACCTACAACAGTGTAGGTTAGGATGACCTAGGATAGGTTAAGCTAGGACAAGTTACGTAGCCTAGTGTCTCGCTTGGCTGTCGCTAAGCCAAAACATCTCAGCGGTAGAAATCGCAACCCGGAAGTAAGCATTCTTTTATTTCCCACATTGTGTCGAATAGCCAATAATTTACTCTCACGGTTAAAATTGATTAAGATTAAGATGGGAAACACCGCCTCGTGAACCCGAGGTCCTAACGATAGCCAAGTCTCGCAGCGGTCCCTGAGCTGTTTGTGGGACCTCATGACTTTCCTCATCAATCGGAATTTTACGGTTTTCATGGATTCTGGCGCAGAGATGCGGGAACTTAAAAATTAAGTAGTTTTAAATTTTCCTCAATTTTTGTTTTTAAAAATATTAAAAAAAATAAAAAGGCCTTTTAGAGGGCGCGAAAAGGCTTTTTGTTAATTGCTTAAACAAATTTGGATCCGTGTCGAGTCCGCGGCGAATGGGTGTGGTCCCCGATTGGTGTTCGAATCGGCGGTGCGCGGCGGAGCGCCGCGGGCCAGCAGACGGGAAGACGGCCACGGTCAATTCGCAAGGCGGTGCCACAGCGAGTGCCACCAACAGACCCTATCGATCGCCACCACAGGGAAATGACTAGTTTCGAGTCCAAGCTGAGTGTTCCTTGGCGCCGGTGCCCGGTGCGCCGAGGTGCCGACATCCTCCGGTCGGTGCGGCAGGGCCCCCCGTTTCAAGGCCCAGCCCCCCCCACCCCACCCCCGCACCTCCCCCCACGACGACACGTCGTTCCGGTGGAAGTCCCCGTGACATAATGGCGCCTTTGCGGCACATCAAAGGGCTATTCGATTGATTGCTTGGTGAATGCTTTTATGAGAGATTACGCGGACACAAGCGCGCTTCTGAACATCGAATTTTGGCAAATCCCGCCAACTGCTCTCTTGCCCCGCTCTCATAAAAACGCACGTGTCGATCAAAACAAAGTCCCGTAGAAAAAGAAAGGCAAATCCCATTGATTGCTATGAAAAATTAAAAGGCCGATAAAGCTCCAATCAAATGCCACCCGCATAAAAAAAGGGCCCAGCGAATCCTAATAGTCTGTTCAAAATCTCGACGCTTCTACGAAAAATGAATGGGCCCAAACTTCAATCAAAACAATATCCTCGTAAAAACCGACGATCTCTTTGACTATTACGTTTAATCGATTTCAGTGCCCCAATTATGAGAAACTAAGCGGTCGTTACGCAGCTTTTGATTAAATGATGATAGCTAAATCGGCTGAGTTTCAACTCCCATTGTTACGGGAAACTAACCGCGCCCATAAGTTATTCAAACGGCTTTTGTGACGGCAGAGACCTCATAACTGTAAGCGCACACAGTGTCGAGAATACTACTAACCTGCTATGGAAAAAGAGCGATTTATAGATGAAAACAGGGAAGTAAAATCCGTGTTAAAATTCCTAGCGGTAATTTTGGAACCAGTTTACGAGAATCCGAGTAAAATTCTTTTGGGGTCACCATACAGGTAATACTCATTAAATCAGGGGACTAAGTGCTTATGTTTTGGTCCAAAAATAAACCAAAGGTCGTAAGGTGCTTTCAGCTACCGCTACCCAAGCTCAACAGTACATATGAATCCTATTCTTCTCAAATGAGCACATCAAAATCTGACCTTAGTTTTGAAGCTGTTGAAATCAATAGTTGAAATCGATAGTTATAGAGGCAAAGGAGGATTATCTGAAAACCGAGATATTTATGGGTCAAACGTTTTCACGGCATTAAGACGTCCGACAAAAAAGGTCCAACCGGTACATCACATTCCACGGCGGGATACGCAAGAAAATGACGCATCTCTTTCGTTTCAGTTTACTCTACTACCGTTATTTTCCACCAGCCCTCAAACACGCGCATTTCCGTAGGGACCTTTCGCTCTAGGACACATGAAATAGGCGCCCTTTGGCGTTCGCCCTTAAAGGCATCTGTCCCTAAAGGCGCTGTGAGATCGAGGAACAACTTCATCTAACCTAACCTAACGGTCTCCAAGCCTGATGCCGCTAACAGCCGATCGGAGCGACGCATATGTCACTTAACCTAACAAAAGTTGACCGTGGCTACACGGTTGCAGTTAACTTCCAAAATGTAATGGAGGGTGGATCAGTGATGTAGCCTTTAAAAGCGAGAGTGCACACCCATTTCATCTAGGTCTGTTTACGTTGTAAGCATCTCAACCAAGAGCAACATATTATGTGTTTGTGGGTCTAGGTCGAACGGAAAATGTCTGGAATCGCAGATTGATGGCACGATGTCCGCCTTCATCTTTATCACGATCCCTTCTTACGACTTTCTTCCCGATCTTATAATCTTGCCATCAATAAAGCCCAAAAAGTAGCCAGCATCTCAACAACCACAATCCGGACGTCGAAATTTCACATTCCACTGAGCAACATGGCTTTCAACATAGGCGTGACATCCAGCTTAACTAGGCCGTGCAAACACAACCAGCCTATCCTGAAATAATGTAGTTTAGGTAAGCGCCGAAAAACTAATAACATTGGTTAAAATAACCGTAATTTTTTACGGCTAATGTTTGACTTCGAGGGCTTACATTTCGGCTATTACTCAACTTTGAAGTTACAAAAGTTTGTTGTTACGGAGCGAGTTCATTGAAACCTAGCTGGAAAATATACGCTAAAAACCAAAAGGTGGTTGGATGACCTATACTTTTTGCTAATTGGTTGGGCTTTTCGTTGTTGATAGATAACAAACTATCGGGAATAAGCGATTAAATAAAAAGCTATACGTACATTTTCCTCGAATGCGGCGACGCAAATGACTTGACACTGCAAACAAAGGAAGGGAAAAGGAATAACAAAAAAAAAATCAAACAGCAGCAAAAACAAAATATAAAGCTAAAAAAAAAGGAATCCACGCAGGGCCAACTTAAGTTCAAACCCCACACGAAAACATCGCAAAAAATTGCATATTAGACAAAACTTCTCGACAAATCGCACTAAATAACATTTAAACTGGAAAATTAAAAGAAAAAAACTGGAAAATTTGTGGACAAAGTTTTTAAACGAGTAAATTCGTCTATTATGATATACAGGCAACTACCGTTGGTGATTAGCCTTGACCGATTTGTCTGGTTCAAGATATTGTCGATTAACAAATGCACGGATTTTCTTTAAATTCTCACAAAATTAACACGAATAGCACAAAATAACCTTTTTTCAACCAAACATATAAAATTCATAAAATGGAGGATCCAGAATGTGCAAATATTCCCTCTTCATAGGTAATATTGTTTCAATTTTTCGCTGAGCACCGTGAATGTAACGACTAAAAGATGTCGCTCAAAACAGCCCTAAATTAAGATATCTGAAACAAGTGACTAATATTTATAGTGGAAATACCAGGTACCATGTGAGTTGCGAGGCCCTGAGGATTTTTGGAATGACGATACAACCTGCTCGACACAAGTGCCACGCGTGTTGTCCGCTAGAGGTTGAAAAGCCAGGAATTCAGCCCGTAGTAGGCAACACGCATGTCACTCATGTAAGCAGGTTGTATCGTCATTTCAGAAAATCCTCAGGGGCTCGCAACTCACATGGTACTTCGTTGAAATATACACAGACTAATTTCTAAAATTTCCTCAAAATCAGACTTCCTATTAGAAGAAATTGCATGTTAAACGCAATGTCTGGTCCGGTTAATAACCCTCATAAGTTCACTTTGCTTGCAAATGAGGAAAAAAGCTGTGACATGTGGCCCTGGAGGATATCCCAGACGGAAAGAAGCCCAGATATTTGGCGGTGTGACGCGAGACGGAAATGATTCTGGTGGATGGTGACAGACAGACAGGTATGCCTAACATAGTATGGTGATGAGGAAGTGACTTACGTGTCGGCATCCTCGCTGGGGGTTTGTGCGGCGGGCTGGCCGCCTTGCAGGCGCTCCAGGCCACGCTCCTCCGTCAGGGAGTCCGGCCTCCGGTCCGCCAGCGCCGAGGCGCCGCCGCCCGCCGGCCCGCCGCCGGACACTCGGCCGCCGCCGCCGCTCGCGCCCCGCTCACCTGCGAACAAAACAACCACGCAATCACACCACATTCCTCGTAAAAGAACAAAAAAATTCTCGAGTTCAAAATTGCAAACATTTCAGTGGGATCAGGGGTGTTTCTAGGAACACCTACAGGACCAAATGGGTAGCTGTCATAAGCGCCAAAAACCACAAGCGCCAACGCCGCACGCGCCAATACGTAACCGCCAAACGAGAAAAGTCGCTAACGCCAAAGGTCTTAACCGCAATACTAACCTTACCAAACCTAACCTAACTTAGCCTAACCTAACTTGACCTAACCTAACCTATACGAACTTTGGCAATTGCGACTTTTCTCGTTTGGCGGTAACGGACTGGCGCTTGTGGTTTTTGGCGCTGTCGAATGCCCCCCGACCAAATAAATAAAAACAGCTGTTTTGCTCTTAAAGTGCGTGATTTTTGCGAATCAGAGGAAAACACCGATTTTTTTATGGTGTCTGGCGATTTTTCACAATGCTATTCAAGGCATTTTCAATGGAGATATTTATCGTTTTCGAGGGCACCAATCTCTGAACCGACTTTGGAGCGCGATATAATTTTTTCCAGCAAATAATAGATATATCTACATAAATAATAATGATGAAATGCGCCAATATTAGGGGGCAATTCAGTCGAATCAAGGCTTTTTAATTGGCAATATTCATTTACGACTTCTTCCAGATTTTCAAGGATTCAAGAATTGCTTGACATTCTCACTGAAAACAACGACAAAAATAATTCATACCGCATTTGTCCAGCGCTTTTGCTATTCCCAGCCCGAAATTCCGATAGGCTACGATAGAATACGATAAAAATTTTGGATCGGAAAGTGGAATTCCGATTGGAATTGCCTATCGGATTTCCCATCGGAAATCCGATCGGATCTTATTTTAGATCAAATTTACAATCGGATTTTATTGCCGATAGGATATCCCATCGGGTTTTTGTCCACTTTCCGATCGGATCCTCTCGTTTTTGAAAAAAAAAAATCAAAATTTCCGATCGGAAATCCTATCGGAATTTTGGGCTGGGATTTTTTTCGGATTGCTAGAGGCGCCAATTTTCGTTTTATATCCTTCCGCAACCACTCCGCTGTCGCTCTGCTCAGATTTCCGACGAAAAGAGTAGAACACCTAGGCTTTAAAATTGAGTGAGAGAACGTTAACTGCATTCGGCATTTCCGGAATTCTCTTAATTTTCGTTAGTTCAAACATGAGAGAAGTGACTACTCTCATGGTTCAAACCAAACCGAAAGTGCACTTGTCACTGCGGCGCAGCGTCTAAGCTTAATGCTCGTTTCTAAAAATACAGCAAAATTAAGCGCGGAGTCGGGCTTGAAAAAACGCATCCCCGTTGCGAGCGAGCGAGAGATAGGCTGCTGTTAATGTTTATCAACAGCGAGGCGAGAGGAGGCGACCTTCGCAATGAAACGCGCGCCTCGTGGAGCGACTAGCTCACGCCAAATGTTTGCTTTTCGGGCCTTTTTGTTTACTTTTGCAAATTTCTGCACGGTTTCCGTTGGACGTGATAAACGAGCCGCCGCGGCCGCATCGCGCCAAAAATTATTGGATTTTTTTCACCTCTCGTAATCGCATTCATTCATTCCGACGACAGGAAGACGCTTTCACTTAATCCTAGAGAGCCTCGAGGAAGAGAGGCGTCACCTGCCACGTGACCCTTGCATCTCACCAATCGGCGTTGCAGGTTCCATGCATCCCACGAATCAGCGCACAGCGCGGGAATAAGTTGTCTCCTCTCTCCCAATGAGGTTCTCTACTTGATACTCCCGCACATACACAGTCAATTTCAAAGTGGAATTTTGTATTTGAGATAAAATTTTCATTTACTCGCCGATCGGTGGAGCGAGACACGGGGCACTTAACATAACCAACCTAACCTAGCGGTCGGCAAGCGGAGAAGGCACGCGGTGCGGATTCAATCTTGCTAAACGGCATAACGCTGGACGAAGATAAGTGAGGGTAAGTTAGGTTAAGCTAAATTAAGATAGGTTATTCTGCGCGTTCGCTACGCTCGCCTTCCCGAATAATGGTTAAACAAAAGCGACAGAAAATGCATCCTTTGCATAGCGTACCCAAAAAGGTATTTTAAGGAAAAATTAAGCTCTTTCTTTTTTTTAGAAAAAAAGCTACAATACGTTAAATCATAAAACTGATACAGCATTCCTCAGCAAATATTTATAGGAAAGATAGCAACATTACAAAAGCAAAGGTTTTGTTGCGATTTATACTTTTTATCAAGTTAACCTAGATTCACTCAAAGGGGAATAACCATTATAAATCCGAAGAAATAATAGTCGAAAAGTTTCCCGGTAAAGGCAGATAACTGTAGTCAGTTTCCATACCGCTGAAAACTGCGCGATAACCCGCCGATGAAGCCTAAACGCCGGGCGGTCAGCCGTACGTTTCCGTGCGAATACAACCGCAGCCGGCCACCGTTGTGCAAATAAGGGCAGTACTATTGACACAAGGCCCAGATCCATTTGATTTTCGTCCGAAGTGTAAATTCCAACCCTTCCCCCGGCTGGGCCGAAACTCCGTCTCGTCGGCAGCACCCGACCCGACCCAATCGGCCTACCCGACCCGGTCCTGGACACACCCGAATTACGTCGATTATGGCATCGTGCATAATGCGCAGCGCGCGACCCTAGCGCAGAGAGACCAGGTTTGGCTTAAGCCGAACGGACTATGCCACGAGAAAAGTACTATTTTTGCTACCGGTTATTACCGCCCACAATGCACTTCCGAAGATGTGATAAAACGAAAAAGTTGCTCCTCAGCGAAAATGTTTCGGTTCGCGCTAAACGTTCACGTCCTCGCTTTGCTTTTGCGAACGCGTTTCAAATATACAGTGGGTCACAAAAGTATGATCCCAGCTTCCACAAGAAATACATGGAAGCAGGGGCCTTGACTTTTGTGGCCCACTGTACTCAATAAACAAAAGTCAAACTAAGAGCATCGGGTGGACCGCTGCTTTTCTGAGGATTACAAAAATCTTCGGAAATATTCCCGCATTCAAAAAGGACTTCGTTATTTGGCAGACTTTAGGATATTTCACAATCAGAGGCTACCGCTTAAGTCGCCGATTCAAAATTCACGTTTAAAATGCAAAGAAAAAACTTATTGAATTATGACCAGGAGACAAAGAAAAAAAATACAAAAGATTTATATATTACTTCCATGTTCGTAGAACGAATGGAAGTATTTTTGGTTTTAGTAGGTTTTTTCAAATAGGAATTTCAAAAATGTCTTCAACCGCCAGACTTCCAAACAATTTTCTATTTTATTTTTATTTTTTTACTTTTATACTCGTTGCATTTTTTATATGTTATCTGATTTTAATACGGCATCAGTACGGCGACAGTTAAGAAATTTTAAAATGTACACAAATGTGCATGAACAAATAAAAATAACAGAATCGACAATCGCTTCGATTAAAATAATGTAGTAGCTCGTAGCTCCGATAAATTTTTCACGAACAACACGTTCATAAAGCGTTTTCTCCCTCGAGTTTAGTTATTTACAGGCCCGAAAACATTAGGCTAGTCGACAGAAAACAAGCCGTCTGTTTTCAGGCTGTACAGTACCGTTCGAAATACAAATCTGTGACATAAGCGAAGTTCATCATGTCCGTGTTACTTCCGTGGATCGCCGAGTACAGTGGCTGAGGAAAAAGTTAAATTCGGTCAATTGCAGGCGTAAGAAGATCACTGTACAGTTACCGTGGCCATCAAAGTACGTTGGCTTTCAGTAACCTGTTTCTAGAGGTTGGTAATACTAATGAGGACTTCAGGTCGAAGCATTTTACAGGTATTGCCAACCTAAATTTGGAGATCAGTCAAAATTTTGTTCACAGTACCGCGCACTCTTTTCGCGAAGTCTATTAACCTTCAAATCATCATCAAAATGAAAATAAAGCCAAGTACGTCGCAACTTGTCTAAATCAGCACTTCTTTAAGGAACGAAACACAAACAAATGAAATCTGCTAAGCGTACACAAAGCGCCAATGGGTTTCCCCGAGCACCAAATAGGTTACATGTCTATTTTCTGAGGCAGACAGTTCAGAAGACCGCCCTAACCTAGATTCACAGACGGCAACGTTCCCTATTCAGTTTCGGCGTTTAAGAGCACTAAATGGGACAAGCACGAAATGAGACAGAGCGGTTTGAGGCACGTTTTAAGATAACTGAATGAATAGGTCCTCCGATACATTAAGCCTACCCGGGGAACTTCCGGCACGAAAGTTGCTAAGTTAACCAAAATCGAAGTTCTCTAAATAAAATCTCCGACATGAAAGCAATTTTCTTTTGCTCCTTCGTCTACGAAAAAAATCGTCCAAGCAGGAAAAAAAAATCAGCTTGTGCACAGATGACACGCTTTTTAAAAAACTATGCACGGCTATCTAAAAACGTAGCCTAACTTTTCCCGCCAAGAGTCGTACGCGACCAGCATCGCTTGTTCCGTAGACGAAGAAGGGCGGAATCCCATATCATAGACGAAAGAATTTGGGACTGCAAAGCCGGATCTAGCCGCTTCAGGCTCTTTTCTTTTCAAGGATAAAGTATATATGCCAAAAGCCCTCGATCCACAGCTCCCACAGAAGAACATCTAGCACTAGATTATCACAAACTCGGGGAAATGTCATGACGATCGCCGTAAGGGATGCGCATGTTTAGTCCGAGATGCGGCGCCACGTGGCGGCAGCCCATTGGTCCCGCAAGTGAAGAAAACTTTGCGAATCCAAACACGCGTTTGTCAAGGGGCCAGATTCCAACGACAGATCAACGTTTAGTTTACGCCCCCGTAGGCCTGCTATCAACGAATCGATGTCGCTGCATGCTTCGCCGGCTGAACGCTTTATAAAGCTTATCAGTTTATGAGAGGTACTTGGTTTAGTGAGGAGCGCAACAAGTTTGGTTATGGTAAGATTTGGCGTTAGGTTACGGAAGGCTTGGTAGCGACTTGGTGTCTTGGGGCAAAATCTATCCATAGAAAAAAAAAGTTTGCCGTTGCCAGGATTTGAACCACAACCTAAAATTACAAGGTAAATAGAACGGTTTCAAGTAGACGCATAATTGGTAGGCATTTTAGACAATTTAAAACTGCGTGAATGGCTTCCTGCCAGCTGCTTTGGCACTGGACTTGTTTGTGACTTTGTTTCCCCCGATAACACATTTTTAAGTCACTTTCTTGAGACTTTTGTACTCTTAAGATTGACAGCTTTTCCCGCCAGCTTTTGGAATCTGTCTAACAGCCAATTACATCTAAAGCCAAGGGCCCACAAGAGAGAAGAGCTTTTTAACATAAATCTTGACATGATTCAAGTTTTTGCTGATTAATCGACTGGGAAGAGAGTCAGCTGAAAAAATGCAGAATAGCGATTACGTAATGTACCTCTCTGCGTTAAAAATATTTTATGCTTTACGAACAAAATAATGAATTGCTTACAGCTTTATTTATCTCAGTTCTTGAATATCGCGGCAGTTTTATCATATGGGAACCCAAATTTTTTCGCCAATATCTCGTGTTAAGTCAATTAAACGTTCTGATTTTCCTCTGTTGATCAGCCGATAAAATAGTAGAGGCTTTTTTAATTTCACAGAGGCTGAAGGAATGCCCTAAAGAGGAGTGAATTCTACTACCAGACGAGTAAAGTCTATTGCAAGAGGAAAAAATTAAACCGCAAGACGAATTAACTCCATTCCAGGAAAAAATTCCACCCCACGGGGAGTGAATTTCATTCTAAGAGTGAATTTTGCTCCCGGAGCGTTTATCACTCCAAGAGTAAATTTCGCTTTAAACAGTGAATTCCACTCCGAAGGTAAATTCCACTTTAAAAATAGTAAATTTCACTCCAAGAGAAGTGAATTTCACACAAAGACGAGTAATGTCTACTTCAAGATGAATAAATTCCACTTCAAGATGAGTAAATTCCACTCAAAGAGGAGTGATTTCGGGTAGCTGTCATAAGCGCCAAAAACCACAAGCGCCAACGCCGCAAGCGCTAATCCGTAACCGCCAAACGAGAAAAGTCGCAAACGCCAAAGGTCTTAACCGC
>Ga0058701_10005601_pt1 | contig 10464 bp, 6 predicted proteins | sample AgamicOrMae_FD_97039 | JGI IMG/M metagenome (GOLD analysis project Ga0058701, IMG submission 97039) | Agave microbial communities from Guanajuato, Mexico - Or.Ma.e | ecosystem: Host-associated > Plants > Phyllosphere > Phylloplane/Leaf | place: Guanajuato, Mexico | collected 2012-06-04 | reverse complement strand
CCTAACCTAACTTAACCTAACCTAACTTAACCTAACCTAACTTAACCTAACCTAACTTAACCTAACCTAACTTAACCTAACCTAACTTAACCTAACCTAACTTAACCTAACCTAACCTAACTTGACCTAACCTAACCTATACGAACTTTGGCGTTTGCGACTTTTCTCGCTTGGCGGTTACGGACTGGCGCTTGCGGCGTTGGCGCTAAAAGGTTTTTGGCGCTATTGAATGCCCCCCGTCAAATAAGCAAATATGTTTTTAAAGTCGACGGTTGCTTTGGCGTGCGGATTAAATCTAAAACGAGAGTAAGTGTGCAAGCTATTAAAGAGTCTCAAACGGTCCGAATCTCGGAACGGTTGCTAGCGATGTTCCTTTGATGCGGTACGCATATTCCTGCGGCTAGAGGGCGCCACTACCGCTGCACCGGGGGCGCCACCATCGCAACCGCTACCACACTGTGGGCCGCCTCGGCGAAGCGCCTAAAAACCGCTAACTCCTTTCTCTCCTTCTTTACACTGTCCCCAGCGGCTGACACCTTAATGTACACCAGCACTGAAAATAAAGTAGCTCGACAGAGTGCACAGACTAACCTCATGATCATGTCACGCAGAAGGCGACTACCGGTCCAGGCTTTTAGACAACTTTGGTCGCTGAATTTTTCATTATCGCATACACGGCGTTTCTCAGAAATCATTCAAGAGTACGAAATTTGAAAGCCTGCTCAAGAAAACGCCGTGTTTCTACAAGTAAGATAAGAACTTTTCTATAGCTAAGAAACATTCCTAAGGGCGCGTTTCGCATTGCGTCAGGAAATTCAAAATAATGAAGGTTTTCCCCATGAGGACTGTCCTCACGACCTTTATATTCTACTTTTGATATTCAAGACAATGTTCTCATTACCTATTCCGAATAACATATGTTAATTTTTTGTCAGACATAATCCGTGTTTGGGTTAAACGGGTATCTTCATTTTTTTAATGCTTACGCTTTCGAGTATTAACAATAAAATGACGACAAACACTTAATACGAGTTTCTCCAAATTTTGGATAGAAAGCTTCGTGTAGAATAAAAGATCATCTACTTTTCGTTGGCAAGTCATTCGTATTCAGAACAGAAAAAATAATTCTTAATACTAATTTTGAATGAAAACCTTGATGCGAAGCAAGGAACTCCTGATCACTTGTGATAACGGTCAATCGGCAAAAATACAAAAAAAAAGTACTATAAAATTTTGAGTTTCAAAAATTCTAAAATAAAGGTTTAAGAAGTTATCACGGCTGTCCAAATGAAACATCCAGTATCCGAAAGATCTGAGATTCTCCCCCAAAAAAGGAAAGGGAGGAAATATAAAAAAATCGGGGAGGGATGGAAATGTCTTGGTGCGGTAATAATGTTTTAAGACTTGGCGAAAAGTTATTACTTGAGCGGATAATTTATACCCAGCGACTGGCTGATGTCAAATTGTGCGGATTTCCGGCGCTCGCTGCGACGGAGGAACAACTTCAACGAATAATACGACCAAATACCCAGAACCCTCCCAGTCCGACTGTGGCTCCATCTATGCGGGAGCCAAATTGACCTTCAAGCTAAAATGAGTCGGAAGAGAGACATTCGTGGGAGACAGTCTAACGTTAAATCTTGCGATACCTAGGTAGATCTGAACCGGTTTGGTTATTCAGGTGAGTTGTGCGATTGCAGCAAGGTGGATTTAAAGTGTTAGATTCACAGCGATGTTGAAGTCAAAGGTTGATGGGATTGAGATGAATTATGTTGGGGAACAGTTGGAGATGAAATGAAGAGGTTAGTTTCAGGTTATGTTGATATCTTTAGAGACGATTAAATAATAGTTTAGAAAATTCGCGCCTTTAACCCACTACCGCCCAGCGACGCCGTTCGGAAACAGAAAAAATGTTTTAAAGGATCTTTTTCAGTTCTGTATTGTTACAATTAAAAAAATGTAATCCCGCTGGAAACCTGAAATTTGATTATTTAGGCATTTTCAAAGCTTGAAATCGCGTATTTTAATGGAAATTCCTTTTAATTTCTTTTAAGCTAAGTTTAACTCCAAATACTTCGGGCAGTTATTGGTTAATGTTAGAGCACTCGAGGATTCTTAAAAACGAATGGGGCTTCTGGAGCACTGGGCGCTCTGGAGCTTTGACAATTTTCTTAAAAATGATTTTATGATAAAATGATACGACAATTTTTGGACAGTTCTAAAAAAATTTCTAACATTTGTTTGTTACTTTTCAACATTTCTGATATTATTTAATAATTGATTTTTCAAATTTAAAATGTTTTTGACAAAAAAGAAACAGTGATTTTTGAGCAACAGGGTGCTCTAGATAGTGTGATATCATCATGGTGCTCCGTTACCATAACAAAATCACGTTGGGAAGTTATATTCTCGCGAGCTCCAGTAATATTTCACTGGATTCAAAAACACCATAATACATAAAAATAGGGAAAAAATGCGGAAATCTACTTGGATTTCACGGAAAAACCATGAGATATCGCTAAATACTAACAAGGCAGTAACTTTCACTAGTTTTCCTGTAAAATTTTAATGGATTTCTAGTAAGCCATCACTGATTCTTTCCACTGGCACCCTGTTGACAAACGGAATTTCACTGGAATTTGCTGTAGGAGTGCATGTCAATAGATCTTGTTTCCGGAGAACTCGGTAGTTTCCGAATAAAGTAAGACAGCGCCGCGCGTCTTGTAGTTAAAATTAAAACTAATGAGCGGGCGGATTGCCTCTCGAGATGGCGGTAATAACTATAACAATTAGCAATGACTTCTTGTGTCAGGCGGTGACGACACGGTCCTTAATCTTCATTCTCTCTCCGTCCCACCTGTGCATCACCTATCTCCGTCTCACTCAGTCTGTGGAGGCGCACGCCACCGGTAGTACCGGATCTCGTCAAGTACCTGCCACGCTCAAGACAATCAATATCATTTATGTCACACTCACAGATTCTTTCGCGTTTCCTTTCCTACAAAGATTCTTCTCCAAAGCTACGCCAACAAAAGATACTAAATAACATTACATATAACAATGTTTCCGCATAAAAAGATGGAATAGTTATAGTAAATAAACACACGAAAAAGACAATGTTTTTGTTACGATGAGATACGGAAGAAATCATAGAAAAAGTTTTTGAGTTTCCAAAGGACAAACCCGACTAATTTTGAGGTTATGTTCTGCGGAATCGATGAAAATGAATTCTTCTGAATACAAAAGGCAGTTGAGGAAGAAACTGACTGTAAACTATCAAATTCAACGTGTCAAGAAACATTATCATCTCTTAAAAAAAGTTTTGCGACAGTTTTTTTTTTATTTTTTTAGGATTATTTTTTTTCGGAAATTTTTTGGTCATTTTATTTAATTAATAATTTTGCCAATTTATGACATTTTTTGACAAAAAAGAAAAGCAATTTTTGAGTGCAAATCTATATTCGTAGTATTTTTTTCTTTTCTTTTCCTGTAACTGGACTTTTAGTTTCCGCTACATTTGAGGAGAACATCCTAGAAGCATTTCATCCTAATAGCAGCTCTTGACACACTGCGAGAAATTCGAGACAAAAACCTCAATGAAAATTGTGATTTTTTTAATGCGTACTTTGCTTTACTTGAATAAGAAATTTCAAACCAGCTCAAATAAGTTTATGGACAAAAGAAGATTGTTTTTTCTTCAAAGAAACTGCTGTTTCGAGTCGACTTAAAACAAGGACTACTCCTTCGCACGGTTGCTACAGCTATTTAACATAAACACATTGCTTAGCGCGCCCATTACAATGATACATAAATTTGCCGGATGCAGATAAAGAAGATGCGGCCCTTCGGGGGAGGAGTCCGCTCCGGCGACGTCGTGTGCCATGCAGGAACATACCCCAGGGCCCATCGCCCATGCCCCATACCGGAGGCGATGCCCCATAACCCGAGCCCCCCCCACCTCCGGCCCTACAAGAGTGTGTCTCGCCGTGCTATACCCTGAGGACGGTCGTATGCGCTGTGCGACGCCCCCCCCCTCCCCCCCCCCCTCCGACGCCGCCTGCACGGCCTAAAACGTGCGGGTACAGCCAATTTCACACGTCGCTACATTCCTACTTGGATTAAATGAAAAAAGCCCTTAAAAAAGAAATTGATCTTTTTGTATGCAGTTCCTACTTTTAAAATCGGCCGCGAGTCTCAACTGATAAAAGTAATGTGACTCTCCATTTTAAAGGATGTATTTTCTGACATTTCTGTGTTTTACTTTTTGTCACGAAGCGATAGAAGATCAACACAAGAACCTAAGGCGTAGAGCACCAAACATTACTTCAATCATCCACAAGCCTGATTCCGTTCACTTTTCAGTGGCCGGTACCAACATTAAAATCCGTAACAGCCCAAAGCATTTGGAGTGAAATTTAGCTTCTGAGATATTCGAAGGATTGCTTCCATTGAATTACGCAATTTTAAGCTATGGAGAATGCCTAAATTATTAAATTTCAGGTTTCCAGAGGGGTAATATCTTTTTTAATTTTGACAGTACTGTATTGAAAAGATTCTCAAAAAGAAATGATTTTGTTTTCGAACGGCATTGCTGGGCGGTAGGGTAATAACTACCCGAAACATCACTTAACTTTTGCCAGAGAAAAAAAAGAATGAAATTTTAATAAATAAAACAGACTTTTGAAAAATCTGTGACATCAACCGTAGGGATATTAAACAATATCTCTAAACGACTACTTCAAAAAGCAAGACAAAAAAATAGGTTACGTTTTCGTATAAAAATTCTGAATACAAGTGTTACTTTTAGTAAAATCTTAATCCTTTGAGCGCACTTTTTATTCTATTTTTGTTCCTAACATGCGAAGAGATATTTGGTCACTATTGTCTTCCTGCTAACAAAAAGCTCTCGGGAAAAAGTAATTGTAGACAAACAAAACGCGATCCAAAGAATCCGTTCTGGTTGTAATTCCCTCTGAGCAAAAATCCTGAATGCAAAGCTGGAATTTTTGCTGTTTATTTTTTTTGCAGAGTTCCCGCTGTGGGACGGTAATAATGTCATACAAGTGAGCTCAGAATCCATCACTTTTCGTCTCGCGACCTAATTGGCCAAATGCTGTTCAAACTTGTTTCAGGTAGCTCCTCCTCTACGCTCTCTACAATTGGTCATAATGTGTTAAGGTAAACAAGACGAAAATAACGCGGTGACAAGATGTATACGAAGGTTTTATTCCCTCCTGCCATATTCAACGGGACTTTTGTCGTGCTACAAAATTCGAGTACAATGTGGTTTTGAAGGATATCCTCCACGGATTCCTCATTTCTTCACCACTATAATAATAGCGATGAAAAAAAGTAACGAGTCCCAACCTGACGATCGTTAATACCAATGTTCCTTACTTTTTGACCGATGAAAAGCAAGCCGTATACGACTGAGTACACAGACAAAATGACTTTGTTGCCTCAACAAAACGTTTAGCCTCAGCAAACTAGAATTGTTGAGGTGACAATTTTTCTTGTTACGGCAACAACTGTTGTTGTGTTAACACTTCAGATTGTTGTTGTAACAGTTGCAATAGTCACCACAACAATTCGGTTTGCTGAGGATATATTAACAACTCGTCTTGTTGAGGCAACAGTCATTTTCTCCGTGTAACATCCGAGCGGTAGCATTATGATAGCCTAACGCACGTGCGTGCTGTCCCAATTTCTTTTGGAGTCAATAATTCGCGAAGTAAACCAATCGCTACCAAAATGTCAGCGAATCTTTTCGTAGCGTACATAACAGAATGGGGTCCTTCGTTGGGACAGCCGATCATGGTGTCTATTCGTCCAGGGAGGGTGGTCCATTTTTTAGCTACTCATATCTCGCTCAAGGCTGGGGCTATCGAAAAAAAAAGAAGAAGTCCATTTGAAAAGCAAGACTAAATCGACTTCTCCCACTCTGTATACAACAACTTTTCTTCTACCACAATATCTTGGACATTTAGCCGGTTTCGTTATCACTCACAACAGTTCTTTCAGTTGAAGCTTTTCTTCTGTCCCTATAATTATACCAAAAAAAGCTAACAAAATAATGGCTTTAGGAGTAAAGACGTGAGTAGAATACAGAGGCACGCTGTATTTTATTACCTTCGAGTTGAAAGAATTATTGATGAACGTAAAAACCCTAAGGGTTCAAAAGAAGCTTTTGATACCAATTGGTTAATCTATAAAATGAACCAATTAAGGTGAGCAACAAAACACACCAAATTTTTGACACCAGCAGTGTTCAGCCCGTGCAAGCTTTGCAGGTCAAGTTTTCAAGAGTAATATAATACTGTAGTTGAATTTAGTGCGCGCAGACCTAACCGACATCTTTCGCTATATTTCCCGGTTATGGCAAATAAGTTACATAGTATCGAAGGATTACATAAAAAGGTCTTCATATGAAAGAGAAGCGTTTCAGTCTTGGTGCGACATTGTAACACGAGAAAGTGGCTTGCAACGGGTGCTTAGGGACTCCACCAAGTTATTTACCTCCTCTAATTAGCCCATTAACCCACAGTACCTGTGTTAAAAATAACTACGACTTCATCTGCTCTAGAGGATAAAAATGGTCCGCATTTTTTAAAATTTTATTTATTTATTTTCTTTTAGATTGGCTTGCGCAAAGTACATGACTCAATTTATAGATTGTGTTTTGAATGCTACAATTTCAGTTTGAAATTCTTAGAAATATTGGTTATTTTTTTTCTTGCGTGACGCAAACGGACTTTGATTCACTGACTTATAAAAAAGATGCGAAATATAAGCTGCAAAGGAACGCAAATTGATGCACTAAAATAAATTACTTATCCCATAACAGCCCAAAGTATTTGGAGTGAAATTTAGCTTAAGAGAAATTGGAGGTATTTTTTTTTTTAAATACGAACTTTTTAAAGCTTTGAAGACTGCCTAAATTATTAAATTTTGGGTTTCCAAAAGGGTGATATTTTTTAAAAGGTGACGATAGTGAACTGAAAAGATCCTCTAAAATAAATTCTTCTGATGCCGAACGGCATTGCTGGGAGGAAGTGGGTTAAATAAAAGAAATAATTTAAAAGAATTAACAAAAAGGTAGCTGTAGCCGGAAGAAATCAGAAAAAACTAAAAGAAAGTAAAAAAAAACAAAATTTAAGGAGAGATTCATTTTTTAAAATGAAAAAAAGAGAAAAAATACTGTAAAAGGCATGCGAGGGTTCCCTCGGTAATACAGTAACTTGATAAATACGGTACACTCAAAAATACTCCAACGCTCCACAAGACTTGTTTACCATTTGCTATTTTAAATGGCACTTTTTCAGGTCTGAAATGGGTAGTTTAAAACAGGATTAAAAGTTAAATGTAATTAGTGAAAGTTTTTCGAGGAAGTACCGGTAGTAGCGGTATAATAAAGTTCGGTCATTTGTCGTAAAATTCCTTAATGCTTTTATGATTAAAAATGGTTGCCTTCCGCGGCAACCTGCCTTTGAAATATTGTTGCCGAGGTGCAGGCTATGTAGTCTTCCGTCTTATTACGTATAATAACTCAAAGCTTTTATAAAAAGATATCAACGCGAGCTGTTTTGAAAAACAAAACTCAATTCCTTAACTCTCTTTATCTATATACTATTTACTACCTGCGTTGTCAGTTTTAATGATTGCATTTTTGCTACCGTAAATAGTCTACCTTTACTCACCAAGCTGACTGGAGAGTGCTGAATGTCAAGACACAGTGTCCCTACCCGAACGCAGCAGGTATTCTGTGTTTGCACGATCTCCCCTCTCTCTCCTCCAAAGTCTGTTTTCTCTTTCGCTTAGGTCCACCATTTGTAATCCGGGGCATCCCCATCCAATGAGAACGCTCTAGATTACAAATGGCGGACCTGAACGAGCGAATAAACGGAATTTGAGGGAGAGAGAGAAGGGAAATCGTGCTAACAGAATAGTAAACTCGTTTTGGCCAGACCTAATAAAGGCATTGCATACACGGAAAAATGGTTTTGTTGCCGCAACAAAATTAGGGACAACAAATAAATTTTTTGTTGCTGCAACCAAAAGTTTTGCTGCAGCAACCAAACGTTTTGTTGGTAGAACCAAACATTTTGTTGTTGTAACAAAACATTTTTGTTATCCCTATTTTAACAAATGATTTTGTTGGTACAACAAAACCTTTCATACCGTGTTTTTTTTTTAAATTTTGGTACAGCAGTCTTTGGCTTTTAGAACAGACACGCTAAAAACAAGCCGTTAAGATTCCACTTAACAATATTTCGAACAAAAGAAGTTGCGTTTTTTCAAAATTATTTTGTAAAAATTACTTTTAAGTGGTTTAATAACAAGAAAACGTTCTGATTTACGTTTCGAAATTTGTGATTACGGTTTATGTATGATCTTTTCTCGGTACCCACACTTTTTGCGTTGAATTTCTAGGTAGGTTTTGAAGATATATAAGTCTGCTACCTCTCAATACCACAAGAATTTTCAATAAATACGTTCTCCGCAGCGATGTGAGCGACGACTCTCGCAGCGCCCAAACAAATTTACTGGAAAAACAAACTCGCAAACGATGCAGCAGGCGGGCGGACGAACCGGGAACAACAAAGTATATATCACGAACACGGCTATATACTTTCTCGGCACTTCTCAAACAAAGTAAAGCCGGAATGCCAGGAGATAATAAGCTTCAAGAAACAAAATGACACATACAGGGCAGAATCATTGCAGAGGAGACCCTAAATCATGCAGCCAATGCTGTGCTATGCACTGGGGGCCCTCAACAAAGTTGTCATGGAATAAATCAAACAAGAAAAGTTGAGGCGACGGGCGAGCTGCGTCGCCATCAAGTGAAAATCATTCCTTAGTGTTACGAGCGACCTGGAAATACGCTGGGTGTACCCGTGTCATCAGTGTTTCTATATTTAATCGTTTGGAAGTCGTTCTGATTCGTCTGTGTCTGCTTTAGCGCGATCCAACACAAATAGCAAGGTACAATCAAAATCAAGGAAGGCATTCGATAGCGCCAAAAACCACGAGCGCCAACGCCGCAAGCGCCAGTCCGTAACCACCAAACGAGAAAAGTCGCAAACGCCAAAGTTCGTATGGGTTAGGATAACTTAGGCTAGGATAACTTAGGTTAGGATAACTTAAGTTAGGTTAGGTTAAGTTGGGTTAGGCAAGGCTAGTATTGCGGTTAAGACCTTTGGCGTTTGCGACTTTTCTCGTTTGGCGGTAACGGATTGGCGCTTGCGGCGTTGGCGCTTGTGGTTTTTGGCGCTTAAGACAGCTACCCGAAATCAAAAGTGGGGCTATGGAAGCCATCATAAACGCCAAATTTCAAATCCGCCAACGCCGCTACCAACCTAACCAAACCTTCGACTTGGGCAGTTATGATTGGCACTTATGGATACTGGTGGGTACGGCGTTGCCGATTTTGAAATTTTGCGTTTTGGGTGCCGCCCAAAAGTGGTATCGGCTGTGTATAGCGGTAGGGGTCCTCACAACAGTGACAAGACTTCTGTTTGACTTATTACATGGGGTAGTGATATAAATTCTGAATACTTGAAACACTTCCGTTGTTTCCGAGATAAAATTTATGCAAGAAAATATTTCCGTCAATAGTTTACAACATTACCTGGTTGCCTAAAAATCTGGTTGCGGAAAAAATGTCTTGAACCGTATTGACTTTCTTTACTGAGGGAAAATTTGAATTTTAGAGCCCAGTTTCATAAGTCTCAATAAATCTTATTAATTTATAAAAATTTCTATTTTTTAAATATATATCAGACGTTTTTCATAAAAAATCACTTTTCATCCAAAATAGGTCACAATCCATCTCATATAAAATGAACCTTTACAAATATTAATACATACCTAAACCGAATGGTTTCAATATCATAAAAATTTTTTGAGACATTGTGCATTACTTTTTAAAATATGTATCTAGAGATTCTACCAACACAACAGGAAAGGCCGTTGGTTCAATAACGACTACTTCTATTAAAGCAATATTACGTAAAATAGTACTTAAAAATATATTTAAAAAATAGGCTCTGAATATTTTAAGACCAAACATTTATTAGATGTTACAATAATTTCGCGGAAAGGAACATCCTCACAAATCGGACTTATTGAAAAACTTAAGCTTTTTAATCGGACTCATTTAAAAACTTAATAAGCTATTTAATCGGACTCATTTAAAAACTTAAGCTTTTTAATCGGACTCATTTAAAAACTTAACCGGCTTTGTGAGATGACAGATCGTTTCATAATGAAAAGACGAAAGTTGGAGTAATCAATTCGGTGTAAACGTTCGTATTTAAGGGTGGTGTACAGAAGCTATCGTTGGCAAAGGTTTTCTTGGCAACGTGCCGTCCTTTGCACGGTGCGGTGTTTCTTCGTAAGCTCTTGGCCGTATTACGTTCGGAGCATCCGTTAGGCGATCATAAAATTCGTTATTAGATTGTT
>Ga0058701_10005600_pt1 | contig 10464 bp, 6 predicted proteins | sample AgamicOrMae_FD_97039 | JGI IMG/M metagenome (GOLD analysis project Ga0058701, IMG submission 97039) | Agave microbial communities from Guanajuato, Mexico - Or.Ma.e | ecosystem: Host-associated > Plants > Phyllosphere > Phylloplane/Leaf | place: Guanajuato, Mexico | collected 2012-06-04 | reverse complement strand
CGCAAGCGCCAATCCGTAACCGCCAAACGAGAAAAGTCGCAAACGCCAAAGGTCTTAACCGCAATACTAACCTTGCCTAACCTAACTTAACCTAACCTAACTTAACCTCACTTAACCTAACCTTACTTGACCTCACTTAATCTAACCTAACTGGACCTAATCTAACCTATACGAACTTTGGCGTTTGCGACTTTTCTCGTTTGGCGGTTACGGACTGGCGCTTTGCGGCGTTGGCGCTCGTGGTTTTTGGCGCTATCGAATGCCCCCCGCCTAACTCAAAAGGATAGTTCTATCTGGATGGTTGGATAAGCAATCTTGATCAAACTTGTTCTAACTGATCCAACCCTTTAACTCAACCTAAAAGCTACCTTTACATCACTTGTTATGGGCAAACAACATGAATTTGTGCAGCCCATGTTACTCAAACATTATTGAAGGTGATTGTTTAAAAAGGTTCACTGCTTATTTTGGGAGATAACCCGGCTCCCGTTGCGTCAAAATGGAATTTTAACCCAGAATTTCCAACATCGGTTGGGTGAGCCTCGCAGAGACCAGAAAATCTCTAAAAAATGTTCCCATGCCGGGAATCGAACCCGGGCCTCCTGGGTGAAAGCCAGAAATCCTAACCACTAGACCACATGGGATTACGTATGTTGGTGCACTTCTATGAAATGTGTACAACTGACAAGAAAATCCGATCAGTCCGCATGAATTGAAATCATATACAGTAGTAGACTGTCGGAGAGTCATAGCCTTTGTATGCATAACGCCTCCGCCCAAATATTCATAAGTTGGCGCGCCTTCCTTTCGGGGAACAAAGCTCTTATTTTAAGTCCGGCGGGCCATTAAAAATGAGGAGACAGACAGGCGTTGTTTGGAGTGGAAGAGAAGTAAACACCTACTGTACGTCGCGACAGCCGCATCGCGGCGTGCGGATAAGGAAGTGTCAATGGAAGCCTATTCGTTCAACTTACGCACTCACTCCTATTTTAGAACTTGTAGATACTTTAATGGAGAGATAGGAACTAAATATCCCAAGTTGTTCGAGAGAGTCCTTACTGCTATTAATTAGTGTGCTGCTGCGTATTATTCAGACTGCACAATACATAGATAACAATTATTTTGTTTTGTATTTTTTAAGATTTAAAATATTTTGAAAAAATTAAGAAATAAAAACTTAAAAAAAATATTAAAAAAATAAAAAATAAAAACAATAAATAAAAAATTAAAAAATAAACCAAAAAATATAAAAATACGTTAAAAATTAAAAATGAAAAAAAATAAACGAATAAAAAAGAAAAAAATCGAAAAAAACTGATTGATGAAAAAAATCATAAATTATTTTTTTAATATACTTTTTTTTACATTTTATTTTTTTTCTTCTCAATTTATTTTGACTAGGCTTTCTCGAAGGAAGGACCTCGGGTTCACGTAGTGGTGTTCCCCATCTTAATCTTAATAAATAAAAAAAAAAGTTATAAAACGGTTATAAAAAGTAAGTTTAAAAAATAAAAGGACTAAAATATGGAATCGTTATTGAAGTGTAGGTTTGTCCTGGAGGATATCCTGGAATGGGTTGCTGGCTTTGAAGTGTTTGCCTTGCACCTATGAGGATCCAGTCACACGAAGGGAAGGGCCGCGCCCTTTTCTCAGCTGCGAAGCAAAAACGCCGACAGTCGCCTCGGCTTCGGCTCATCTCAATGGCCGCTTTTCCTTTTCCGCCGCCGTCGCCGTCAACTTCCGTCTATTTGCACTCATTACTAACTGCATCCAAACCGCAGAGCACTACTCGCACGACCCACTCACGGTCAAGGTGCGCTCAAGCTGCTTCATACGAATGTGTGGCTATAAATCTTACTGTCTTATCTTACAAATAACCCCTAGTTTGATCTAAATATCGAAACAGAAAACCTTCAATGAAAACTTTTTTTTTCGTGTGTGTGTGTTTGTCTTTTTAAAGAGACCGCCTGACGCACTCACTAGTGTGCTTTCATGGACTAGTGAGTGAGTACAGTAGTAGGACACCCCTCCCCCTTCACTATCCCCTTATTGTGTGCCTTTTCCCACCTCCCAAGTGACTCATTATTGTACCATCAATTTTCTACCGCCTTTCGTAAGGAAACGCCGACTCTTTGACAACGGATCTTTTAACAATGTGTCTTCCCATGTGGTCTAGTGGTTAGGATTTCTGGCTTTCATCCAGGAGGCCCGGGTTCGATTCCCGGCATGGGAACATATTTTGGCCTTGTTTGAACTATTTTTGATACAGTTTAAACGAGTACAGTTTCAACTCCAACAAATATGTAAAAAAAAGAATGTAACTCAAATCGTAGGTTTTTTGAAAGAAACAAAAACGTCTTAAATCTTATCAAAAAATATCAAAAACCCGTTCCACGGATTTGTAACTAAACAGAGGATAGTCTTAAAGATGAAACAGAAATGGAACGATTCTATTCGCTCTTTCAATTTTATTTTTGTGGGGAAGGGATCTATTGATAGCCATGTTAATATCTCGTTCAGCCCGTCCTTTTGATATGGTTTTTGATAAAGGTCTTACAAAGTCAAAATTTGGCAAAAATTTTGTACCTGTGTAACCATCACACCACACGGGCTACCCTAAACAGGTGTTTGGTTGTTTGGTAAGCTTCTGTTCACCGAACCTTAGAGTAACAAACATTTGAAAGGGACCCATTCGCTAATTACCAGCGCCACGTTTTAATTAAAATGTTGGAAGGCAAGTTTACGACTGCTTTAGCAAAAAAAGTGAGTTTTGTTGCGTGTCAGCCATGACTTTTTTATCGTCTGCTTATAAAAACACGTGTGAAAACGGAAACCAAAAGTCTCGGAAGATTCACACTGCTGTTTACGTTGGCCTGCCTGTCGCGACGATGCCAAGTGCACTAGTAAATCGCTCATCTCGAGCTATTTTCACTTGCGCGCCTTTTCGGTGTGATTGTCGAGTTGCGTTTTTGGCGGTGTGGGGATCGTCCATAAATCAATATTTCAGACCCCTTCGTCTAGTCATCGGCTTTTTCCCCATGCATTCCTGTAACCCTCCTCTTCCCCTTGTAGGTGACGTAAGCCTTCGTTAGATCAATGTCTATACGTAACGAAAATTTATTGCCATTGTATTTTTTTGGCGTAACTTTTTGTTTGATTTCCCCCTTTTTGATGGAAATTTTATCAGCAGAATTAAGACACCTAGCTTTGAACGAGGAATTTCGAATTTAGCCTTTTTTCCCCCGCTGTTTAAAAGAAGTGCATTTATAAAGCAGTTGTGTTTATGAATGTATTTAAGCTAATTCTTTTCCAAATAAGCTGTTTTTAATCCGATACCAGTTCGATTTTTGCCTCGAGCAAAATTTAAATCAGTTTAAAAAAAGTTCACCGAACTATAATTAGCTATTTTTAAAAATATCGCTGTTTTTCAAAAAATTGATCATTATTGCTTTCTTAGAACAAACCAACCTGTTGAAGATTCCGCTCGCACTAATACACTGAATTATAGGGTTATTCGCCTAGTTTAATCAAATTTTCGGGTTATTACTTGCACAAATTATTATTATTATTTTGGTGTATGATTAACCCCTCCCGATTTCCTGTCCAAGTTATCTGTTTCTTCAGTAAGACTCGTTTGCTTAGAGTTATTCAAATATGATAATTCTCATATTCGGCGATATTTAAGAAACCCAAATCGCCAAAAGGCGACAAACCCATCAGCATCGCAATGTCGCCCCTCCCCCCCCGCACAGGGAACCAGGACCATGTGGTCTCCCGCCCCCTCCCCGCGGTCTGTGTGTCTTCCGCGAGCGGGAGTCCGTCTGTCTGTATCGATCTGGCGCTTTACTTCGCGGCTATGGCTGGTCGGAGTGAGAGAGACGGCTGCAGCCGAATCCGGCGCGACGCGGCGGCGGCCGCCGACGACGGCCCCCGACCGAACCCGACCGGGCTCGATCTCCAGCAGGGACCTGGACCCGACCGACCCTGCTCGGCTCGGCCCAATCGGCCCAATCGGCCGGCACGCGACTCACAGGCTTTGGGTTTGGGCAGGTGCAAGGTGGACGGGTTTTTCGCCGATTGTATGTGCGGCCACCGTGGACCTCCCTGAGGATATTCTGAAATCATTGTGCAGCCCGCTCGACACAAGCGTCATGCCTGTTGCCTAAAACTTGTCATCCCTTTCATACCGTCGTAGGCAACACGCGAGGCACTCGTGTCAAGCGGGTTGCATACCATAACTCGGAACCACGTGAGATTTTATATCCCGTACGAATGAGAGACCCGTTTTAGTTTTGACAGTGTAGGCGTGCTTAAGTAGCTAGACATTCGTTAAGTAGATAAGTCTCTAGGTCTAGGTCATCTACCGAGAACCAAAGCGTAAGATAATCGTACTCTATTAATCCATTGAGTAGGTGACACTGTCAACCCAATCGCCACCGCATAGTCCTGAAGTTTAAACGCATCGTAAGATAAAGTCTGACCCCGAATAACTTTCCCAGTCCGTATTTTAACGGTTTAGTGTCTCAAAAATTTGCTCAGGTTTTGCAATTAATTATTGGAGCATTTGTTTAAACACGAAAGACTGAATTCGACGTGCCGAATCATTTTTAGGTGAAATCATCGGGAAGAAAGTTATCCGCTATTTTTATTTCCGTTTTTGGAAAAATGTTTTTCGCCCACAGAAGAATAAATTATCGACATTCCATAGGAAATTCAGAACACTGTGACTGACCTATTAACGCCTTCGCATGATTTCTCGTTCCACCGAAATGCTTGGCCCGCGCTGTTGTTGTTTTATCTCATAATAATAATCAGATAGTTATTAAAATAATAGAGGCGAACATAGTTATCATCGTTGTCATCCTGTACCCGCTTCTGTAGAATTTCGTTTGCTTTTAGTGTTGTGTGTTTTTTTTTGCGCTTTATTAATGATTTTTTTAAGGTCTATGTCGCTTAATGTAACGCTTACAGTTTGCTTTATTTTTTTGTTATTTTATGCTGTGTATAACGCCTTTAGTTATAGCTCTTAATAAATTTCAAAATCAATTCAAAATCATTGCATTTATTCTGCCTTTCGACACGAAATGCTGTTCGAGGAATTTGTGCAGAAAACATTTCAGTTTCGTTTTCAGTCAGTGCACCTTATCAGTTCTTGTCTCTTTTTTTTTCTTCTAAAAATATTCACTCTTAATTTTGATATTTTAATTGCACAAACGTTCAATTAAAAAGAAAATTTTGGACACTGCGTCTGTTGTGTAAGTGAATTGTATTTTTAATCATATAATCAAATTAACACATTTTTTTTCTGATTTCCCGGTTAGGCGTTACATTTTTATTTACGCTTTTTGTGTTGTTTTTGCTTTGGCTTTTTGGTAATTTTGTGTGCATGTTGCTTGCAGGCTTTGCTGTTGCCCGGCCGACAACTTCAGGTAGGCTACTGTAATATGCATATTTATTGTAGTTGTATTATTAACTAGGCTGCTCTCGCTTGCTTTTCTGGTATTATGTGACCCATAGATTATTACGACTCAAACCATGCCGTTCAAACAAAAAGGTACAGAACAACAAAAAATACTTCTTTTAATCTGCCAGATCCATGTTTCATCCATGAAGTGACTTTGTCCTTGTTATGACTTTTTCAACGAAAAGCATGTTTTCTCTTTCTTAATTACTATGAATGATTAAGGAAAGCTACGAGGGGGCGTCCCCAAGCGCTTAATTGTTCGGGCGGAGGTCAATTACTTTGATACAACTATCAGGGCCTAACGATTTACAGCCGGCCCCAAGAAAGCAACTTGAGGTTCGAGCTAATCCTTAATCGCATACCACGCCAACTTTATGGCGGGATATTTTTAAAAAAATGTAGGTACGTACCATCATAGTGGCGCACCAGTCCCTTATCTGCAGGATATAACCCTTAAGGGAACAGACGAACTCCGAAGGGCGTGGCTCAAATTTATGTCATCTCAAAATATCCGTTTACCGCGTATATATGAACATTATTTGCGATCACAAAAAACAAACGTTTTGGGGAAGGCTTGACCTGTTTTGGGTGTGAAACTATAAAGGGGGATAGTATACGTATTTTGGTAATTTTTCAGCATAGACATCCACATCAATGGGAAAGCTTTCGCCAAGACCTTTCGAATGAGGTGGCTGAACATATCTTGAAAAATAGCCAAAATACGTACTACCCCCGTTCTAGTTTCATACACAAAACAGGTATAGCATTCCCCAAAACGGTTGTTTAGTTTTTACTATACTCGTTGACTGCTTTCAGTCCGAGATAAAGTATAGGCCAAGATGATGATGACTATAGTGAAAGCTTCTCATAACACTGTAATTTTGAAAGATGGAATTTTGCATCTCTAACTTTCGTCTCGTTGGATTTAACAGTATGTGAAACGTCGTAAAAGTTGTCGTATAGGGTTTGTCAATTTCCGTATCATTTCTTCCTCAGTTGATGAGAGTTTGACTAAAACCGCTAAATTCATTCGAAAACACCCCTTTGATGAGGGAGAATTGGATTTGCAAAACATGAAGGGTTCCGGAAGAGTGGCCTATGGTCAAACATAGCATAAATGAGTCTTGGGCCCGACCACTTTGCATATTGGAAATCCCCCCCATCCCCCCAAGCTCCCCTCCCATACTTAGGTGAGCGACCCCGTAAAGGGCTGTGAACTTCCTCGGTGGGGGTGAAAAAAGGGATCTTGTTAGGATGTCATAGTGATTCGACGCCTGTGATTGGGTTCGGAGACAGCTCCCCGAGGTAGCCTGAACTAGATCTCGTACAGTCTGCACCATAAATCACGACTTTTGACGCACACTGTACACCCCTTCGCGGAGGGGTTGCTTGGAGGGTGACGTCCATGTGATGCATGGGATCTTATCTAGTATTTGCGGTTCTTTCGGTTTTTTTGGGGCAACCTGCCTTACGAAGTAAACGTGACTGACCCATGTCAAAACCGTAAAGCTATTTTTTAATTACAGTATATTTTTTTTATATAATTTAAAAAAAAATAAGTGCAGTTTCCAAAAAAAATTAATTAAAAAGATCGTTGCAGTTTCAAAAATAAAGAAAAGTTCAAAATGAAGATTTTGGTATGTGTAATGCAATTTTACACTTTTTTTACTCTGAAATATGGCTTGAAAAATCGAGAAATTTAGCTCTGAAAAGACGATTTTGCTCTGATTCCAAGTTTTGGCCTTTGCGAATTTCTGAATCAGTTTAAAACAGCATATTTAGTCCAGTATGTTTAATATAATATATTTCGTGATATGGGATAAGCCCACACATGTCTTTTTCTCTACCACTTTGCCTAGTTGTCAGGGCATCAAAGACCCCTCGCGCCCAGTTCTATGGATTTTCCCCCCTAAAATCCAACCATATTAAGCTTTTCATGACATCATTACCATATTGGAATACAACACATAGATTTCGTGAAGCAGGTTAAGTGTCTTGTACCTTGATTTTTACGCTTCAGCGGTGGATCAGAGGAAGTAAATTATGGAAAACTGACAGTCTTCATAATGACCTACCCCAAGACAGTTGTGGGGACAAAAGAAAACATCTTAGTGGTAAAATGCCGTGAAAACGCTGCGACCCAAAGGCATGTACCCGCGGGGGGCAGTGGAGGACCCTCTAGTCAAGTACCCCCCTTACCCCTTTCATTATGTAGGACAGTGCGAAGCACGGCAGAAGGCCGCACAAAGATGCACCGAGTGGGTGAACAACGGATTCACTTCGCAGGTGTGCATTATGTGAGTGCACGGCATTTGTAGACATTTAGGCCTACGCGCTCCTCGCGCCGCGCCGCATGCCGCTCCGGTGTAACACAAGTGGCCTTTTCGGCCAACACCCTTATCAGCTTATTGCAGGGCGGGCTGCCTATCTTCCAGGGGCTCGCCCGCCGCAACTGGTGAGTGGCCGTAAACACAAGTGACAGTGTCGCACCTTGACGTAATTGTTTTTCAGATGGATTTTTCTGCTCCATAGATTTGAGAGTATTTTCAAAAATAATATTATTAAAATTTAAGAAAGAAACCAAAGAACAAACCTGCATCGGGGGGCATTCGATAGCGCCAAAAACCATAAGCGCCAACGCCGCAAGCGCCAGTCCGTAACCGCCAAACGAGAAAAGTCGCTAACGCCAAAGTTCGTATAGGTTAGGTTAGGTCAAGTTAGGTTAAGTTAGGTTAGGTAAGATTAGTATGGCGGTTAAGACCTTTGGCGTTTGCGACTTTTCTCGTTTGGCGGTTACGGATTGGCGCTTGCGGCGTTGGCGCTCGTGGTTTTTGGCGCTTATGACAGCTACCCGAAAGAAACCAAAGAACAAACCTGCATCTTCATGATTTCTCCAAACTTTGAAAAAAAAATGCGCGAATGATTCATCCACTTCTACTCCATCCTAGATTTCGTCTCACTACTGAAGTCGAGTGGGCGGCTAAGCTGTTCAGATGTTTTCTCAATCGTTCCTAGAACAAATTCTACGGCATCGGGTCCGCCTGCGCCTCACACGCAACGTGCTTACAGTCTCCGAATCGGAATATTTAATAGTGCAGAAATAAGCGGTGTGGCGGCGGCAATCAAAGCCTGTTTAGCAGGCGGAGGACTTAATAACTGACCAACGAATGTTCCGCAGACAGTTCGCTTGCGTACAAAAAGGATTTGATATAATCCAGTAATGACAACAGATTTCGCAACTCCGTATTATTATTTGTAAACGCTGTACATTTTCTCGCAGAACCAAGAAGTAAATTCCAAAATAATAAATACAATAAAAAGGGATGAATTCCGTGCTTGGGTTACTCAGCTCAAGACCAACAACACACTTGAAATTTAGGTTATCTTTTCCGGTTCTTTGGTTTATCGCAGTTAAATTGTTCATCTCTGGTCTATCCAGGACTTGCTCCCTCTCACTTCAAGGTTGGATTTCCCACCTCGTTCGACTTTTCATAACATACGACACCCTAAATTTCAGTCTGAGATTCAGTGAAAATTCACTGAATCTCAGAGACACTCGCTGATTCCAATTTAGAGTAAATACGATAGGTTAATCAATTCAGATTTATAAAATTACCTAGTATGAGAAGGTACTCTTTTAGATAGACCCATAGCAGTATCACTGTAACTCGCTCAGCCTTTTCGTTTTAGGTACCGGTTCTAACTTGATACCCGAGCTAAGAGCAGGTATTTGTATTAGTTTACAAGTCGTCGCCTTCAGCTTTGCTTTCCTTGTCCATTGTTGCCAATGAGTTGGTTGTCTGCAGATGGTCTTATCTTGAGACGACACTTGAGTAAGGCAGGGGTTGCGATTAACCGCAGAGCACGGGGGGCATCTATAAGGAATCACGAGCTTTTGAGGCTGACTGTTCACCTGTGTTAACGTGACTGGATTCCTTCAGGTGCGATTCATTTCAGTTGAAGAAGGTTTTGGTTAATTGCCAGTAAATACGAATAGCGAATGCCAACGACTATCGCCAAGACAATGGAATCTCACAAGGCTAATATGATCGGCGAATTTTCGTGTGGGCTCCACGTTTTTTCGGCCATTCAACTTTGATTTTATATCGCCTGATTTTAATCATTGTTATATTTTTGTCATAGTAAACGCCTTAGTGTTACTGGAATGTTGGAAGATGGTTAGGCTTTAGGATACGTGTAAATCGAATATGAAAACCCGGATATCAAAAACGGATCAATGAAATTCGGCGTCGAGTGGAAACGACAGATTTGCTTTCTTTTAAATTTTAAGACCTTTTTTATGATATTTGGTGAAACTTTAACACCTCGAGCACCGTCAATTTGTCTCTTCGCCTTATTACCGCTCGCGTCTCGTCTTTTTGTGTCGCCTAGTCAAGAGCAACCCTTCCGGCCACCAATTTTTCATAGTGTCTCCGTGGTAATCGTGAGCGGAAATCCTGCGTTGCCGGATCAGGCGTCGGGCTGGCAACGCCGCCTCGGCGGAAACACAACAAAATTGAGGGACGCTTGGCTTGACCCGCCGAATCAAACCATAGGCAGGCTGTCACAGGGGAGGAAAGGAAGAAGGAAGTTTCAAGATGTTGAACTTCCCAGCCGGCCCTTGGCGCAGTTCTGTGAACACTGCCCAGGAACTGCCTCTCAACGCCGCACCTATCCACTTTTACGCCTGGACCACCACCGGATCTATGAACCCATGCCCCATATGGACTCCTGTCCCATATGGACCCCTGTCCCATATGGACCCCTGTCCCATATGGACCACTGTCCCATATGGACCCCTGTCCCATATGGACCCCTGTCCCATATGGACCCATACCCCATATGGACCCATATCCCATATGGACCCATATCCAATATGGACCCATATTCCATATGGACCCATATCCCATATGGGCTCATATCCCATATGGACCCATATCCGATATGGACCCATATCCCATATGGACCCATATCCCATATGGACCCATGTACCGTACCTT
>Ga0058701_10005599_pt1 | contig 10465 bp, 9 predicted proteins | sample AgamicOrMae_FD_97039 | JGI IMG/M metagenome (GOLD analysis project Ga0058701, IMG submission 97039) | Agave microbial communities from Guanajuato, Mexico - Or.Ma.e | ecosystem: Host-associated > Plants > Phyllosphere > Phylloplane/Leaf | place: Guanajuato, Mexico | collected 2012-06-04 | reverse complement strand
TAAGCAAGCCTCTTGCGGTATACCAAATTTAAATATAGTGCCTTGTGCCTCGCTTCGCTATCGCTCCGCTCGGCTTGACGGTGGAGGGTAGCACCAAATTTAAACCAAAAGGTTGAAAACGCTACCTTAAAAAATTACAGTGTGGTTTACCAACACTGACCGACATTTAGCAATGAATACTGTTTGATTCCCCTCGAAAATATTCCCATCACAAAATGTGGCTGAGCATTGTTCTTGGTTATTCTCAGGCCACAAAGCAGACGGGATCATCAATGCACACGCCCTTCAATAAAGAGACTTTACCTTTTCAACGGTTTATAAAGCAACCTAAACGGTTGCCAGAGAAAGTAAATACTTTGAAAAAATGCACATGATAGGGCTTTGCCTGTAGGAATAAAAACATCGAACGAGGATCTTTACGAGATGGTTTTGGTCGCAAATAAGCTGACAAAGAGTTCTAATCAAACGAAGTGGTCTGGGCGATCCTTTCGAAATAAAGCATAGTCCTGGGGGTTTTATGTCAGGAAATGATGACTTCCGAGAACAAAGAAATGAAGTCATGTCGTGTGGGTGATGAGGAATGCAGAGGGAGCCGCAAAAGCCCGACGAGGCCGCGAGACAACGTCAATACTGCAAAAGGGCAGAGCCTTCAAAACCGATCATAAACGAGGAGTGCACTGTGCTGATGCTGACTGAGCGCTTTCAGCGCGATGCATTGTCGGCGAGATACAAGCAAACTTCGCTAATTATGGAGTTTATCTAAGAAACAATTTCGTAGCGGAAGGTTTGATGCATGTCAAAGAGGTGTACTCTCTTACTTTCTAGACAGTAACTATCACCTGCGGAATCTGAGATGCAAGCAAACAACGGAAAAGATTATGTACAGGAAAAGAGAAATCACACATAACATTCACTTTAAAAGTATGTAACATGAGGAGAAATCGGCAGAAATAAGCCGATCGTTCGCTGGAATATTCTATTCTTTTGACGAATATTTATTAAATTCGTTATCATGAAGATCTCTTTGATGATTCTAAAATTGGGGTGTCTTCAATTTCAAAAACCTTGATAGCAGAAAGGGCTCTTGCAATGAGATAATGTTCGAAAAGTGTGAGTCGATAATGTGCTAAAAACAAAATAAACCCGATTTCGCCATGGTTTTAGGACACACCACTAGTTAGGCCTACCTCCTCCATGATTGCGATAAATAACGTGAGCGAAGGGATACTCACTAGAATATTACTTCGTACAGAATTTACACAGCGTATTAGAGCAAAATCGACGAAACTCCCGCAAAATGCAGTTCAAGACGTAATAATAGCGATAATTGCAAAGAAATTAACCGTCGCAAAAAAATCATTAAGCCAAAGAACTGGAGCGTAAAAGGTATATTTACCTCGATGAACCTTCCATGCCTAGTGGCTACCACCTCAAAAATGACGGAGGGCATTCGATAGCGCCAAAAACCACAAGCGCCAACGCCGCAAGCGCCAGTCCGTAACCGCCAAACGAGAGAAGTCGCAAATGCCAAAGTTCGTATGGGTTAGGTTAGGTCAAGTTAAGTTAGGCTAGGTTAAGTTAGGTAAGGTTAGTATTGCGGTTAAGACCTTTGGCGTTTGCGACTTTTCTCGTTTGGCGGCTACGGATTTGCGCTTGCAGCGTTAGCGCTTGTGGTTTTTGGCGCTTATGACAGCTACCCCTCAAAAATGACATAGGTATCAATCCAACGACCTTGGAAATTCACGCTTGAGTTTAGGACTTGAAAGAACTTTTAAGTGGTCGTCGAGAGCGATCGGGTTTTGGAGGAAAAGTCGGGTTCTGCTAAACAAACTAATGGCACGAGCAAGACGATGTTTGTGATTGGGTTGAAGGGACACAGCTTTCCTCAGCCGCGGCACAGTCCGCACTCTTCTTCGATTTCTCGAAATCATCTTCGTCGTATTCAGACTGTTGATTCGATCCACTCGGTCTGATAGCATCAGCAAGAAAATGCTATGACTACGGAGTGGATTTACCTTGCAAACAAACTCGGTGAAAGGCATTGTAGAGGGACTGGCATTATATTCCTCGCGTTTGAGAAGCCAACTTCTAGCTTCAAAGATGTCGCTTCAGGAATACACGATCAGCTGATTGCATTATTCTTGCGTTTACAGGGGGAACGTCTTCGACGTCGACTCCGCACGCGAACCTCATCAGGAATTGAGAATTATTTAGCTGAAGCACTTATATACCCCTCCATGGAACTTGATTTCAGTCGGTTCCATGTTTTTACACAAATATAAATAGCGGTTTGGGTAGAATTACTACAATTCAGCGACTCATTAGTCATATAATTAAATGTGATATTGGCAACGAGCCGGAAATTTTCGAACAAAACCGCGTTAAGAGTAAAAGGGGAACGGACCGCTACAAGGATGTCAAGTCATGAAAAAATATCTAGAGAGACTCTCATTAAGTGATAATTGACCACCACAGGAGCTACTCTTGATATCTAATTAATAACAATTAAAAAAATCTACCTTCGAAGAACATATCGATACAAATATTGGTGCATTTTTTTGCGAAAATTCCAGATGATAGAACGACTTCGAATTTGCTCAGGAAACAAATTCTAAAAGTTTTTTTCGTGGACTCCAGGTTAACGGCTGTGCACAATTTGCAGGCGGATGCGGATTTGGTAATAAAAGCTGTGCACCCCACGGCAGCGATTCACAAATGGAACGAGCCTAAAAAAATGTCGATAAATTCCGGAATCCCAATTTATCATTCCGGGTGAAATCAGTGATGGGTGCAGATTGGTTTTAACTTGTTTCCCCCATCCGGCGGATTCGCTGGGCCGATCAGCTCAAGACATTTGAATTCAATAAAGGGGAATTCAAAGCACGGCTTTAAAAACCATCAGAACTCAACATTCCGCATATATCCCCAGATATACTGCTGTCGCGTCGAGGGATAGCACGCAGTTGTCACCAACGGCTCCACCTACAGATGCGAGGAAAAGTCTCACAGGCCATCTAGCTGGATTTGTCGACAGCCATCTCTCATGGATATCAGATGTTCTATTAAATACAACCGCAATTTTAATTAACGCTGCATTTAAGAATACTTTTAAAGCGACTGTTTCATTTTGGCTAGGCACACTCTAAATTTGAATCAGTAAGAGCCTCAGAGATTCAGTGAAATTCAGTCAACATAGCACTACTGAAAAATTCCAGTAGTACTGTATTGACTGATATTCGGTGAATTGTCAATGAATCTAAGACACTCAATGATTCAAATTCACAGTGCATGGCTCAGAGCATGAAAAATTTGTAAATATTCCAAAGTAAATGAGGAACTCGTAAATATTTCAGATGTTACAAAAGGGGTGCTTTCTTCATTAGCTGATATATGAGAAGTTCGGTGCAGAATACTCACTGGACCAAAGAAATGCTGTTTGAAACCCACCTGAAACAAGAAAAAGACGATCATGTTAGCGGTTAAGAACAAGATACATTATACAGCAGTGCGCAATTTCGATATATAAAAAAAATAGTCACGGTTCATGTGAGTGCTAGTTACTTTGGGCGGGTAATTCGAGGTATTGTATACATATTTGTGCATGTGACCACGGGTTAGCCCTCAAAAACGCTGTAGTGAGGCGTAAAAAAAGAGAGCTAAAAAAAAGTTATGACACGAGTCCCTTGCATTTCCTGGGAAAAGTTTAAAAAGAGGGACGGATTGCAGTGTCAAAGTGAAGTGAACCGTTAAAAGCAAACGTGACGTTCGCGGCCTGAAATAAAGCTGGCCGAAGGAACAATGTAAGTTTGCGAACACATTGTTGGAGACAATTAAGGAGCATGACAGCAACAAAGTATATAACGACGCCACTGCAAACCTGCGTACAATCGGTCCTCGTCGTGGGTTTCCCTAGGTAGTCTTAATTGACAGGACGAGCCAGCCCTACGTGTCCTTTATCGATCTGCTACAAGTAAGCATCTCGTATGTGTGTGCGTGTCCTTTCGTACTTTCCCCTCCTAATTTGGTAGGAAAACTTTCCAAAGTTTACGCTTAATCTGCGATAAAGATCCAGTTTGAATGGCTTTAAAAATTGATCTTCGATTAAGGGGTCGATAGAGGTTGCCTGAAGAGGGGCGGGGGGAGGAGTTGACTGGGCGTGGGTGCACCTCACAGACGAGACGGGGGGTCCAGTTTGGGCAGCACGCGATATCACACTTAGCACAAGTATTACATAATAAAATGGCAGCTCTCTGAGGGGTGTAGCCCCTACAAGGCCCTGAGCTACTCTGCCCCATACGAACTCGTAAAATCGCCACAGCGCGACGCAGGGCGTGGCCAGGTGCCCAGTGTAAGGGGCACTTCCCTGAAACATTTTACGTGTTGAATTAACTGGCCCCCGTTTCGGCTGATCCTTGCCAAAAGGCCTACATCAAGACTTTATTACGGACTATAGGCAAAGAAAAGTTATGAAAGAGAGGTCTGATTCAAATGATATGTGCTCCAGGGAATGCTAATGTTTTCAAGAATCAGCAAAGAAATTGCTTAAAATTTTGCTAAATCCCTCAAAGCATAACCAAAACGCCTTGGGAGTTCTTACCTTGTTTGGGATAAGTTAAAAAAAACGGGGTGTAAGATGTTTGGGTGATTTTTCAAGGTAAACCTATGAACAGCCGCATCAATGAAAAGCTCTCGCCGAGCAGACCTCTTGAATCTTGAATTCTGTCGCTGTACATAGGTCACGTAAAATTACCGAAATTCGTACGACCCCGCCGATTTAATTTCACAGCCAAAACATGTCCCTTAACTAGCTGCTCCGTTTTCGCTGTGTATCTAGAAATTGATTGAATTCTTGATTTTGGCGAATTGAAGCAAAACTTCGGGTTGAAATACAAACTTACGTAGAAATTTTCGTTGTCCTAAAAATACATGGAAAAATCCCACTGGAATAAACTCCATTATCCCCAAATATCGAGCCAAATATACTAATTCTTGAGTACAAAGTGAAAAACCGGGGGGAAACAACAAGAAATTACTGTAAGCATATACTGGTTCCTTGAGGGAGAAGCTCCTATAAGGCTCTCTCTATTGGACAATGTCATCATCATTGTGATCCATCGTTCATTAGTATCTTATTTCACGACGAAGAAGACAATAAAAGCAAGTCAAAATCAAAGGCACTGCGGGGAACGGCGGGCTACACGAACAATCGTTGCTCTACGACGGAGCGCTGGCTCTCCCGCTCTCCCCTTTGAATGTGTAGTAATTACGGCTCCGGTGCGCGCTCCCAGCTCCAGCTAAACTGCAGTCCGTCGGGTTCAAGCGTGCTGAGCAAAGCCCTTCCGCCAGACTGGGAGCAGCCGCTTAAACCGGACGGACCATGACTCTTTCCCCCTTCCACGTGGAGGCCGATCGCGTCGGAAAATATGGTACTTAGGCAATCAGTTTGCCGCCATGTTTGATATCAAAACAACGGAGAGAAAAAAGGAGAGGTTGACGTATTTGTAGGGAGGAAGACAAAGAAGGGCGTTAATTGAGGACGCTCTCCTCTCGATTTCAAAGGCTGCGGTTCATCGCGCGCTAAACCCTTCACTGCCTAAAAGCGCTCTTTCCGACAAAAATAGCCCAAAACAATGGCGTAACGACTTTCCACATATTTTATTTTTAAGAAAGACACATATCAATAAGAACGCCAATCAAATCTGTTGCTTTTCTCCCACAGAAATGGTTTCTCATGCCATCTTTTCCCCACTCGATTAAAGCAATTGTTTTCTTGAGGGAATTTTTTTTTCTTGCAACAAGACATTTTTTATTACTGCAAGAAATAATTTCTATGGCAAAAAAAAAATGCGGCAAGAAAAAAATGTTTTGTTACTAAATCAAAGAATTTTTTTTCGCAACCGAAAATATTACTGTGAGTGACCACGCGGATTATTGCACCATATTAATTAAAGCTCAACTCCATAAAATGCTGAAAAATCTCAACTACAATTTATCTTTGTATTAAATAGCAAACTCTTAACATTTTGTTGCATGTTTTTTAAATTTATTTTCTATACGGGCAATACTTGTTTTTATTTAGGGTTTCGGTTTCGAAATTGTGAAAGAAATCGAGTTTGGGCGATCAAGTGGAGATCCCACGAGTGATTTTAGTGCTCATTTCTTTCGCGGCTCCTTTGAGTGATTTAATCGCTGGGCGGTAAAGAGTTAAGCCAGTTTATCAGGCACTTAAACGGCGTCGTCGCTAGCGGATGGGGTTATTAACTCCAAGATGGAGACAAGGTGGCCCAACACCGTCAGCGCTCATTACAGTGCATTTCTGCGGTGTAGGCCACTTTTCCGACGGCTGGAATTACGCGCCTTCCTCAAAAACAACAAAACGGTGTTCTTCCAGGCAAGGCAGCAGGCGTTCCATGCGAACGCCAAGGGCGTTCCCTGTTGGCACCTGGGACGGGCCGTGCCGGGCCGGGCAACTCGCCGCTTCTCGGGAAAAAGCCCATTTCCACAGTGGCATGGGCGCTAAGATGGTCGGGGATGATATAATGATCTGTCCGTTTTTATCTCCCGGAGTCGACATTTTTCTAAACGTAATCAGGTCAGATGCAGTCAGTTTTCGCGACTGAGCTGTCTCGTGCAAGCTAGACATTTATCAGATGCTCCCGACCCGTCAAAAATATAATGAAGCAAATCCCCAGAGTTTAATTCTAATTGCTTAGCTTAAGTTTACTCTCACAATTTGCGTCAGCGATTTCAATCTCACTGTGAACGCTCGTCTGAATATACAAAAAAGATTTACATTCCGCTGATTCAAAGTTACAAAAAATACTAAACATTTTTAAACAAAATATGGAGAGAGAAAAATCGGGTAAAGATACGATATTGTAAGGGTATTGACCCATAGGCGTCTGTATTTACACTGCGTTATCATGCGATGTGTACCGTTTGACCAGCAGCACTGACTGTCCCACGAGAAAAAATGAGGACTGGACTTATCTGCTTGACGTCTGCACCGCTTAAAAAGCAGATCGGAGTGGCGTTGATAAACTCCCATTTATTCAACGGATGAATTTTTCACCCGTGTGCCAACCTGATCATAGCAAAACTAACCCTTGTTTTAGGAAGTCACACATCTCTTGTAGCTACGAAGGTAAAACAACGGATGAACGTACTTTGGTTATTTATTCTAGATATTGTTATTCTAGATATTGTTATGAACGACCATATCATTTGAGAGCTCTCGACGAGTCCTTTTCATTGATATACTTGTTGATAGGTTTATCTTTGAAAATAACCAAATCACCCTCCCCCTGTACCACCTTAAGCCCAAGACAGGTGGGACTACCTAAAACAACGGTCTGTTTTTACTGTGATGGTGTAACCTTTCATTTTATTATACAGCAGTTTATGACCGCGCATCTTTTAAATTGAGAATTACGCGGTTAAGCCATGGTTGAGCTAGGGTAGAAAAACTCGTGTCTCGCTCGACTTAACGACGAAAAGGTGGAACACGGGTAGAACAAGATTTTAGTGAGAATGTTGTTCTGACTTTACTCCCCTAGCCGCGCTTTATTTATAACGCCTATAGAAATCTGCTTCTGCCCTTCTTTTGTTGAAATTAATTCATATCTTACTGAGGCGAGCCGCTTTCGCGTGTAGCTGCGTTTCTATATCTGCGAATCTACAGCGCTGGAGTGGCTGTGCCCTCCAAGGGTTGTTTCTGCTTCTCACATCGGTTGTTTCACACATAATGTCGAGCCGCCCCACGATATATCAATTTATGACGTATTTAGTACACCGCCCTCTTGCTTCTGCTGGACAATGAACCCAACGCGACATACCTCTAACAAAAAAAAAGACTTCGCCGAGTCGCGAAAAAAGGAGGGAAAACAAAATACCTCCAGATATCGGTAACTGATAACGCATCGACGATAACTTATGCCTCGTTTGAGAGCGACTTGTATCGTCAGTATGAATCACTTGGGTGTTTTATTTTACTTTGAGATTTACATCTATACAGCTTGTCCTCATTCTCTAAATTTCGGTTTATATTTTTAAGGGTCAGTACGAATCACTTCGCAGAGATCACTACTCTCTATTTTTAACAAAAGCACTTGTTTCAGGTTATCAATCATTATTGTTTGGAATTACTGAAAAATCACTAGCGATTTGTACTTAAGGAATGAACAATTTTCTTGAAATTAGTTGTAGGTGCACACCTGCTTAGGAAGAAGAATATCTGAAAATTATATAGTTAAGTTTCGGTGCAGGAGGAAGCATACGTAGAAAAATACGATACTGAACGGACGAGTATCCCGGATCTGTGTATTTTGGTTTAATTAGACCGATTTGTAAGGCGATGCACTTGCGTTTCAGAATCAATGATTTTTTTACGTTCATTGGTATCGTCACTATATAAACGTCGAGGATCTTCATCAGCCAATAAACCCATCAAATAACCTTTTTTTTCCGTCCCGGAGGATTTGAGAGTGAGTCACCGAGGCGATCCGACGGAAAGCAACATTTTTATCTGTCTCCAGTTCGGTTCGGTTCGGGGCAGCATCGGAGCAGGCGAGGATATAAGTAAGGCGCGCTTTTCCACACCAAAGGTGCCCAAGATGGGTCCCGATAACTGGGTCTACATTCCTCCTTCGAGACGGGGAAATTTTATGTGCAACAATGCCTGATAAGCGACAGGGTCTTAAGACGGTTTGGCAGACGTCCCGGATTTACCTTATCTCCGGAAAAAAACGAAGAGCTCCCTTATAAAACGTCATCGGCACCCATCCGTGAGAGAGAGACAGAGAGAGGTGCTTACAACGTCGTAAACTGGGCAAGTGCTCTAGACCAGCTTCGGCTCTCTCCCTCCCACGCACGGACAAATTGGACGCCGCGCTGGGCTTGATAGAATTCAAGACACAAGAACTGAATTGTTGGCTCAACGACCAAATCGTCTCTCGAGCCTTCGAGGCCATCCTCACAAGAGGAAATACTTCGGTACAAAAAAAGGAGAATTCCTTTATAGGAGGCGATAACTTTTAAGGAAAGTCTAGGGACAACTTGGGACAGTGACGATGTGTATTTCCGTAGTCAAAGGAATTTTTTCCTTAACTAAAAAACACATGCAGTGTTCCACATTTTGAGATACATATCTGTTGGGTATGTAGAAGCACTTCTGCAACGCGATTATGGCATCATACAACTTTTCTATCCAACTATAACATTTTAAAAAAGGTAATTTACGTAGTTAACTTAAAACATAGCGTGCTTTCTCAAAGAACGAATTAAATATTATGCAAAGTCCGAGTTTTTGGCATACTTTGTTGGTTATGTGATTCATTTTTAAAGACGTCTCCAACGCTATTATAGCATCATACAACTTCTCTCAACTCAATCTCAAAATTACAAATAAGAAAAATAAGATGAAAAAAGGAAAGAAAGAGGCAATTTTTACAGCTTACTTTGATAATAGCACTATCTCAAAACGATCTGAGAAGTAAGCACTTAAAAAATTAAATGTAAGAACACATTATTTCTAACGCTAAAAAAACCTAAACACAATAACAAAAATATTTCCCACGCAATTTCAAAATTTGAAGTAATGTCTTAATTCTACACTTGCAAATGCCAATTTATTCGTTCAAGCTTCTCCTCCAATCAGACTGCTCAATTCTTGAACTTGTCAAATTGAGTCGCAAGTGAAGGGTCAAGCCGAGGCAAATTATTGTTCGCATTTCCGGCTTCGTGTTGTTTGCGGGCACGTTGAGTGCCGCGCCAGCCGAGTTCACGAGTTGCCAGCGCGCCGCCTTAACACATGCAACAGCCCAAGTCACGAAGCGGGGCGAAATATATTGGTGCCTACAAATAATTACGCGCAAAAAACGGCACCTAGCGCTCGAAACAAGGGCAGCCAGGTCCAGGTAGAAAAGAGCCAAGCTGGCCGCCAAGGTGGAGAAGGAGCGGAAAGGTGTCGGGGGGCGGACAACAGCTCGCTTCGGCGTCCGTCTGGAAAACCTGTTATTAATTCAATTTCGACAGGCGTTTCTATATTAGCGGTATCTTTTCTTAAAATTTACATCATTTTATCATATTATTTTAGCTCATGATGCAGTAAGCCGTGCTTTGTTTTGATTGATATGTAACACGCACAGAAAATAGGCAAAAGTCATGGATAAAACAATCCAAAAACACAGGAAACACTCAACACCTGTTTCAGCCTCACATGTTTTGGGGGTGAAAATAAAACGAGGGTACGTTTTCGGATTATTTTTTTCAAGACTTCAGCTCAGCCATATTATTCGAAAGGTCTCGACGTGAGCTTTCCACTAATGTGGCTGAACTAAAGGCAGTAATGCGTATTTTGGTTATTTTTCAAGATAGACTAATGTTCAGCCCTATAATTCAAAAGGTCTCGGCGAGAGCTTTTAATCGATATGGCTGAACATAGACTTTTCTTGAAGAATATGGGAGC
>Ga0058701_10005598_pt1 | contig 10466 bp, 3 predicted proteins | sample AgamicOrMae_FD_97039 | JGI IMG/M metagenome (GOLD analysis project Ga0058701, IMG submission 97039) | Agave microbial communities from Guanajuato, Mexico - Or.Ma.e | ecosystem: Host-associated > Plants > Phyllosphere > Phylloplane/Leaf | place: Guanajuato, Mexico | collected 2012-06-04 | reverse complement strand
TAGATTTCCATTGTACAATGAGTTCAACGATATGTTCTTTTAGAAAACCGATTGGTTTGCGCCGCAGGCCTAGGCGCCTGAAATTGAGCTCAGCTTGTCACGGATTTTACGTGCGCCTAGTTTAAATTAAAAATCAAAATATTATCTAGGCGTATAATCAATATCATTAACGAAAAAAATCAACCATTTTCTTTGTGGTGGTCTATACATTAATCTATGATGAGTTGTATAAAATTTCAAAACTAGTATTTGGTTGAAATAATAATATACCCTTGTGCGGTGGTTCTTCATATTTGCATGGCATTATTGGAGAGGGAGTTGACAGAGGCAGCTCCCAGCTTCATGCCGCTGCTGCTTGATCATCTTTGTGTCCCATCCAATTACGCGGAACCAAGGTATTTCGAGACATACTGTTACAGGAACAACAATCTGCTTATATTGCAACTGCACTTCAGAGCGCAGGCCTCGGAATGATTGCCTCAGTATAATGCACTATAAATAGGGCCCTGTAGGGAGTGCTATTCTGCCAATTTGAGAGGCTGGCTTTTCCACCTCTTGAGTCCCACTTGTCTTCGTAAAGCTCAACGCAGCGAGACAAAAGGCTCGTCACGAAATATAGGCTAACCTAACCTTTCACTAAGACCGATGTCGCTTTCGTGACAGTGCCGACGCATCGACGACAGCCGAGCGGAGCGGCAGCGACGCGAGTCAAAAGGGTCACGAACTCAACCTAGGTTAACCTCATCTACGCGGTTGTGTGGGTCCTTATAAGAAAATAAACGAAGTGGCTATTCACACGCTGCCTCATTTAAAATGTATTAGGTTATTTCCGTGCGTATAAGTCACCTCACATTTAAAATTATGCATTAGTTTGGTATCCAGGCGTTCAAGTCTCACTTGTTTCAACATTGGCGGCGTGCGAATAGAACTGACCTAAAATAAAAGAATCAACCTTGGAGGACCACTACAGGTAGATAATTCCTCCAATGGGTGACAACTCGTGATATCCGGCTTTCAAAATGCCTTGATATCCGACTGATATCCGGTTGATATCCTTAATATCCGGCTATTGGATTCGGTCAAAACATAGCTGTTTTCGGCGATTTTTCAAGTTTTTTACTCTTTGACCACTGTCCACTGGTATCTGGCTAAAATTAAAATATCCAGCAGATATTCTTTAATATTTTACTAAAAACTGTCTGATATTTAAGTGAATTTTGGTCGATTTCTCCTTGATATCCGTTTATTATACCTTTGATATCCGGCTGATATTCCTCCCTGTCCGGTCCGGTCTACCGGATCCTGATGTCCGATCTACAGACTTTCAGCAAGGTGTTACCCCTAGCATACCTCCTCGCACGTTCAGCAAATAAAATTTGCCTTTGAAGTAGTCGTTTAAGACAATGCCACCCGTTTCACTCATTTGAGGATTATTTCTGTAGAGATAGAGAGTAATGCCTGCCCTGTAAAACGCATAATGTACGCGTACCTCTTTTTGTCAGTGCTGTACTGCCTCAGAAATGAAAAATAAATGTGTGTTGAATTTTACCAAAACACGACCTCCCGAAATTGATACAAGACACTCGTCAGGCCCTTCCGTTTGATACCGCTATTGATAAGTCAACCTTGAAAAATAACTAATATTGTATCAGATCGAGTTGACCTTCATTCCTAAAATACGTCAGTGGAAATCGAAAACAGGTGTTTTCAGTGAAATCGTACTTTTAACACCACAAGCTAGCGACTTTTCGAACTCCCATTGGTAGGCTTTATACGCAAGGAAGATTTTAAAAAAATATGGTTAGTTCTATTCGCACACCTGTTAATACCAGAGAACTACCGCAAATAAGTCGAGAGATTTGTTATATACCGGGTTTATATTTTAGTTGTATTCATGAAATCGGGTATTTTTCCAGGCTTTGTTAGTATATCTTTACTATACCTAAAATATATTGATTTCTTACAGTTCCTCATTTTTTGCAAATATTTCATTTAAGATACAACAAATATACATTTTAAATATATCAAAATGCAGCCACAAAATATAGTAGAAATATCGTTTTTACGACATATTTTTTTATGTATGAATTAGCGGCCACAAGTTACCACCCATATCCTTAAATATATTCGCTGCGGTAAATTTGTGGATACTTTTTCTTCCATGCGGGACATTCATTAATCACAAATTTATTACTCAAAGTCAGCTGGTTCGCTTCACTCGAATCAAGCGGCGTCAGTCTCTGAGGGAGCAGCAGAGATAGGCGTTTATCTAAGTCATCAGTTTTTGGGTTTAACTTAACTAGGCTACGTAACAGTGGCGGAAAAGATGAGAAACCGTTTGTTGACTCAAGTTTACGAAAGCCGTCCTTTAATCAGTAACCGTGGTCCTTATCAGGGGCTCTGCCTCCTGTTTATCTGTCTTTAAGACAGACTCACCTGGTTAACACTCTCTAAACAAAGAATTTTTAACTAGGTTTAAGTTTTGCGTATTCTTGGGACAAGTTTTGCTGAGACGAGTCGTGCAATGAAATTTTCCAAGGTCGCGCTTCCTGTTCCGTTCATTCTGTCTTTCTCCGCCCACGCACCCAACGTGACCCACTAAGCCCAGTATACCGATACACATCTCGATCAACTAAAAAAAAAGAAGTGCGAAAGGCCCTAAAATGGAGAGGAGCAGCACTACTCTACAGAATTACGTTCAAATTACATTACTCTTCAGAATTACATCAAAAGATCCAAATATCATCTTTTTGTCATTCCTGATTGAATCTAATGGTATTTTAAAGCAATTCATCACAAAAAGAAAAGTGTTAATTTGACATTAAAGGAGTGTTACCAACGAAAACCTATATAAAAAAAAGGTGGGTAGGTCTACCAGAGTTCCCAAAATTAAGTGACGGGCAGGGAGGTTTATGTTACTCATATTAAGCTCCTAAATAAATTGTTAAGGAAGATGAAAAAGGTGAAAATGCCAGGAGGCCACGCATGTCATCGATTTCATTAGTCTATATGGACTGGATCAAATTATCAGGAGGTCATGAAAACTTTCGCCAAATCACTGAGCAAACATGGAGTTTTCCGGAATTACTGGGCCATGGTCGGCAAAGCAAACGGAAGTGTCTTTTTAATAGTTAAATGCGCCAAGCAGAGGCAGAGCACTCGGATGGATGTAAAATTAGGTGAGGAAGAGTTCTGTTGGCCATAAAGCCCAGGATTACGACATTCTTTCCAACTTTGCGACTCTAAATACTCTTGACGCCATATTTCATCACGAAAAATGAACTACAGTGTACGGAACGTACTCTCAGGCTCATTTGACGTCACGCAGTGGCAGTGGTAGCTAACGCGTTATCTGATACAGCAGGTGTTATCAATTTTAGCAGCTACAGGTAATATATTAGGCAGTTACAGGTATAACATTATAGTGGCCTTTGCTAATGTTACCTGTATAAGGTAAAACGTTAGGAATGGCTACTAATTATACAATTTATTGATTTTAGTAACCTTCTCTAACTTTTTAGCGGCAACAGCCAACGTTAGCAACCTAAAAATTTCGCAAAAACTGTATGAGCAGACTGTACTAATACGCATTAGGTCTCTCTGATTAGTTTGGGGTAACATTGCCGTAAAACCTTCCAATTTTGAAAGGAATCCCGATTTGAAAATCCGAGGCGAGCAGCAGACGACGACCTCCTAGAGTTTGTTGTCCTGCTGCTCACATGGAATTTTCAAATCGAGATTTCCTTCAAAATCGGAAGCTTATATGGAAGTATTACCAAAGAACATTAAAAAAACTTTGCATAATTTTTAAGATCTCTTTGTCATAGTTTAGCCGCTGGTTCGGAGATCAAAAATTGATTTGTACTTGGTTTGTTTATATGCACGCACACCACACGCTCGTGTAATAGCTTTCTACTTTATATTTCTAATGCCATCTTATGAGTCTTCCAGGAGTCTGGTATCACGTTTTAACCAGGTTGTGGTGCACCTTTTTAAGCCTTATACTTTCTCAAGAAACTTTCGTTTGAGTAAAACGGTGGATGCGTGGATGAGAGGCAAGCAACCGCCTTGTCAAAGGCGCTTGCTTACAAACTCTCTCAAAGGCCAATTTTTTCCGATGTAAGCTGCTTCTCCGCGAAATGAATAAGAGCTTGAAAATCGAGGGAGTTAAAGTGATTTCAGGTACGTGAAAGTCTGAATATGAGAAAATGTTCTTTGCGAGGGGGCGAGGGCAGAGGGTGGAATCGCGAACTACGCCCTTGCTTAGGATTCCCAGAATCAGGAATCGTCCATAAATGGTATCAACGAAAAACAAAGAGTTTCATGCTTGACTGCATGTAGCCGATAATCTTGAACTCATTTTCTCTCGGCACGCCGATACAATTGGACATAATGATTCATTATAAAACGCCCGTCGACCGTCTTAAATTTTCTTACCCCTATCGGCAACCGATTTCCGCATGCAGGGTAGGAAAGAAACGACAGATATTTTACAACTCTAAAGGTAAAGTTTAAACTAACTTTGGCGCTGATAAATGTCTTAGTGTGTGCTTTGATTTCCCCGACTCGAAGTACTGGTAGCTGTAAAAGTGGCTTTTACCGTCAATAAAACGCGCTTTGGGTAATGGATACTTTGTGGTTATAGTAGTTTTGTTAATCTTCGTGTGAGATAGCGGTGGCGGTGGCTTAGCAATAAGAGCACCGGCCTACTGTACGCTGTGCTGTTGGTGCACCTTGCCCGTTCATAGCCGACTTGACTTTTAATCTAGACAGTGTATTTACACAGGATTCAAAATTAAAGATTATTTTGTGCGAACTTGTAGCAGTCCGCCTGCCTTGCCTACAACGCCCGTCATTTACCGGCACTGTTTCGTGAACAAAAGAAACGAAATCACTTTGAAACTGTGTCACTGCAACTGCAAACCGTCAGTCTAGCTTTAGCTCACCTGGCACGATAACTACACAAAAGCCAAAAGCTCCAACGGAAGGCCCCGGAATATTTGTTTTCGTTGACAAGATGTGTGATGTCGTCGAAAGCTCTGATTGGATATTGTTATTGATAGAGTTCCCTTAAAAATACGACAGAGAAAATAACTTTGTTGCCTCAACAAAACGTTCGTACAGCAAACGAGAATGATTGTGATGACAAGTGCACTTCTTATGGCGTCCATTGTAACTGTTGCGGTGACAATGCATTTTGTTTTATTAACAAATGAAATCGTCAACGCAACAATTCCGGCTTCGTGATGATGGCGAATCCATTAAACGGGTTTGGCTATGGCGTGCGAAAACTACATGCGAAAATAAATACGAACAAAGAGTTCGTGATTGAATGGGACAGCTTTAATGTCTTTATTGGAATTTTTAAAGTCAATTTGTGAAGTTGATAGTTGGATAACGTACTGACGTTTGGACAACGGTAAACATAATATACATCTTTTTAATGCCTACACGGAGAAAAAGACTTTGTTGCCTCAGCAAATCGATTTGTTATTATAGTCTCAGCAAACCACAATTGCTGTGGTGACAATTTCATTTGTTCCAACAACAATATGAATTGTTACCGCAAAAATTAAAGTTGTCACCGTAACAAGTAAAATTGTCACCCCAACAATTGTGGTTTGCTGAGGCTATATTAACAAAACGTTTTGTTGAGGCAACAAAGTCATTTTCTCCGTGTAATTGCTTTCGCCGCTATTATCGCACAGACATTCAGATGAAAACCAGACTATTAAAAAATGGAGTGGACCTGTACAGCAGGCTCGGAGTTACAACAACGATGAATGAATACCGAATCCATTAGTAGTTTGTAAATACAGTCCAGTGCTTGAGTAGCACGACACATGGCCTTTATCTTAGGCATGCTCAACTTTTAGCACGCATAAGGAACTTAAAGTTGTATTTTCTCCGGTACAGTCAAGCTACAATAAGCCAACTGAGAGAATAGACCTTTATTAGAGGTGAAATTGTATGTTGTGACGATACGGCGGTTGAATAAGAACATTCCGAACAGGTTTTATCGGCTGATAATTTGCTCTTGGAACGCTATTCTATACTAGGGGCAATGTGTAAAGGACCAGAGGTATGGTGACTAGAGAAAAGGAAAATGTTCGACACTTTGAAAATAAGAAATTGGGACTTTTCATCTATTACGTTTACTTTTCCGCAACTGACTGTGAGCCGAGTGAGTTACAAGGCGCGAAAGATAACATTAATAAGCCTAATGCAGCTTACTTTTCGGCGGCAGAGAATACCTCCGCGAAAATTGTTCGGCGACAGTCGTACGGAGCGGTACCGAAGCGACGCACATGACTCGTGACTTAACCAGGTTTACTTTATCTAACCAAGGTTATACTAATCCAAGCTTTATTTCTCTTATTGTCACAGATAAGAAAAGATTGTTCACGGAGTATAAAATAACGAGCAGTACAAAACAACAATCAGAGAACAAGTAGAAAATGCCTCCTTTCAAACTGACTGTGGGAAGAGGGGGTATTCTAGGCACAAGCCACTGTCTTAAATAAAAACCTTGGAGTAAATTTCACTTGAAGGTTTGAAGAGAGTACATCGTCGCCTCGCGTCGGCTCGCAAACATGTGTGCCTCTCATCAAGCAGTGATACCAGTCATTTGAAAAAGTACTCGGATGCGTAATCACAAATAAGTGCACTGGGATTTACAAAAAGACCGCTAATTTAGTAGACCATACTTCACGCCACGAATTCCGGTTCAGAATTTCCCGGCTGAAAACCGCGTCGGGGAAACCACCGCATTTTTTAAAAATTAAATGCTCCGTTTGTTGTTTACTTCTATGGTAGTTCCTAAAATAGCCGCTACGAAATTTGACACTTCCAAATTTTAGGGAATTTCAAAATAGAGTTACCTTCCCATTTTTTTCTGCTTCGGGATTTTTTTTTGGTTTTCTACAAAATAAGTTTTAAGAGAGTTCCCTTTTTAAAATTCAGAATACGATTTTAGCTAATTCTGCGGTTTATGTCTAGCTTTGAATGTGAGCAGGGTTGTAGTCGAGGATAGGAGCAGGTAGACAGGGTCACCGACGACATTGTCGAACACTTTCCGTTTAGAACACTTTTCTTTTAGTCTCGGATGTTTGATAGCTACGAACTATGTCGATTTGAGCTTTTCATCTTCATTTTGTCACCGCAGGGGAATATCCTTAATCTATGTTATTCCTAGTGTAAGCTAACGTAACATAATCTGACCTAACATATCGCAATCTAACTTAACGGGGATCTAAGGTTGAGGTATACAAGTAACGAAAATAGAATTTTTTTAAAAAGCGCATAGGGGAATTTTCCATTTTTATAGTTCCACGTGCCGCGTGGCTCGCTTCACTACTGCTGTCACTGGGCCCAATGCCACTTACCTCTCAACAGTAACTGCCAATGAGAGGTAAGCGGCATCAGGATTGACATCCTTTAGGTTAGGTTAACCTAGGTTACGTCACGTTAGATTACGTGCTTTGCTCTTTGCTCCGCTCTCATCGCCCTGCAAGGTTAGAAAAGTGGAACAAAAAAGGTGGGAAATTTCCACCCGCGAAATTAATTTAAAGTGTAGACTGTTATCTGCTGCGTTGGGATCGAATTCGCATTTTAGGTCTACACGGCGCGGCGGCGGCGGCGGCGGCGGCGCGGCCGAAAAGCGATTTGACGGTTCAATCAAAAGCTATGATAATGGCGTATATTAGGCTTATTATCAGCGACGTATACCGTTTTGTGCCTATTAAGATCATCGGCATCCCAAGGTCAACATTCCCGGAATTCGCTTATTGTAAACAACTATCATTTATCATAGATTTTTTTAAAGACTGGCAGTACATTATTGTATTCACTTACTTGTTTTGGTATTATAGCTCTCCTCAAGCCTAAAAGACCCTTTCAATAGTTAGGCGGTGAAAGGTTGTTAAAAGGGGATATTAGCATTCTTCTTTTTTTCCAAAAGTGATTTCTTTTTTTCTGAAACTAACTCGTCGCTTTATGTTAATTACACCCTTTGACCTGTAGTACAAGCGGATTTTTTGAAGATTGAGAAAAAAAATCTTGATCTGTAAACAGAAGTCGTTCAACGACTGTCCTTGCTTTTATGTCCAACATATCTGACAAGCAATATAAGACTATACAATATTGCCATTCAAGAATGGCAAACTACCCAAAAATTGAATTTTGCGCTTTTCCCCATGCAGAAAGGCTTTATTGGCCTGATCAGAGTTTGATCAGAGTCTGATGAAATTTTGATCAGGCACTGATCAGACACGGATCAAATGTTCGAAAAACTGATCAGAGACTGATTAGTTTATCAGACATCTGATCAGTGCCTGATCAGACATTTTCACACGGGTCGCATTTTACCCCCAATTGCCCAATAATTTTGAAACAGAAAGATAATTTTGAAAGGTTCAACGAAAACGCTTGAAAAATCTAAGTCACCTGAAAAGAGTTGCAAAACATACCAATGAGAAATTCACGTGCGTTCGCCGTTTGAGAGATGATCGCGATTTTCGCGCCAGATTAGACAACCTCAATTTCGTGCAACGCTCCGAATGCCAGCGGATAACAGAGGGTCCAACTCTTCAAAATTGTATCTCCGGGGAACGCACCAAAATGTTTACTGTAAAATGTATGTACCTCTTTTAAAGGAGAACGAAAATAACAAGCCTTTCCTCCTGTATCTTTTTTTCAATAACATCGAAATACTGTACAAAAACGGAAAATTGGAGTTTAATGTACGCTATCGTACTTTGCCATTACCTGTTTCGATCGAATAGGTTTCGATACTTTTGAAACGAAAATCCAATCCTATGCAGTCTTGTAGTAGATACCCGTAAGTATCACTAACTTCGTCGTTAAATTTTCTTATTCATGGCACGCGTGCATTGTATTTCAAAACGATTTTAACAAAGTGTGCGCGTTTCATACACGGGACGATTGACATGTGCATCTTTGGAGACTCCAACGCAGGGGTAAAAATTCATTTCCTCTCAGTGCGCTCTTCTGAAAAGACTTCGATACATACTGTATTTATTAAACTTAATTTTTCGTGCTCTGTAACTACTTGACGAGTTAATGATATTTCACTTCTCTATTCAATGGGTTTAACGTTTGGAACTCTGTGAAAAATTGTTGACTTTACCGAGGTCTTTCAGTATGGAAACCTTAGAGGCTACGGGATATTTATTTTACTAATTGTTTTTTTCGGTGTGGAGATAGTAAATTATTAGTTTTTTGCGACTCAATTCTTATCAATAAGATTTCCAGCATGAATTTTTTTTAAGTAGTTTAGCTTGCACAAAGAGGAATGCTCGTTCTTTTTGTTTTCGTTTTCGAGATTTTAGCTCTTTTTAGTCATTCATACAACGGTCAACAAAAATTACAATTTGTAGCAGGTCAATCATGGCGGCAATGGTATATGTATTGGTTTTAAATACTTTAATTGAATTCAGTATTCAAACCAAGCTGAGACAAATAATTGAGCATAAAACTAAAAATATTCATTCACCAATATCGCTATTGAGCAAATGCCTCACAAATGAAGTTTTCTAGGTAAGGTCAGATTCTAAAGATCGGTTTCTAAGTTAGATTTCTACTTCAAGTGATGTCCTTAAATGAGGTCATGATCGTCAATTAAATCGGTCTGGTAAGTTGCAGTCGGTGAGTACTTTTCTGTTAGATACAATTTGAAATTCGGTAAATTTATCATCCCTTCCGCTAAGGATACGGACAGCAGTTAGCGGTACCGTATAAAATCGGATCGAACATTTTCAGCCGTTTTTATTCTTCTTCTTCCTCTTCTTTTTATCGCAAACACAGTATACCTACACAGGAAAATGACGTCATATCAGCTAACATGTTTTGTTTTTTCCCGACCTCATCGCCAAGAGCTCGTGACATAGCTAAGTTTCTAATAGCAACACTCCGTTCTGCTAGCAAACCCTTTGAAAAGCCATAATGATACTAATGATAGCAACAGTCGGTTGATAAAGCATAATTAGCATAACAACGTCTACAAAAGTCATGAAATCAATATGCATGAGAGAGATGGTCGCTGAAAAATTGTAGTTCTCCGAAAGACCCTCTCTGTTTACTTTTTGTTCCGGGTATGTGGGAGTGCAAAGTCGGACCTAATCGTTATTAACAGTCATCAACTACATGACGAAACCTCCTTTATTTTCCCCTTTGTTTTCTGACGATGCACCAAAACCGACGGTAACATGTGCGTTATCCGTTCTCACAAGACCACTCATGCGTAGATCACTTCATTTGCAGCTAACAACAACTGACCTCTAGCATCAAAACCTCGCGTTCAAGGACAAATTAACTCGGAATTAAGTTCGCCGTTTTCGTATCTGTTGGCGTTTAACGCCGCTTCATCCGGACTAATTTAGGTTATGACAGATTTTCATCGTTCAACACAGGATACCGGTACCGGTACTGTGCTATATTCGGAAGCC
>Ga0058701_10005597_pt1 | contig 10466 bp, 8 predicted proteins | sample AgamicOrMae_FD_97039 | JGI IMG/M metagenome (GOLD analysis project Ga0058701, IMG submission 97039) | Agave microbial communities from Guanajuato, Mexico - Or.Ma.e | ecosystem: Host-associated > Plants > Phyllosphere > Phylloplane/Leaf | place: Guanajuato, Mexico | collected 2012-06-04 | reverse complement strand
TTTTTTTTTTTAATTCAGAGTAATTTTTACACAGGAATTGCCAGCTCTCTTGGCTGATGAACTTAATCTGCCAGATTAATTAATTATGCTCAATTCTCATGAGTTGTTTGTACTTAATGATCAGGATCTTATGAGTCTTCAACTCTGTAACAGTTCTACAGCACGTTTTTCTAGTTTGAATTCTCATGCTTATCCTTGTTCCAGTGCCCTAGTTGTAAAGTTAGAAATTTCTTGAGAAAAATTTTCTTATTTTGGGAAGCACTTTAGTTTCAGTTATGCACTGAAGTGTTATGACCGATTTCTATGGTTTTAACTTTGCTGTAGCTCCTACATTGAGTTGTTTTTTAAAAAGTTGTAAATACCCAGACTGTTAAACATCTACAAAGAAGAAAAGTGCAGAAAGTGGTTTGTACAGTTGTTGACTGTTGTGAAAGCTAATAAACGAATTTCCTCAGTGATCAGATTGCTTCATCTTTCGTGATTAAAAAAAAAAGTAATCAAATATTGGCGATTGTTCTTTACCGGCTGGTCAAGTACTTACCTCACCTCGTATTAATTTTTTTAATTAAATTTATTTTATTTGCTTAAATTTTGAGAGGGAGTTTTAATATTGAGTAGCGATTAAAAGCTTCTAAACGAAGTGTTCCTAATTTTTTTTCGGGTCAAAGGCTCTGTTCAGCTCTTTTTGATCAACATTGCTTTAGAAGATTGACAGGCAATCATCTGTCTCTCTTCTACTAACTTTCTCTTCTGAAATTTTATTAAAATTTAATTTTATCTTTTATGGTAGTGAAGAAAATCCTGTTAGTTACTGTGAAATAATACTAATGGGGGCAATTTTTCGCAGCGGTTCGGACATTTCAGGTTTTTCTTCATGGTGCTCAGTAAGTCCGCATCACAGGCCTTCATTTTCAACATTCTGAGCAAGTGCGGCTGTTTGAATTGAGCCATATGTACATTCTTTGTATTTATCTGACCAGCACAAGGGTCTAACGAGTACGTTTGAAATAAAACTAGACCAAATAACTTTACTAAACATTTTTTTTCCTAGTAGTTTAAAATGCTATACCAATACTTACAGTATACACCTTAAGACCGTCAATACATCTAAGCAGATTGCATGGTAATTTTCGTACCATGCTTAACGGATTTTTCTTTATTTTATTTTTTCTTGAAACGTGATGAAAATTGTTTAATTACCACGAAATCCGCAAATTTTGAAATTGGTGCGTCGTTTCGAGTTATCTTTCACCCCCTCTCCCCTCTTTCCTGTTCTGCGTAAAATCAGTACTGCCAACAAAAAAAAAGGCGATCGGAAACATCGGCAATCTTTTTCTCAGTTTAATATGCAATTAAACTGAACAATATGGTAAGTAAACTAAACCTATACTGTTCATAGCAAATATTTAACTATTTTGTCCTATTTAACGTTTAATTTTCTATCGATGTGAACGCCCAAGTTTTTAATATTTCAAGGAAGCGGCAGTGCGCGGTGTATTGCCAAAAATGGAGGGTGCTTGTTACGATTGTGGACTTTAATTATCATTTTCATCGTTTGTTTTAAAAGGTTTTCCGGTCGGATACCAATTGGCGGTGTCAATGGATTTTATAACAAAATAAGTTTAAGTTGCTTGCGTTGTCAACGTTCATAAGCTCAGATCGTTATCTAAGTAAGTTTAGGGCCTATTGTGATGGACCACAGCTCTTTTCGCGTCAATGTAATGAATTACGCTTCAACTTGTATTTTTTGTTATGACTACCTAGAGACAGCTGGCATAGTGACAAAGTAATTTTTAAATTCCATTTTCCTAGTAGATCGTTTTTCATGCTACTATCGCCAATACTCCATGTCCCACCTAACCCTTGCGAAGATTTCTACGTGCATGCTACATAAGGTCGAATTATTCTATTCCCTGAGCACAAGTTCAGCTTAATATCCGCAACGGGTGTTTTTATTTCGGAAATGAACCTTTTGTTATTGTTTTTAATTCACGCATTTTCAAAATTTCGATGCCTCTTTAATTTGATTTTCGGTCCTTGATCAGAACAAACTTTGTATTTGTTAACTTGGTACTCATCTCGCCACGCAAATTTGAGGGTTTTATTGTCTTTAATTTTTTCTTTAAACAGCTGTAGGAATATTTAATGAAATAAATGTTCTTTGTGTACATGTATGATGTGAGAAATTATACATCTTAGTGTAACTGGAGGTTATAACACTTTTAATATCTTTTCTCTTTTAAGGTGTTTGCTACTTGTGTGACTGAAAATGGGGGAGCAAGCCGTGGGGTTACCCTCATCTTTGGCTTCAATACCGCCTACTGCATCAGTTGTGAAGGAGGGGTGGCTTTTCAAAAGAGGTATGTTCAGAGGTTATCATCGTAGTTGTCTCAGCTAGCAGATTGCTTGAGCTTCACCTCAAAGACATAATATTCTAAAAGTTTGAAAGCATTCTGAAGAAACCACGCAATAATTTGACAATCACAGTCCAGTGGACAGATTCGCTAGACTTTGGTTTTTAGTTCTCAAAGCGTTTCTGTATTAATTATGTTTTAGACAAATATCATAACTGTACTGCGATGTGTATTAAAGTTGTAGTGGTTGCAATTCTGTTAATATCTGAGTTAAAATTTAGGATTGAGTTAATTGTTTTGTCCAAACACATTACTGTTTCTTTCTCACACATAATGTAATGCCAGTGTAAAATAACAAAACCTATTATGGATACATTGCGAATACCTGTTATTGATGTGTTCTAAATAACTGTTTATCTTGTAGAAAAAATGCATGCTTTGTCTTGTAGAGTGCTGTAATGGTGATATTTTGATTTCAGGAGAACACATAAAAAACTGGCGGCCAAGATACTTTATTTTGTTGGATGATGGATCACTGGTTGGATTTAAAAACAAACCCGATGGTGTCCTCAGCGATCCATTGAACAATTTCACTGTAAAGGGCTGCCAGATTATGAGCATCGACAGACCTAAGCCATACACATTTATTATCCGAGGCCTCCAGTGGACCACTGTTATAGAGAGGACCTTTCATGTAGAATCAGAAAAAGAAAGGTTAGCTTGATTCCATCTACATCCATGAGGATTCTTCGAGCGTGGTCTCAAAACTTGTTTTAATTTCAGGGAGGAGTGGGTAGAAGCGATACGTCGTGTTTCAGACAATTTGGGTGAAAATGTTGATGATGAAATGGATGGAAATAGGGGCCCTGTGGAGGGAAATTCAAGTAATGACTACGATGTCGCTACCATAGATGAGTTGAGCGCCAAATTTTCGGTTCAAGGAACGTCGAGCAGCAAGAGCACTGGCAAGAAGAAAGTTGTAAGTAAACTCATTTTTTCTTTCTAAATTTCTTTATTAATGTTGTTACAAGTACTTCTTTTTTAATATGAATACCTTCTTTTTCCAGACTCTCGAAAATTTCGAGTTTTTAAAGGTGCTCGGGAAAGGTACCTTCGGAAAAGTGATTTTGTGCCGAGAGAAAGCTACAGGACACCTCTATGCAATTAAGATTTTAAAGAAGGAAGTTATTATTCAAAAAGATGAAGTCGCTCACACGCTTACTGAAGGCAGAGTGCTGCGAACGACAAGTCATCCTTTCCTCATTGTTAGTAAACAAAATTTTTAAAAAAATCCGAAACTATTTTTTACTTATGTTTGAAATGGAAATATTAATATTACCTTTTTTTCTTTGTTTTCAGAGTCTTAAGTACTCTTTCCAGACTGCAGATAGACTGTGTTTTGTGATGGAATATGTAAATGGAGGCGAATTGTTCTTCCATCTTTCTCGGGAGCGCGTCTTCACTGAGGATCGGACTCGCTTCTACGGAGCCGAAATCATCTCCGCGTTAGGATACCTCCATTCCGAAAATATCATTTACAGGGATCTCAAGGTTAGTGAAGCTACCTAGATAAAGGTTTTCGAGTAAGGCTGTTAAAAAAAAAGAAACATGACTTTTTTTGTAAATTTATTATTAATTATGTTGTGCGGTCTTCTTGTAGTTGGTTCAGACGAGTTTAGGAAATGTCCACAATGTCGGCTCCGCCAATGAATTTCAAACCTCTTACGTAACTCCCGTTTTTCCTTGCAGTTGGAGAACTTACTGCTCGACAAGGATGGCCATATAAAAATAGCCGATTTCGGTCTATGTAAAGAAGATATTACGTACGGATGCACGACGAAAACATTCTGTGGCACACCTGAGTACCTCGCTCCGGAGGTGAGTTTTTCGTGATGAACCCTTTTGTCAAATAATCGCAACAAAGCAACTCATTTCAACTAAAACCTCAGTCGTAAAATTTTACAAAGAAAAAAAAACAACAAATAAATAAATAATTTTTTTAAAAATCCGCTTTGACGATTCTATATTTCATTTGCTCTGAATTCGGAAGGCGCATGTCAGATCTTAAATATTTGGTTGGTCAGCAAAAATACTCTCTTCCCGAAAATGATACAATTAAAAAATTCTTACAATATCTGGAATTTGCATCATTATAAACGTTGGGATTTGGATTTGTTGTGTAGGGCTGCGGGTTTCTGAACGGGTTTGTTCAGGCAAGAGTGGGTTAACCCATAACAGCAAAAAGTATTCGGAGTGAAATTTAGCTTAAGAGAAATTGGAAGGATTTTTTACATTAAAATACAAAATGTTAAGCTTTGAAAAATGCCTAAATTATTCGCCGCTTTGTGCCCAGGAGAAGTTTGAAAAAACTAATTTAAGGGAATAATCAAAACATTTTGAATCAAAATTTTGCAAAATGGCGTTTTTGAAACGATCAAATTTTTTCTTTAGGGTAATTTAGATTTACGTTTTTAGTTAAAATAAGTGATTTTTGGGAGAATTTTGCAGGAAGGTTAATATTTTTGATGGGTCGACAGCCCAGTGGGCAAAATCGGTTAAGTTTCAAGTTTCTCGAGGGGTGGTATTTTTTAAATTGCGACAGCACTGAACTTCCTCGATCCTCTAAAATAATATTTGTCTGTTTCCGAATGGGAATGCATCGCTGGCATCGCTGGCATGGCGGTAGTGGCCGGGTTAAGCTGAATGTGTGCTTTTCGCCAGGTGTTGGAAGACAACGATTACGGACGGGCGGTGGACTGGTGGGGCGTCGGTGTCGTTATGTACGAGATGATGTGCGGTCGGCTCCCCTTCTACAACCGCAACCACGATGTTCTATTCACCCTCATTTTAATGGAAGACGTGAGTAACCACCGTTCGCTACCCTCAATTCCACCTTGATTCCACCTCAACCGCTTCGGGGAGGTTAAGCTTGGTGATAACATGAGCGTTACCGCTCTACTATTCGGCGGAGAAGTTAGAAGACTGCCGCCGTGAATTAAGCTGTGGCTTATTAGCCAAACTATTTCATTTCGTTTAGGTTAAGTTAGGTTAGGTTACAGTTCTTGTTCGCTCCGATTGACTTGCGGAACGTGAGAGGTGGAAAATCGCTTCCAGTTTGCAGTTGTTCAAGTGTTGAATGCCTTGTTTGCAGGTGAAATTTCCTCGGACGATTTCTTGTGACGCGAAGGAGCTCCTCAGCGGCTTACTAGTCAAGAAGCCGAGTCAGCGGTTGGGCGGCGGCCCCGACGATGCCAAAGAAATTATGGCTCACCCGTTCTTCAGTTGTATAAATTGGGCGGATTTGCAGGCGAAGCGAGTGAGTAGCAAACCTGCCGCAGGGCAGACAGCGACTCTTTAGGCAAGGCTTCTGGTTCAATCTCCTCGCAAATACCGTATTGTTCTTAGTCGACCTTCAGGGTTCGGACGGAAAGCATGCTTTTATTTTTAGAGCAACGAAATTTGTTTTATAAACGTCAAGTGAATTAAGGCCAATCTGGAAAGACAATTGACACCGAGGAAAGGTTTTTAAACCGGTGGTTACCACCGGTAACACCTTGCTGGAAATCTGTACACCGGATACCAAGGATATCAGCCGGATATCAGAGGTCAAGGCCACCAGCGAGTCACCATTATCACTTTTTTTCACTTAAGACACTTTCTGTCACTATTTGTCACTTTTCCGTTAATTTTGTCACTATTTCAAAGATCCTTCCTTATTTACCTCATTTGCTGAGATATTGTTTTTGTGCGGACCGATGACCCTCAAATATAATCGCTTATTATTCACGGCCTGCCCTGGCGCAGAAGAGCATTGTAAGTTACGCCTTCACCTTTAACCTCCCGGCTGTGAACTTCCGCCTCTCCTACCCCGTTTAAAATCGACAAAATGAGCAACAGACATCGGTTCCAACCTTTTTTTAGTGTTCCTCAAATAGATCCAATCGTCAAAACATGAAGATCCCGGAATAAATTTTGAGGCAAAAAATTTGAAAAAATCGTACCCGCCTTTTTTTCAAATTTTCAGTCGAATATTTTTGTTGACTTTTTCTCGTTTGATGGTTGGAATTGTTTAAGGGGAGCCAATAATTGTTTTTACCATCGACTGTTTCCCGCTTAATTCATATATTACTCATGAATTGGAATCTAAAATCCTCACCGGGGAATCGTCCGAGCCTATGATTGTTAGTTTGTGGTTTCAATATTTTACTTAGCGGGCGTTTTTGTATTGCTGGTATACTTTTTTCAAGAATAAACATTACTGTAAGTATCCCTAATAGTCTCTTGGGAGGAATACTTTCACGATTTCTATTTTTCCTCGATTTCGCGTTTGGGGACCCCCGAAAATTCAGCCAACCATTTTCCGTCGTTGAAACAAAAATGACAAGAATCTGGCAGCGTAGTGTCATCAATGCTTTAATTTAATATACTTAGACTTGCATCGTTTGTATTGCATCTTTTGGGTCACTATTATAAAATTCGTTGTCACTTTTGTCTGGCTATAATATCACGTAAGTCTTTTTTTGGAGATGAAACTTGAGTAGCAGCTTTGTCAGAGGTATAACAAAAACGGATATCAAGAGAAAATTTAGCTACATTTCAATTAAGTATCTGACATTTCAGCAGAATATTAAAAAATGTCTGCTGGATGTACCTAAATATTAGCCTGATATCAGTGGACAGTGGTCAGAGAGTTAAAAACTGAAAAAATCGCTGAAAACAGCCATGTCTCTACCGAATCCAACAGCCGGATATCAAGGATATCAACCGGATATCATGAGTTGTCACCCATTAGTTTCCACATACCTTTGAAATCGGTGTAAAAGTAATTAGTTACATAGAAGCGCTGCTTGGGTTGTTTTAACCGATCGTCACCACACTCGTCGTTGATCGAACAATCTCCATCGATGGGATTTGAACCTGTCTCTGTTATGAGGGAGAAAGTCGAGGTTCCGATGAGCGCATCGCTTCACAGGTCCCCCACTTGTAGAGTAGCGTGAAAAGTGAATGTGTTCTGTTGGTGGCATGTGCAGATCACGCCTCCATTCAAGCCCCAGGTGACGTCCGACATCGACACTCGGTATTTCGACTCGGAGTTCACCGGTGAGTCGGTGGAGCTCACCCCTCCGGAGCATCCTGGCCCGCTCAACAGCATCGCCGAGGAGCTGGAGCACCAACCCTACTTCCAACAGTTTAGCTACCAGGACATTAGCAGCTCTACTCTGGGTAGCGCGGTAAGCGCCTCAAGTTCCTCTCTCGTGCTGCCTGCAGCGGACTAGCGGCCGACTAGCGCCGGACTGCCTCGACCTGCCCCGCTGTCTCCGGACACCGCGCGCACGTCCTCGGCGAACCCACCCCCGTCTCGTTTGTTAGTATGTGATGTGCCTTGGCCTTGTTGAAAACATTGCTGAATGAATGTGGAAATCGGAGGAAGATTGAACGGCCGAGTCGAAGCGAGTGCCGTGTTCGCGATCGTTTTTTTAAAAACTCTCATTTTGGGATGTCAATGTGTCATGTTGGTTGCCGATGCTACGGTAAATTAGGTTTAGTTGGAAACCTTTTAATAGCCTGTCCTGGGATGTACCGGTACCGTTGTTATTGTTTTTCTAAGTCATTGGGTTGCAGCTATGGTGTTTATCCTCGGAACAATTACTGCTTTTCCCCGTAAGACTCTATTGGCTTGTGTTGTAGTTTGAAATTTTATTTTTTAAGGGTAGTGTACCATGTCCATCGGTTAGAAATCTACCAAAAAATAACCTACATTTGCAAACCTGACGAACTGTAATGAGCATAGCATAAATCGCGGGAACCTCAAAGCCTAAATGTCTCTACTTACAGACCCGAAAACGCTCAAGGTACGCAAAGTTACCGAAGAATTTGTGAAAACTTGATAATCGCTAAGTTGAGGTACATGATTTTCTTTCTTTCCTTTTTTTTTGTACAATTTTATTAGATTTTTTAATGACCCGAATCGTTTGAAAGTATTTCAGCATACTTTTTGCATTGTGTCTCAAGGGCTGTTCTCATTATCCGCGCTCTGTAAAATACTTCTAACGTTCCATCAAAAAGCGACTATTTCTTCTCTCCTTATTTAATTGTTTAATGATTAAACAGTCTCAAAAATTCACGGATGATTCTATACGGACTGACTGTATTTGGTTATAGGGAAATAACCAATTCCAGTATCCAGATAACGTGGTTCTTTTTTTATCCAGTAAACAGTCCGCGTGGGTGGTTCACTAAGGGCTGGCAGTCTTACCGATATGCTCGGCTGTTTTCGCGAGCGAAAGCGAAGCTCTGGAAACCCATCAGATCTGTATTTTCTTCGACTGGAAAGTTTGCGAGTCTAGCAGATCGGAAAGCAAGGTCAAAAGTCGGTCTCTATTTAATGTGAACTTAAAATACTTCGACTTGAGGATCTTTTCGTTTGTTGATGTGACGACGAATGTGCAAATCTCATTTGTATCTCTGTTCGCAAAGCGTACATGTTTTATGGCATAATTAGTCTTAGAGGAGTTATTTTATTAAAGTGTAGTGGCGGAAACGCCGGGAAAAATATAGAAATGTGTTAAAAGATTTTTTTAATTCCTTGAAATTACGTGTTTGCGTCGAAATAAGTACCGTTTAGTAAAGGCGGAAATTCGTTTTGGACCGCTGAGCTCTCTTGAATCGCGAAATATTTCAGAACTCGGAAATACGTGCAATAAGCGATAAAACGACCGTAGCCCAAATTGTGCTGCTGCTTAAACTATCGTAATTTTCGGAATATTACAATGAAGGCCTCTTGACTGCTGAATGGTTTAGATTAAGTTAAATTCTCAAAAACATGAGCTGACCTACAACATTGAATGTTTGAGAGTTGGTTGTAACCCAAACCGGTTCGAGTGTTGATAATACATCGTGAACCTTTTTCACTTTGCTTCTTGAGCGCTTTCCCTTAGATAGTTTTATTAACAAGATGAACTTAAAATTTTATGTCACTTTGCGCCGCAAAGCGGCACGTGATTATCCTACAGAATTTTGTATTATTTTGTCTTAGGTGAGCGGGATTGTTTTGTCGCGAACTTGAATCTTATACAATTCGTATTGAATTCACAAAAACCCCAATTGAGCATTTGAAGGACGATAAAACGATTGAAGTTAAGAATTTGAACGACTAATTTAGAACTAAGAATCCAAACGAATTTTGACGAGTTTCAAGAGCTTTGGGTAATATTTTCTGATCTATGCTTCTCGGCCCTCTATTAAAAATAGCGATTTGTGAATCGGCCAATGAATTTTTGCGAAGCGGTCCTTTAATTTTCGTGAAAATTATCTCCAGCCCTTAAAAGTGGTACCCGTTATAAGTGGGAGACATGTGAATACTCACATGTGGGAGATCAAAGTTTTCCGTTGCTACATTTGGCTAAGAACTAATCCTGAATATATTGAGCATTTTGCCGGATGTTCGAAATTTCTGGCTGATGTTCTTCGCTTTATTACCTTTTATATTATTCGTGACGGGCCTATTTAATGAACTTAACTGTTTATTAAACGTGTTATCGGTACATCTCAGACGTGTGTGTGCTTTTGTTTCAATTTTGAAAAATGTTTTAAACTGTACAAAGTTCCTCTAAGTGAAAGGCTAACAAGCCGGCTCTATTCCACGTTCTTTTGAGTAGATACTGGTCAGGACGTCAAGCTAAGGATGAGTAGTCATGAGAAATTTCGCGTTCAACGCTTTGCACAGGTATGCCAACTTTGGAAGCCGAATTTCTCGTATCCCTAGTAAAGCTATAGCTGAATAGTTAAGTTGCCTTTTTGAAGATTTCGAGTAAATGCAGGTTTTGATGGAACATATCAGAGCCCCAGCCCTCTGCCAAAAGTCTCCCAAATAGGAAATCCAATCGTAATTTCTGGTGTGAGCACCCTAAAATTTATTTGCTAGAGTCGTATATACAGAGCATCACACTTTCCGGAGTTGCATAAATGAAAAGACATTTTACATTATGAGGATCTCATTTCAGGAGACACTTCTAAATACGGGTCATTTATTACTCAGTTTGAAGACGTTACTCGACTGCTACACAGTAAAATATCATGAACAGTTCACTCACACCAAACCAACTCTTATCG
>Ga0058701_10005596_pt1 | contig 10467 bp, 5 predicted proteins | sample AgamicOrMae_FD_97039 | JGI IMG/M metagenome (GOLD analysis project Ga0058701, IMG submission 97039) | Agave microbial communities from Guanajuato, Mexico - Or.Ma.e | ecosystem: Host-associated > Plants > Phyllosphere > Phylloplane/Leaf | place: Guanajuato, Mexico | collected 2012-06-04 | reverse complement strand
CTATAAGCTTATTAAGATTACGTTTACTAAGGTTTGAAGGTTTACGAAAGTTCGGTTTACGAAGGTTAGGTTTAATAAGGTAACGTTTACTAAGGTTTGAAGGTTTACTAAGGGTAGATTTGTGGAAGTTAGGTAAAGGTTGATTTAAAGCTTAGGTGTCTCCTGAATGGGTTTTGTTTCAGTTACTAAATTTACATTACAAAAATTGAGAAGGGAACTTGGGTTAATTGTGTTTGGGCTGGGATTAGGTTACGTTTGCTTTGGTTTGATTAGCGTTAACCTCGTGACGTTCATCTCATTGAAAATATTTGATATAATAAAAGATAGGTGTATGGGAAGAAAAAGCGTACAAACATTCGCTAGAAAAAGCGTACAAACGCTGGATGCTTGGATGCAGTAAAGCAGTTGTATTGCAAAGCGTCAATACATCGGCATTTCCGTTAGCATTATAAATTCTCGTGACCTAATCACGGTCTCGGCCAACTTTGACAGGTCGAACGCGTCGTTGAACGGCAGCTCCGGAGCGCCCTCCAAGCGCGGCCTTGCGATTGGATGCGCCTAGATTCGCGCCTTGCTGCGATGCCAGCATCAGCTGTCACTCTCCTTTGGCATGGCGAGCATCTCGCCGAGAGAGACAGACGACTCGAGAGACATCCCGCCGTGGCCGAATTTCGCCGACGACGCTCTCCCGCCATCATGGCGCTCGTCAAGAAGCAGAGGATCGCGGCTTTGAAGTTGCCGACGTACTTTAGGCGACCCGTCGCATCGTCCGATCTCCGGCGGTGGGACCGAGTTCAAGTCAGAGTGGTCAGCGGCCAGAAAAATGGGCACGAGTGAGTGCCATTTGACTAAGGACGGGATGTTGTTTACCGACACGGTGATATTTGACTTGGGAGCTGGGGTGCTTATCGAAAAAGTGCCATTCGATTAGGAGGTGCATTTTAATGATCGATCATATCGCGGAGCGAGGCACACGGCACGGAATCTAACGCGTTAGTATAAAATGCAACCGTAGACGGAGTATAAAGTTACCGTGACCTTAAACGAGTCTTCAGAAGCACCTGTTTACGTAGCCATAACAAACTTAAATTACCGTGACTTTAAACGGGTCCTAAGAAGTGCACCTGTTTACGTAAGCATAACAAACTTAGATCTTTACGCAACTATATCCTAAAAGCCGTAAACAAGGACATACGGAACCCACGAGCGGATTCACGGAAAATAGATTCAGAGATGGAATAAAATGGGGACGACGGACTTTTACTCGGTGGTGGTTTGACGTTAAACAATCATTGAAACTAGAATCTTTGAAATATAATCGGGTAATCAGTTGCGGCAAGGAAAGTAAACATAACACACGGCTCTTTGGATAGGTTAGGATAACTCAGCCAAAGTTTCGACGCTAAATGATGCGGCTTGTGCCTTACCTTTCGGTGACATTTTCCCCAAGGTTCCTATCGACGAGATTTCCGATTCACTCACACACATTATCACTTCAACTTTTCGAAACGCACGAGATCAGCCATGCCCTCCCTGCCTGAACCACACTGCCTGAAAACTGCTGAAAACAAGACTGAGACTGAGCGAGCGAGCAGACTGAAACGCAGAACAGGAATACCAACATCACAACGTATCACCTGCTCATTCCTCAGTTGTGTCGACATTATAATAACTTGAATTCATTCCTCCCTGGAAATACTTGATTTCACTTGGCATAAAAACAGCCACGAATAGCAATAAATATTTTCAAGGCATAAGCCGTTTTACTACGGGTGAATCACTTGGTAGGTTGGCACCCCCTAAACCTGCGAAAATTCAAACGAACAGCGGCACGGTCTATTCAGAATCTCATAAAATTTCTTTGGAGATTCCGACAGGTTCGGTCCTTAACTATTTACGTATCATTAGCTTTACGCTACGGCGTATCTTAAAACTTGTGTGGCTTGTTGATCAGCGTTTTAAACATCAAATAAGCTAAATACTTAGATGTTCCATTAAACACATTTTACCCCTGGGCTGTTCTTGCAGCTCTGTGCAAACATTTTCTCAACAAATAAATATTGCCGACGTAATTCACGTACCGGTATTTCAAGCAAATCATGTCAGCTTAACTTAACCGTAATCTAGAATACATTCACCTCGAAATCACCCGCAAAATCTGAAGCAAATTTGTTGATTCTTTTGAGTTAGAATGGTTTGAGCATTCCGTCGGCACAAATGTGTCTTATTCCACTTAAATTTTTCATATTGCAGCGGCACGCTGGCGTCAGCTGTCCTAGAGCTGCGGCCCTCCCCTCCCTGGCTGCAACCGACGGGGCAGCTCCCGTTGTCAGCCGTGTGCGCACTTCGGTCCGGTAAACCTCCCCGGACGTCTGCAGCTTCCCGCTGGACCAAAGCGACTGCCGCTGCGGCTCCCTTGTGCTTATCTCTCGAGCTCAAGTCCCCGCCAGCTCCGAAAAACTGCCCAGCATCACTGGACCTCGTTGCATCTGACCAACAGACCTTGCAGCTCTGGCTGGACGGTCTGGCGTTTCTTCTCGGAAGTGAAGATGACAAAGGCGAGGTGGACCTGGAAGCTGTGAGTGACGCAGTCAGATCGGATTATTACGAGCTCCTCGAGATGGACGTTCTTCTTCAGTTGCTGGACACAGACGGGATTCCTCTTCCGCAAGAACCACCCCCCGTGCCCCCTCCGCCACCAGACTTTAATTTTGCCTTGCCTTAAATTAAGAAAAACTCGGCGGACACATGTCGATCTTCAATATCGAACAAGTCCACATACGTTTGCTATCCAGATCATGTAGTCATATCAACCTCCGCAAATCTGCTCTTCTTTAAAACGAAGAACACCGATGATCTCAACCTTTTTTTGTTATACAAATAATTAGCTTATAATCTTTTATATAAATACTTTTGTTTAGCTGTTTGTAAAACATTGTTTTTTGGCAATAAAATATAGTAAGTCTCCGATCTTACTCTTAGTTCGTGATTTTCCTACCTCAGTTTATACAAAGTCGTCGCATATGACTATATCTGTGGGAGAATCCGTGGAAAAATACTTCGTTTAAGAGATTGACAGTTAACTCTCGTTGTAGACGTAGACTTACGTTTGGTATTCGTGGTAGTTTGTAATTACACCTCTTCAGCGGTAATAAAAATATTTAGAAATCACTATTGATCAGTCAGCGCATTACTCACACTTTCTGATATGGAAGTGTTTATTCGCCCGCCGGCAGGAAGCGTGCAAGTCCTTGCAACCTCATTGCCTTCCCAGGATCTCCCTCAAAATGTGTAGTAGCTTTGGCGTGGAAGCTAGCGTGCGAAGCTATGAATCAAAGGGTTCTAGGTTTGTTCCTTTCATGCGGCACACAAATTTTTCCTTCTCAAGCAAGGGTATAACCGCGGGTCGCTAAGTCACCCACCACTTGGCGGGCGAATATCCACGATATTTTTATATAAACCTAAAATGCCTACTGCCAATAAGCCACGAACATTCAAACAAAGTTCTACAAATATCCATTTAATAATTTATTTTTTGAAAAGGAGGGGTTTCTACCAGTATTAAACTACTGTACATTCTTCAGTTTGAAAATATTTGTCCTGCAGTGATGGACTGAGGGTCAACCCAGCCATTACTTCGTCTTAAAGCGATACATATTTTGACACCATCATTTTTCCAAAGATATTTTTTGGGGTTGAATCAAGTCACCAAAGTCGTCAGACCTTCGTCTTTAATCGATAAAAATCCATTACGTTGAATAATGATCAGATCATATGACAAATATGAGCCTTACTACCTAATATCACATTTCTTAAAACAATGATCGTGATATAAAAATGAGCAAAATTTCGATTCGAACCACGGGAAGGCTCTGCCATTCAAACAGCATAATACTTGAGTAAACGGTAAACCTACTCAGTAAAAAACACGGCAAATTTCAAAGGTGGAATTTCCGATCTCTTGAGTTCCACCTTGGTTGAAGTTTCCATTACAATATGAGGACTGAGGACAGGCACGCGCGTACATTAGGATTATTTCAGAATGCGTGCGTTCTTTCTCACTCCGCTAGCACTTCTTTTGGCCGAAGCCTAGCCTGATGCAGCTTCCTTCTCGACGACCGAAACTACCTTCGAGAAATAAGCCGAAACAGGCTTGAAGACCATTAGGTTAGATTAAGCTAGGTTAGACTTGTGCCTATACCTCGACTGGAGCTACGTTCGGCTTGACACAAGAGAACAGAAGTTAAAAATAGCACCTTTCAAATTTATGGAGTACAATACTGACAGATAACAATATGAACGGTTTTTTCACCGATTTTTGGGGCGGTAGTTCAGATACTGATAATAGAAGGATTACATAACTTCTTTCAAAGGCAGACGGCGCATATACGGCAAGAAACATTGAATCGGTTTCACACGTTAAGATTTCATCGCTTAATCTATAACATAGATCATTATCACGGTGTACCTAGCAAGTCTCGACTAGCATTAAGGATTTAGAACAACAACCACAACTTCTGATCATCTCTAGCAGAGCCTTAATCTAGTAATTGACTGGTATTTTTCTCTATGAAAAGTTCTTTGTACAAATAGCTTATCACAAACCGGGTATGGCGAAGAAAATACCAACATAATCTTCACAGAGTCAATTTATATTCAAAATGTAAAACTGACTTGATTAATTTATGCAAACATTCCTACGATATGTATGAAGCCGAACAAAGGTCGGCTCACTCTAACACACGAAAGTGTGAAAATACTAGTACCGACAGTTCACGCAGTCTCATTATTAATTTAAAATTCTGCTTTGTTCTTACAGGACTACTCTAAGAGTCCGTAATTTATAACAAGTCTAAAAAACAGGCTTTTCAAAACCACTTGTCCTTATCGGAAAAGATACTGCATAAACCTAAGAGCAAAATGAAGACCTTAACCACATTAAATAATAATAAATAATAAATGTCTCCGTTATCACAAATCCTCGATGCGCTAGTATCTTTGGTGATGGATACGGAAACAAATGGAAAGTTTTGGATTAAATCGAGATCAAAAAGGTTAAAGCAATAGTCCAAAAGTTCATCACATCTTGCATCCGTAGTCATCCTTGTCTCCAGCGAAGAACAGCGGATGATCCTCTCGCAGTAACATCCGTCGAGGCCGCATCATCCTGAAACATTTACAGAAAATATTGAACGAGTTGTGTTTTCCACTAACAACACGCACGGTAATTTACGTCAGCTCATGATAACTTCCAATCCTATAGACGCAGTAAGTACAGAATGACAAGAATCAACATCCAGAGAAAAATGTTTTTTTCAGGTAATGCGTGAGACTTAAGTTTATCGGTCCGATTAAGACAAGGAAAGAAAACAAGGACTACAAGCGCTGCGAAATTATTATTTTTTAGATTCACAATGAACGACTAACTTACTCGTAAGAATTATTTTAGAAACCGATCACTTCACTTTATGGCGTCGGACAAGTATTAGAATTTTAATTACAGAGGACATGCCTAAAATGTCACATCTCTAAAAAATATGATTAGCGCATAAATAGCCATTCCAGGTAAAGGAGGCAGTTGGAAACGCCAAAAAATCAAACTTGTTTCTATCATCAAACTTGACTAGTTAGGATAACACTGTACAGTTATTGTGAACATGACTAAAACAAAGTGATTTTTAAAACATATGTTTCTTTAAACGTCTTTGGACGTCTGCATTGCCACATTCCGATACGTGAAACCTTTTAGGTACGATCTTATCACTTCCTCCTCAAATCTATTTTAGGACTGGCTGGTACAAAGGATAGGTATGATTCACTTAAGGTTTAAAAAAATGGTCAAAAAATTACAAAACAGCCTGGTGAATAAGTGCTACGACTAATCCCAACATGTGTGAAGACAGAAAATGACACAGCTGGCGTTACTTCTACGTGAATATTACTTCTTTGGTGTTTCCGCTAGAGATAAGGTTATCTCCAGAGGATTACGAGCTTTTGGCCAGTTATCGCGAACTATCACCGGCAACGTATTCAGTTTACTGCGTCTTGTTCTAGGACAGTTCTCTAAGAGGTCCCACTGGGAATCGACGAATCTCAAATCTCACTCCAAAGAAATCCGGGTAAGGATTAATTTCGGATTTATCTCGTGATGTAAGATCACAAGAAACACAGGACAAAACAGTGATGTTACACAAGAAAAGAAAGTATGGCGCTGTCGTCTCTAGATTAAAGCGAGTCGAATATAACTAGACGTATTAGTGACTATTTATGTAATAAGGCGGTTAAATATTTTAAGTTTTAGAGGTTGAAAAAGCTACAGATTTGTGTCTTTAAAAACATTTTTAAATACGTTCTATGATACGTTAATTTGTGAATGGTTTGAGGTGACCGTTATTCTAGAAATAAACAGGAGTTGTTTTTGATGTTTTATTTAATAAAAACTGATATGATCCAGGTACAATCAAGTTCCTAATACTAAGAGGTATGTACAAAAGTTATAAAAATATAAGCGTATAACAGGCAAGTTAGGAGGCGGTTTTCGCGACAAGAGATTGTTTAGGGGCAATTGTCATTAACAGTCTTTAATTACGACTGAGTTTTATAGTTTAACTTCATTGATCGTGGAAGCACAAGTTACGTTGACCGCAGTCTTAATGCACAATTAAACTAGCATTCTAAAATTTTGCCAAAGTCCAAGTGTGCTTACATAAAACTCGATAATAACAAATAACAACCTCCGGTTATTTTTCGAGAGAGCTCATGATCGTCGTAAATAATTGGTCAAAAATACCCATTAAAAAATAAAACCTACACGCGTGATGTTAGACTAAGTTACTCATTAAGTTTCTTTTAAATCGAACTAAAATTAAATGCAGTCATAAAATATAGAGATATTAAGAAAGATCAGCGCGAACAGTATAATACAGTAAAAATCACAGGTGCAACTACTTTCTTGTTTTTTTTTCTCTTTGTTCTAGTTTAGATACACTGATATTGTTTCTAACAAGCTCCATAAGTTGCCTAACATTGGTAAAATTTGTTTCAAAACTGATAAAAGTATATCAAACATTTAAAACTTCTATTTTTTTACGTTTGTCAAGAAACTTAAATTTTACGACATTATGCGCAGTACTAGTTTTAAAAAGTTCCATAACTTAAAGTTACTCCGTCAGGTATTTTCTGACCTGAGATTTCCCTGTATCATTTTGATTCCCTCAGATCAAGTCAGCCTGCATAAGTCCGAAAAAGCCCTAAATTTATTGTAGTGATTTAACTACAGGTACAACTAATACAAAGCCTTTGTGCTTAGGTTTAAAATTAATAAAGCCGTGAAGTTTTGGACGCGACTAACGCTAATTTTGGTGGTTGATATTGTCTATATTTTTATTAGTCTGTCGCCCGTAATTCATTCGTTGTGTGATTAGAGAACAGACAGTACTTACGTACTGTAACTCATACACAGGTCATGGCCAATGTTATCGTTTTAAGAAGGTTGTAACTCGTTTTTGAGAGTCACCCTGAGGTCACACTCGGATCTAGTCCGCCAGATCAGAAATCCTCAACCAGACTTCCCCTGTGCGTTAGAGTTAGATATTTGCGAAGGAAATTCAACTTTGCGTAATAAACCGCGAAGATATATATTTGTTTGAAGTCGTTCAAGCATGCGGTGCTCAATATCTCCAAAAGAAGACGCCCTACCGCAAGATGAAGATTTGGCCGAAAGTTCATCTTCCCTAGGTACCGGTACTTTGTTTCCAGAAGAAAAATACCCGAGTGAAATGGCCGTAAGTAGCAACGTCACTGGCGCATAGTATACATGATTTTGCATGAAACGTGTTGCCCACATTGAATCAATACGGGTAGCTGTCATAAGCGCCAAAAACCACAAGCGCCACCGCCGCAAGCGCCAATCCGTAACCGCCAAACGAGAAAAGTCGCAAACGCTAAAGGTCTTAACCGCAAAACTAACCTTACCTAACCTAACTTAACCTAACTTGACCTAACCTAACCTATACGAACTTTGGCGTTTGCGACTTTTCTCGTTTGGCGGTTACGGACTGGCGCTTGTGGCGTTGGCGCTTGTAGTTTTTGGCGCTATCGAATGCCCCCCAATCAATACCACGACTAGAAATGAGTTTTTGTGACTAAATATGAGTTGCAGCCACGGCATGCACCGATTTCTTGTAGCTGTGCGTACGACGGTTGAACGGGACTCAAAATCGTACCATACGGCAAGCATTCCCTCAAACCATCCCAGGAAGACAAACACAATAACACAGAATATCGAAAACAAATGAATCTGTGATCAAGCAGGTGCAGTGGTGTGTCTGTAAGTGGCAACGCCACTTAAGCTGCCGCTACCACTCGCCGACAAAGCTGTGTCCTTTGCCCTGTGAAAAAGACAAAACTTCAAAACTACTACCAAACACAAAAACCAAAGCAACATGATACAACTACGCACACCAAATTCATGTATTCGCCCGAGAGTTGACTGCGAATAAGAGCGGAATCGAACCCGGGACTCTTTTATCTAGTGACTCCAACCGTTGAGCCACTCAGTTCCTGACAAAGAAAACAGTCTTATGCAGACGCTTTTTTTTGACAAGTAAATTATTTTGGGGTTTATATTATATTGAATCCAGCGACTCTGAGCTGGGATGAAAAACAGCTGTTTTTATTTTCATTTTAAATTAAGAGCTTTAAGCGAAGGAATAAACGAATTTTCAGCTTAAAAAGGGGTTTTAGAGCGACGCTAGGGAGATCTGACGAATCGTTGGACGGTTCGCTCGACCAATCACAGAGAGGTGCAGTCCTCGCTCTTTACAGAGGGTCTCTACGACAGAAGCAAGGACCAAAATTTAAGGCAGCGTCGGTTAGAAAGGAAATTAATAGTGTCCCAATATGGCATGAAGTCGAGTTCATGAATGTAACTTTCAACTCGCAAAAATAAACCGTATTGCAGATAAAAAGTTATGGTTTGCCAAAACCTTCACGGCTTTTTCACAGAGGTGCTCCCTTCACTCGACTGGAAAACAGGAAGCTGTCAATAAGAACTTAAAGTAATGAATGAATGGTTTTGTCAAAGATGAGGCGTGAGGTACTAGTGATGAGAGGCGAAGTTTTTAATTATACTTCCAACAATGAATAAATAAAAATACATACGAGATAAACACAGGTGAAGACGGTGTATTTTCTACCATGTCCAATCTACCTCCATGCACATGCAAAAATAAATACGACAAAAATTCGATGTGATAGGTACATTCTAGGAAAACTGCTACGAAAAAAGGTGAGAACAAAGAAACGAGCAAGGAAAGGACGGCAACGCTGAAAAAGGAAGGTAATGCGTCGAGGGGAACATCCTGAGAAATCTTCCTTCACAGGTCAACAACTCTTCTCATATTCAGAATGGTCTGTCCGAATTTCGCCTTCCACTCTTGAAATGTACATTCCAAACGTGGAATATTCCACTTCTCGTATGCCACCCTTGTTTGTTAAAAAGTCGCATAGGTTATGGGCCTTATAACTTGCTCCGTTCGGCTGATACCATTCCTGATGATGTATACTTTTCAGCGACAGCCGAGGAGCGTTATCTGGCTCAGTGCTAGGTTACCATAACTAAATTTAGGATTTCCAACGTCAAGTTTTCCAAAGTTAAGTTACTAGAGGTTATATTTACTAAGGTTAGATTAACTAAGGTTAGGTTAACTAAGGTTAGGTAACCTAAGATTAGGTAACCTAAGGTCAGGTAACCCAAGGTTAGGTTAACTAAGGTTAAGTTAACTAAGGTTAGGTTAACTAAGGTTAGGTTAACTAAGGTTAGGTTAACTAAGGTTAGGTAACCCAAGGATAGGCAACGTAAGGTTCGGTAACATGAGGTTGGGTTAACTAAGGTTATATGAGGTTGAGCCTCGCCGCGCTCTGCGCCGAAAGGTCCATAAATACTGTATCATGCTTGCGTCACCGCTGGTGATGTAGTATGAAACCTCGAGAGGAACTTAAAGAGAGAAATAGCTGAGATGATGTTACAGAGAAAGCGTGCATCGTCATACCCTCGAACATCGTTGAGCGAAACTTCGACGTCGCGGAAGGTGTTGAGCATGATCGTGGCGATAATGACGATGAAGAAGCCGCACAGGCTGCCGATCACGTCCTCCGCGGACATCCGCTGCCACTCGTGGAACAAGATGGCCGACGCAGTGATCACTAAGGTCGTGAACACCACGTAGTACACCGGCGTCACGATCCCCGTGTTGTATAAGTCCAGCGCCTTGTTCAAGTAGTTCATTTGAACCTGAAAACGAACATGGAATCATTACCTACCATGCTCGATCATTAACCCATAACAGCCCAGAGTATTGGGAGTGAAATTTAGCTAAAGAGAAATTGAAAGGATTTTTTCCTTTGAAATACGCCATTTTAAGCTTTGGAATATACCTAAATAATTAAATTTCCGGTTTCCAGAGG
>Ga0058701_10005595_pt1 | contig 10467 bp, 3 predicted proteins | sample AgamicOrMae_FD_97039 | JGI IMG/M metagenome (GOLD analysis project Ga0058701, IMG submission 97039) | Agave microbial communities from Guanajuato, Mexico - Or.Ma.e | ecosystem: Host-associated > Plants > Phyllosphere > Phylloplane/Leaf | place: Guanajuato, Mexico | collected 2012-06-04 | reverse complement strand
GGCGGCCCCTCGACCCCCGTCCCCCATTCAAAAAAAACAAAGTCCTTGAATTTTAAACCCCAAAACCCCCGTTCTTGGTTTTTTTTCCCCTTCCCCCCCCCCCCCCCCCCATACACAGCAGATGCTCCGCTACAACTATCCACCGCCTTCACAACTGCCGTGAAAACAGTCGGAAAAGCGCTCAGTGTAAACAAAGGATGTATTCTGCAAGCGTTTAAAGGCGGTGCGTTTTAGAAACGGAGAAACTCGGAGCATCGTCGGTGTTTCATTGTCCGCCGAAAACGAGGTCAAAACCTCACCGAGTGATTCGAGTTGAGGTAACTACTAAATACTCTACCCGCTACGCTCAAGTGCAATGCAAAGACAAACCTCGCATTTCGACGGGGACCTGCAGTGTTGCCAGATTACGCAACTCCGTCACATTTAAGCGCGGTTAACTTTTTAACCGGTAAAGATAATTTAGTGATCCATACCATTTTTAGATTGCTCATCTCGAGAGTGATCCAAAACATAACCGACATGTTGGGTTACCCGTTATAGTTTTTGAGTTTATCGCGGTTAAATTTGACGAATGTGGTATATCTGGAAACACTGAAGGGTTATTTAAGACTGCGAGCTCCATGTTTTCTCGCATCGCTTCTGTTCCGTCATAAGTGTTGTCTTATCTTATTTTCTCAGCGTATTTCTCCAGAGTGTGAGGTGGAACAGTGTGCCCAACGGACGCTTAAACATTTCTAATTTGAAAAGATAGCACATATTTTTACATAAAAACGACGCGAAATGGTGGATTGGATGAAATTCTTGCTTTAGGCAAAGTGCATGCATATTTTATACTAAATTAAACTAATAAGTCGAGATTTTTGTCATTGAGTAAATGATACTGGACGATAGCCCATGGAGATGGAAATGAAATAGGTCAAATTGCATGGTGATCTAGCGTGTAGTTTCTACGTTCCTGCGTTTTTAATTCTAGGATGTTTTTTTAAAATTAATTAAATAGCAAAAATTAATATAACCTTACGTTTGATGTAGTCCCCGTGCTGTATGGTTCATTCTAGTTTGGCCGGGTGGGGTTGAGTTAGGTTAAGTTAATTTAAGAAATGAGGGTTAGCTAATGTCAGATTAGGTGAATGAAGATCACAAGATTAGTTTGGGAAGTTCGATCAAGATGGGTTGAAGTATTTCCCGAGTTTAACGCCGTCTTTGTAGTTTTTCCGTAGAGTTTTTGAGAGTTCCCTCATTTCTTTTGGCAAAGTGCAGTGTGCCTCTTTCAGGACACTCGCCCCCTTGGAGTGCCCCGCCGCGCCGGCTGCCAGCACTGACAAAAATGATGGAAAATGTGAAATGGATAAGAAGGGAGAGAGACGAGAAATGTAACTCAAGACGATGCGATGTGAGATGGACAGGAAAAATTACGACGAACAAAGAAAACTGACTCTCTCTTATAACTTACCACCCCTCTTTTTATAACATCTCTAGAGATGTCATCTATAACCAAAATTGAAATCACAGGATTTACAACTGCTGTCATTCCTAAGACTGAGTGTCTCCCTTTTGAGGTCTCTTTTAGTATTTTCGTCTACGTAAGACTAACAGGGGCATGCTGGAGAGCGTCATAGGAAGAGAGGCGACAACTTATTCCCGCGCTGTTCGCTGCATGAAACCCGCAACGCTGATTGGTGGGATGCAAGGGTGACGTGGTAGCTGACGCCTCTCTCCCTATGAGGCTCTCTAGGGCATTTGGTTTACCTAAAACAGGTATGGGACTACCTAAAACAGGGGTATTAGTTTTTACTGCAGGGGAGAATACCTTAATTCAAGAATGATGTGGGTAAATGTGTCCCCCGCTTTGTTCTTCGCGCAAAGAAGATGACTCGCAGACTGCGTCACATCGCCGAGTCCTTCTCTTGTTATTTTTGAATTTCATTTAACGATATCTGACCTAAGCGCCACCCTTTGTGTTATTGCTTCATTTCCTGTCTGTAATTTAGTATTGCCTTTTCTTCTTCCGCTTTGCTTGGATTATGAAATGAGCCTGAGCTTAGAAGCTTTCTATCTTCGATCACTTTCGCCCTTCAATAGAGAAACCCGGCTTATATTTTATACTTTCCAATGCAAAGAAAGTCTCCGGAACGAAGCGGACCTGTGAACGTAAAATAATAATCTCATGCATATAAACGCATTTTACTTCCATTTCTATTGAAGGTATTGTAATGGGGCAAGAAAACGATTTTAGATGGCCGGATTCTGTCGGTATAGACCCTCCTAAACATTGAGGAACCCGGTTGTTATTAAAAGTCTGTGTGTCCGTCTGTCAGCCTGTGACGGTACGGTGTCCCACTCCTTGGCGAACGATGAATTGCGATCTAAAGATCTCAAAAAACGGTTTTCAAGGTAATTAATTTTGTACCAAGGACATTTCCTCTAAATATTTGAACGGCGAAGCAAATTATATCCTTGGACGAAGGAAGTGCCTCGTAATACTTTCTTTCCGCTTATCTTCATGTAAAAATTATGGGATTTTCATAGACCTTAAAAACATTGGCCTACTTACGCCTTCTTTTTTAAGGAGGAAATGTTTTGATGCTTTCCGACCCAAACATCCAGTAAATCTAAAAATATTATGCTCCAAAATTGTTCTGCTTTTCAAAAAATTGTTGAGTAACTTCTTAAAATATTTTGAAATTGTCAGTAGTTTTTGATATTTTCAAAAAAGTACCCAAAACTTTTAAAGCCCTACGTGTTTTAAGACTTAATTCTAAAACTACATACTTGCATGTAGAAGAGAGTGATAAAATCACCTGAACGATAAAAAATCAAGTCATAACATTTCAACTTTATTTCGTAGCCCGAATAACGCGAGTTATACTTTGTGGAGCAACTTTTGTCTGAAAGTACGGTGACTTATACCTAATGAATATGAATATGTCAAACTTAGGAAATGGAGAACACAATGTGCCTACCCTGGAATGCATTTAGAATGGGAATGCTTTATAACTACTGAAGCTGATCATTTGCATCTGAAACACTTCTGGTTCCTCTTGCATTACGTTGCCTCTATACATGTTAGATTCGCATTTTGAGTGAAACTCTGATAAACAATATACCATTTTCTGGTAATCTACACCAGTTTTGGCACTGAAGGTAAACTTCTGAGTGTTAGTCTCAAGATTAACCGTCTTTAACAAAGGGGTCGTCGGTTGGCGTAACCTTAATTAACATACGTGATTATGTCTTTTTTAAAAACCATTATACGGGCTACACCATGCTTACCGTCTCATCGTTTCGTCCGATTTGGAAACCCCGAAAAAGTAAAGGGAAACAATCTATGTTCTCTGACAACCTTGCATCAGATTCACAGAAAAACATTATTTTATCAGTGAACTACGTCTGTGTGCCTAAAACACAAGAGGTTAAAAAAATCCAACCTTTCAAATAACGTCAGTGCACAGCTTAAACAAACCCCCAGTATTAGTCCGCTATAGCCTGTTTAAAGATAAAACAGGGTAAGAGCATGGTTTATTATTTTTAATAGTATCTATTGGCACGACTGCCCCATTTAAAATGTATTAGGCTTGGTTACGTGTGTTTATAAGTCTCTCTATTTTAATGTGCATGTCGGGTCAAAAGCAACACCCATTTTAATAACCCATATCATTAACCCACTACCGCCCAGCGATGCCATTCGGCCACAGAAAAATTTATTTTAGAGTATCTTTTTAGTTAAGTATTGTCACAATTTGAAATATATCACCCCTCTGGGAACGTGAAATTTAATTATTTAGGCATTTTCAAAAGCTTAAAATTGCGTATCTTGATGGGAAAATAACTTTCAATTTCTCTTAAACTGAATTTCACTCCAAATACTTTGGGCTGTTACGAGTTAACCATATCTATTGGGTGCTCTCTACGAGACCTTTTCATTGATATAGTTGTTGATACGTTCATCTTCAAAAATAACCTCAGCTTTTTCCCGATTTTACCTTATATCCAAACCAAGGAACAATTCTCTCGATAACAGGGATTGGGTTTTACTGCGTTTCTTATATCTTTTTCACCTTTTTGTTCTAGCGTAAAATTTTCACATCAACTGTTCCCATGTTCCACATAAAATCAAACCGATGCTGTGAGCTGTAATCATGGTCCTTTTTCTTTGGTCTAGTCAGCTCTGTGTCGTGATTTGTGTTATTCGCGTGTGAACATGTTCCCTGCGCTGTGAACTCACTTGTTTTGCTTAAAGCGGAGCGGCAGTGTGCGCTGTTAATTTTCCGAATGATAAGCTAAACTGGAAAGCGGATTAATCGAACATGTTCGCTCAACATTGCTCGATTTTTCGAAAGTGGTTTCGAGATGCCCCTGTCGTGCCGTAGATAGGCATCAGCTATTCTTGCATGTTATGCGTGTTGCGTCATCGCAGCCGATGACAGGAACTTTCCACGAATAAAAGCAACATTACTGTTGATATTGTGTTATATAAAGCCTGAAAACTTTATCTTCTTACGGTAGAAAATTTTACCAGTGTCTGAATAGAACCATTGAAAATTTGGGTAGCTGTCATAAGCGCCAAAAAGCACAAGCGCCAACGCTGCAAGCGCCAATCCATAAACGTCAAAAGAGAAAAGTCGCAAACATCAAAGGTCATAACCGCAATACTAACCTTACCTAACCTAACCTAACTTAGCCTAACCTAACTTGACCGAACCTAACCTATACGAACTTTGGCGTTTGCGACTTTTTTCGTTTGGCGGTTACGGACTGGCGCTTGCGGCGTCGGCGCTTGTGGTTTTTGGCGCTATCGAATGCCCCCCGAAACTTAAGTCATTTACAACAGAAACTATTATTCATTGACGAAAGTAAAGTATGTTCAAAAATGTTTTGTGCCGTTAGTAACCCTTTTGATTTAGTTGACGTAGAGTGAGACTAACAAATTGTTAGCTGTTAGGAAGATTAACTGTAAACTGGAAACGTTGAATTTCTTATCTGATCCACGTTTTATCGCCAAGCCGAGCGGAGCTAACGTATAGCGAAACAAGGCACATAAACTAACTTAACCTAGGTTAATTTAACAATACCCAGACCTAATGCCGTTCACCTTTCAGTAGCAGTTACTTTCATTTAGAAGCAAACTATAAAAAAAATCTTAAATTCAGATGCTACAAAAGTCAAATCATTGGTCTAAAAATTGTCCGAAAATTCACTACCTTTCAGTTACATCATTCTTAAAATAAGAAGTTTGTGAAAATTTAAAACGAATATTTGAAATTCAGTTAATAAATGGACTGTTTTTTTAAAATGGTTTGACTTATGTTGCATCTGAATTTATGATTAACTTTTTACAGTGTATGCGGCATCGATTTGTGTTATTATGGGAAGCGGCAGTGTATTTATCGAAAGCTGTGCCGCCAGAAAGCTGCATAAGGCTAGGAGATCGTTAGGTTAACCTAGGTTAAGTTAGGTTAAATGCCTTGTGGCTCGATGTACTCACAGTCAGCTTGGTGACAGAGGTGGAATACAACAGGTGGAAAAGTTCCACCTATTCACATGTACAGTGCAAATTTAATCAAAAGCTATGGCACGCTATTGCAGGCCAGGCCGAACCTTAGCGTTTGCTATGAAACGTGTCTAGAATCCGACGGTTTTCTTCGCAAGATATTTTTGTCCTTGAACCTTCCTCTATGCGACACTCTTTTGTGCAGTAAATCTGCCCGACGCCCCGCTAACTAAGGTCGCATTAACGACCTACGAATTCGCAGTAACCGGTAACAAGGTCTAGAATATCCAGCTGAAAAGGAGCGGTAAACGACCGAAGAAAAAAGATTTGTATATTAGACTCCTTGCGACCTTGAAATGGAAAGTGAGGCGTTAGCTTTAACAAAGAATGTGTTAAAAGTGTCGATTAGCAGGTCGAGACGCTTTTTAATGATTTCAATCTGGTTTTATTGGGGATGTTTATCTTTGTGAGGAGTTCGATTGTGGAATGCTTTTCATTAAGTTGTCAAACAACACAGTAAAAACTAGCCCCTTTTTAAGGTAGTTCCACACCTGTAGGTATGAAGGTGAACCTGAGGGAGAGCGTGATTTGGTTATTTTTGAAGATAAACCTATCAACAACCATATCAATTGAAAGGTGTCGAGTTAAGCTCTCTAATGATATGGTTGTTCATGGAGGAATCTTTAAAAAAAAACGCTCTTCCCCTTTTTATATCAAAAATAGGGGTTAGTTTTTACTGTGAACTCTAAAGAAAATTGTGTTCTTTGGGACTGGTGTAATAACTACTTATAGGAAAGTACGACGATAGAGAATTTATTGTGTGCCATAGTACTATAGATATCAACTGGACTTCGGCATGCCAAATAGGCTTCTTTTGAGGTTAACCCAATTTCTTTTTTTATTATGTATTTTAATGAAAAAGGAATCTGAACAACAAACCTAACCACGACGAACCAAGCCTCTTGGAACAAGATGTAATGTATCCTTGCCCAAGCACTATTCCTAAAATTACCAACGCTTATCAAATTCAACCGAATAGACGTAACGTAGAAACTTTTCTTGTTTTTATATTGTATTTTCACCTCCTCTTCAATATGCCCCATCTCTCCGCACTCTTGCTTATTTCATTGTTTGTAATCAATACATCTTCAAAGGCGTTTTCGCGCGAATCCGCACGCAAAAACATTCGGATTTCGCCGAAAAGCATGAGGTGTCTCGATCAAATGGCGCATGTGCTTGTTTTAAATATCCGTTTAAATGAAGACTAGTTTTCATGGAACTGGATAGCGCAACAATCCAAGTTTGTTGCGTCAAGCCACGTTCTGCGTTAAGGGAGTGCCATGGATATCTCCGGAAATAACTTCTGTGTGCATAGTAATGGAAGCGGGCACACGAAGTAAACTAAACAGCTGACAGATAAGACTGAAGAATGCGTAAATCTGCAAGATGAAAGGAAACGCACTACATGCCATATCAAACCTCTTTGTGCCCTCGGAATACTCGAAGAGCTGGTATTTCAAACAGCACACATTGTTGGCTCAAATTTTGTGAATTGGAGTTGTGAATCTCGCCGTCCTTATGTTATACGCAAAGTTAGGTCTTCTATGCGTATTCAATTTTTCAAATAAACGGGGATTTCTTTCGTCCTGTTTTTAGTATTAAGCACTATCGTAATTGGTCACGCATTTTTGTTCAACGCCGTGTATCTTGGTTTCGTATACAAATCTTATAGGAATTGAGACGTCCGCAGGCCGATTCTGACCTCATTTTACTACTTTATTCTGGGATTTTTCCACGTTCCTCAAGCCGGAAGGTTCTTATTGTTAGATGTGCATAAGTATCTCACTATATAATTTATTTTTATCTTACTTCGTTGTATTTTAAAGCGTTAAAAATGCTAGATCCACATTTGCCAATAATTTACTCAATAAGATTGCCCGCGACAATGTATTGTGTCTTTTCTGTTTATGGGATAGAAAGCAGTTTACAACGTCACTGATAGGAGTTCTTGAGTGTCTCGAAGACAGGGTCTAAAAGAAATGTTACAGATGTGACGAAATTCACCAGAGGCGTATTTTCGGCCTCCCTTACACCCATTTAATACCACGTTGAAAGGAAAGAGATGGATAACTATCTTGTTAGCGCAGTCGCCTTCCTATAAAAGAAATGGATCTCTCAAAGCAAAAGCCATCGGTTTCCAAACAAAAATAATTGGTAAACATTCTAGGTAATTCTTTATAAGGCCTCAGTAGAAAGACATTCGCCCCTTTTTCGTTATGGCTGTTCGACACTTTAAAAAATACACTTTAAGACGTGTATGTACTGCTCAGTTAGTTGAGATCATAAGCCTTCGCATCCGAATCTGCTGACCTTTATTTTCCGGAAATTCGTGTTGGCAATACTAATGCATTTTAATACGGAGGACCGCGCGCTAAGTCAGGTCATTGCAATGTTAATGCTGGGTAGCAGTCATAAGCGCCAAAAAGCATAAGCGCCAACGCCGCGAGCGCCAATCCGTTACCACCAAACGAGAAAAGTCGCAAACGCCAAAGTTCTTAACCGCAATGCTAATCTTACCTAACCTAACTTAACCTAACCTAAATTAACCTAACCTACCTTAACCTAGCTTGACCTAACCTATACGAACTTTGGCGTTTGCGACTTTTCTCGTTTGGCGGTTACGGACTGGCGCTTGCGGCGTTGGCGCTTGTGGTTTTTGGCGCTATCGAATGCCCCCCGGTACTGCCAACATAAATTTCTCGAAGCAAAAAGTCCCTGGAATTCAATGCGATGCGACTTTGGATTTCCATTATGCAAAGCCTGCTCGAAGAGTGTCAACCGCTGTCTGTTGTAAGAATGCATCCAGGTGTCCTGTTTTAGGTGTGAAGGTAACGCATGTAACATTTATTCACGTCAGTTTTCGAGGTAAACCTATCGATCAAAAGAAAGGGTTTGACGAGAGCTTTCCATTAATATGGCTTTTATTGACAGGTTTATCTTGAAAACTAAACCAAACTTCGGCAACTGTGTTCTACTTTCATGACAACGTGCCTCAAAACCGCTATATTTTCTTTCTTTTTTTTCAGTGATGTTGCAGTATAGACCGTTCTTTTATTCCAGACCCTTTTCGAATCCATTTAAATCACCAACACTTAATGGCCTTTAAACAATCTTTTACAGAAAATGGACCATTGACATTGGATGAGACTTATCCGTAAACCAGGAAATTATAATGTACATTTTAACCAACGAAAAATTTTGCTTTTTTGTATTTTTTGCTAAAATAAGTGTTTATCATTTTACCTGAATGACGAGAGTTGAGCCAGACGGATGGTAAAAAAAATGCACTTCTCTCGACGTTCTGATAGTTGTACTATCAGTCCAAAAGGTATTGTCCAGTTCTGGTCGTGCAACAAGGCGGTGGCCAATGTAGAGAGCATGGGACCCTAGGAAGAAGAACAGAAAGTACTGAAATCGCGGTGACAACAAACCATGCCGTTGCGAGCAGCACATAAAAAATTACGATTTTAAGATGCATTTGTTCTTAAAAATAGCCAATTCGATCGCAAATAGTTGCATTAAGTTACTATTGCTAATTTCTGAGCAAAATTTATGCGAAATGGCACTGGTTAAAAATGCTGCTCGCAACGGCGCGGTTTGTTATCACCACGATTCAAAGGAAATTTTTGTACTTCTTTGTCTTCTTCTTCTTCCCCAAAGTCCCTCGCTCTATTTCCCCATAAGGCGAAGACTTCTAGCGCTACCAGAACCGGACAATGCCTTTTGGACTGCTAGTACGTACATCCCAAATCCGGTCTTATCTCAAACTCGATATTTTGCACGATGCTAACATTTCCATGGGACATGGTAGTGATTCAAGACGAAAGAAAAAAAAAATTACCGTTGCTTTACAGTGTTACAAACCCTAAACAGCGCTTCTAATTAAAGAATGATTTGTTGCGTTTAGCTGGTTTCTTCATGTAGTTGTCGAAAAGCCTTGTTGTAAACTAAAAACTCGTGCGAAGGATTACAAGGCTGTAAAGGATGTAATGGAGTGCTACCCCAAGCCCATCTTGTTTATTTGGGCTGCGTTGCGTGGTTTGGCACGGCGTCCTTGAACCTGCACAACAATGCGTGCGGTTTGCGGTGTGGAGTGCTCCCATCGGAAAATAGCTCGTGAAGATATTCCTATCGCTCACGAGCCAGTCGTGTTCAGCCGTCCACAATTAATTTGGAGGGTTGATTTTTTCATTTCGTCGCCAAGCTGAGCGAAGCCAGGCACGAACACCTTCTTTAAACCTTCGCTGACCTATCGGTTGCCAAACAGGGCTTGGTTTGTACCTAACGCAGGTTAACCTAATCTAACGTAACCTAACCTAACGCAGGATAACCTGACGCAGGTGAACTCAGGTTTAGACCTCTCAAATTAGTTTTTTTTCCTTAGTTTTTCTCTAAAATCATTCCTCGCCTAAGCAACTTATAAAAATACAAAGTTCGTAGTCTATGATTTACTCCGTATATCATTCGTCTCACAACTCCAGTACGAATTTACTAGTTTCGCTCAAATTAAGTGCAACGAGGAAGTTATCATGTTTACAATGAGTGTTCTTACAAGAAGTCATTTATCAGAATCTTAATTATCTGTTGCAGGTAACTGGAAGGATGCTGTTGGAATGCGTCTCATTTCTTTGAAATATGCGGTTTTCACCTAAGTACTAGGTGAGCAATAAATATTTCCTTTCACTCTGATATTAGCACAAGTGTTATTAATGCCTTAGAGAAAGCGTCGACATTTGGTGTGAATTATGAATGCGCATTTAAGAAAAGTGCCAGAGAACACAATATACCTCCAAAATATGACGGGCTTAGTCTTCTTGACCTGGGTTTGAAATTTCTGCATTTATATTTCTAGAGGTTCGAAATTCAATTTTTCAAAACACTCTCTCTCTCTCTTATATATATATATATATATATAT
>Ga0058701_10005594_pt1 | contig 10468 bp, 7 predicted proteins | sample AgamicOrMae_FD_97039 | JGI IMG/M metagenome (GOLD analysis project Ga0058701, IMG submission 97039) | Agave microbial communities from Guanajuato, Mexico - Or.Ma.e | ecosystem: Host-associated > Plants > Phyllosphere > Phylloplane/Leaf | place: Guanajuato, Mexico | collected 2012-06-04 | reverse complement strand
CTACAAAATCATCTTTATAAATCAGCCAAAATAGAAAACAAAGGTCGCCGCAATACAACTACCTAAAAAACGAACACAACCTTGTCGAAGAAAATTGTGGACAGAGTACTGTTAGCGAGAATATTTGGTCGGAGATTCGCTTGATTATCAGGGATCCTTCCAATTGATTTGTCAATTAAGTCGTCCGGACGTGAGGTCAAACTATGGGTGACTTGCAGGGGGCTTGGCTGACTGGCTGTGAAAGAGTGCGTTGTTGTCCAGGTGAACTGTTCCTGTTCTGGAACCTGTACCGCGCGCCAGTCCTGCTGGCGCTGGTCGCCGGGGAGGCGGCGGCCATCATGGAGAACGTCAGCGATGATGTTATCGTGGGCCGGTGCATCGCCGTGCTCAAGGGAATCTTCGGCAACCATGCTGTCACCCAGGTGAGAAATATCTACTATTCGTGTGTCCGATGCATTGATATCCTTCGCTAGCTTCGAACGAAGTTCAGGCGAATCGAGATAATTCCGGGTGGTTGACGATTTTAACCAATTTGTGTTCATGGAATGATTCAAAAGTATTTAGAATAGGTATAAGCAAGATTTTACGGGTTATTTATTTTTGGAAAGGGTACTCCAGACTGTTGAAAATTTCTGATTTTTCAAGCCTGCGGTCAGTATTTTATTTTATGTAGAAAAAGAAGAAGAAGAAAAATAACAATGTAGGGATTAATTTTATGTCGATCCATATTTTGGATTGGGTCGAGAGCAGCTGGTTGGAATAAAATTGCTTAGGTTAGGCTAAGTTTATGTACCGTAAAGTGGGGCGAGTCGGGACTGGCGGGGCGAATTGGAACGAAGTTTAGAACCTTGAAAACAGAGAATCGACTGCACGGGCGAGTTCTCGGTGGTGCAGAGGGAGTTTTCGATGCTTCTCCGGAGTGCTTCCGAAAATTAAAAAGTCTGCTCATGCAGGTGAGTCTGTTTCTTAGGGTCTAAACTTTGTCCCTACTCGCCCCGCCAGTCCAGACTCGCCCCACTTTACGGTAATAAGGTTCAAATTTGTAAGTGAAGGTTTACTTAGGTGAGGTTAAATAATGTTAGATACAGTGAAGTAAGATCAGATAAGTTATGCTATATTGAGTTAAGCAAGGTTTAGATAGGTTAAGTCAAACTCGGTATCGTTAACTTTAGGCAGTAAAAACGGAACACGCGTTTTAGAAGTTATCTCTCTCTCGTGGGCTTGAAAACAAAACGGGGCCAGTACGTTTTTTGGTAATATCTACAGATAGATATATGTGCAGCCACATCAATAATAGAAAGCTCTCGCCGAGACCTTTTAAATTATGTAACGTCTGCCCCATATAAAATATATTAAGTTGGGTTCCGTGCGTTCAAATCCCCCGATATTTGCAATATCTTGTGAATGGCCTCGACTAATGAAAGTGCTACCCCCGTCCCCGTTCTATTTTCACACCCAAAACAAGTAAAATTTCCCTTGAACAAGTGTTTCACACTGTTTACGTTAGGTTACAAGTTTGTCGGAGAACTCGGTGCATTTTAAAGTGCTCTAATCTCGAATTGGTTGTTTCAGCCCAAGGAAACAGTGGTAACCCGGTGGCGCGCCGACCCGTGGTCGCGGGGGTCGTACTCGTTCGTGGCCGTGGGCTCGTCGGGGAGTGACTACGACGTCCTGGCCGCCCCGGTGAGCCCCCCTGCGCCGTCCAGCGGCGCCGGCGGCGCGGCTGGCGCCAGCGGCAGCGGCGCCGCAGCCAACGCCGGCCCTCCGCGCCTCTTCTTCGCAGGTGAGAAGACTCGAGTCGACGGACCACGGCGTCGGAAATATCGTATCGGCTTGCAAAGAACCTACAAGAGGGATCGTTTCCACGGCACCATGCTGCGATGCTAGCGACGAGGAAATATCGTATTTGTGCCCTGAAAAATCTATTTTTACATAAAAATATTTTTTGCCGTAAATTGCACGGATTTCATATAGCTTGATGTCTGAAGTTGAAGTTGCGTTTTAAGCTTGCTTTTCAGGGTGTTTCTACAGGCGTTCCTGTGGAATTCCCAGGACGGGTGAGAGCGTACGATTGAGATCGTAAGTCGTGTCGAATTATGGGGAATTTTTATTTCGATGAATTTATGTTGGCAATACCGTTTACATGACGACGGAGCGCGAGGTCCTCCTTATTTTACATTAGTATTACGAACATAAATTTCGAAAAAAAAAGGACCGAGATTCAATTGCAACACGACCTATGAACTCAAGTGAACATTGTAGGAAAATAGCCTTTCTTAAAATCTGAAAGCTCAGAAAAAAAATGTGAGCAATTTATACGTACTTCCCCCTGAAACTATCATTGTTTGCTCTAAAAGACGAATTATAAAAAGTTTGAAGACGTGATTTTAAAAGTATTAAAACCCAAATTTCTTAATTCTTTTATTGCAAATTAAAATCTCAATTTAAAGGGATGTTGTTAAACATTTGATTTGGTGATAACTTGGTTCCGGGGGAGTTTTTTTTTGTTATCTCGAGTTTTGTTTGTGGTTTGTTCTATTCGCAAGCCTATGTTGATAATAGGGAGACTTAAACGCTCGGAAACCAACCTAATACATTTTAAATGGGGCAGCGTGTGAATGAATAGTCACTTCCTTTGTTGTTTAGGGCAGACAAGACGGTTGTTCCAAGCTATTCATGCGTGAGCTCGGTATATTCCAAAAGTATTTCGCGTAATACAGGCTGCATTATCAGAGTGCTACTGTGCACGTTGGAGCCAGTGACAGTATCTGGAAGCGAGCATGCGCGGCAGAGTGACGACTGGCCACAGGGACGGTCGGAACCAGAGCACACGAGTGATCAGTTACTGCGCGACGGACTGTATGGTTACGGTGCGTCGCGTCCACGAAGAGTTTTGACAGGTGCCGATTGATAAGGTGTTCGACTCGGCGATTGGTGGCATTTCACACGCCAGTCCCTGCCAACCTCGGCCATCTTCGACCAGCCTCGGCCATCTTCGACCAGCCTCGGCCAGTCTCGGAACGAGTCGCGTTCGATTGGGAACAAGTTTCTCGTTTCGGAGAATTCCTCGATTGCTTTTAATGTTGTATCAAATTTGATTAGGCCGGCCCAGGGAATGGTACGCCTCAGCGAGGTTAGGATTTGGCCTGTCACGCGATCGGGTTACTCTTTGCTTAAACTGACTGAAATTCCTTATTTACAATGCGATACTTGTAGCAGAAATCTCCTTTTGTTGACTGCCGCTTAGGCCTAGCTGACTTCTCGACCAGAGTTCCCTCCTTTTCTGTGGGAACCTTTCACGTTCTCATCTTGGCACGCTGGAAATATACAGAAATATAATCGCTTCTTTTTTGACTTTTTTTGAATGGAGTATCAGCAGCTAACTAAAATCATTTCTAGCTAAGGCATTATATCAAGATTCCCGCTTTTTTTTCTAGTGAATAAAGTCAGTTAATTTGCGTGCACAAGCATGCATTTATCTGGGAAATTTTATCGCACTTCAAGAAGGCTCAATGTGTTTTGATTTCGAGCTTTGGTGCAAATAGATATTTGAACAATTTTTTTTTAATTTTTATTTTTTTGGAAGATGTTGCTATTGACCCGACGTGCATTATTATAGGGGGACTTGAACACACGCCATCAACCTAATGCTTTTCAAATGGGGCAGCCGGGTCAATAGACACACTCTTTTTTTTACTTTACTGAACGATACTCGGAAAATTAGACCACATATTTTGGTACAGCAATAAAAAATTAAATCAACGTTATCCAAACGAAACAATTTTTTAATGAATCATAAAAAGGCTCTTACTCTGAGCACCAAAAATGTTAGCATAACAAGAGCCAAATTCGAATGAAATAGTAACGTCCTAGCATTGGGTGGAACCAATACTTTTCAATCATTTCAAATAGAGAAAAACATCATTTTTCGACCAAAATTATATTTTTTAAAGTAGACCTTGTGAGCACCCGCAAGTTTTCCTAGCAGGTGTTAAACAAGCTTTCTCGATTGAAATCACAGGCAAAGTGAATATGCAAATAACAAAAGGTTTTGTAATAGGAAAAAAGTGTTCCAGCCGTCATTACGAGAGTAATCCATCATACAACGTATTTATTGCAAGGGTCTGTTGCATAAAAATAGGAGACGATCTTTTGAGTTTACGGGAGGCGATTAGAAGATTCATCAATCTTGGATGTCGTTGCGCAACTTGGTCTTCTTCCCTGTTGACATACGCGCCAGTCTCCCCCCCCCTCCCCCCTTCCGACGTCACGTTGACGAACTATGACACACCATCACCAAGATCTCCCGATCTGACAACTTTTTGTATAATGAAGCTCTCGACCCTCTCTTGGGTAAATCGACTCAGACCTTGTTTTATAGCGTTGGATTCTTTGGGGGAAAAAATAAGATTCAGTGTAGTGTATTTAAAAACAATAAAAGAACAAAATATTTGTTTGGGATGGGATGAAATGCTGGGACAAAGCACTCGCACCTGCAAATCGGTGGGGAAACGAAATAGGGTTATTGAGTACTCGGAAAAATCGGAGAATTTATGTAGCCAGCGAAAGTTAAAGAATCGCCGTGTTGACATAGAGAAGTCATTATTTTAATTTTTTTACATGCTTTATTTCCTAAGTCACTCTTTTTTTATTGTTTTTTTTTGGGATCGTCTTTTTTTTAAGATTGGAGTTTACTTTTATTTCATTTAATAATCGGCGTAATAATAATTTAAAACCTATCATGAGTTTGGAGAACTGAAATCTAATATTAGGTCCTCATATAAGAGTCTAATTTAAAGAATTTTATGCCAAAATTCTACGTAAAGGCTTAAAGGACTAAAATTTTTCGAAAAATTTCGGGTATTATCGGGCTAGAGAAATAGAAATGTCTGTTCGGCAAACCTAGCTTAACCTAATCAAGTTGTACCGCAAACTGAGTTGAATCCGAGCTACGTATATCGCAAATCTGGTTGAACGTGTGCCATTTTTATCGTAAAAGTTGGTGAACGTCAATTAGGTATTTCATAAGGGAGTGTCTATTGACCCGACTGCCCCATTCAAAATGTATTACGTTCGGTTCCGAGCGTTCAAACCTCCTTCCCGTTAGGTTGGTTACGTGCGTTCTTCTCCCTGTATTAATGCATGTCGGGTCAATAGCAACACCCATTTTGCAATTGAGATGAAGTTGAACATCAATGTACTTCACCGTTTGAAATTTTTGTTTTTCAGGTGAACATACTATTCGCAACTACCCAGCCACTGTCCACGGTGCCTTCTTGTCCGGACTCCGCGAAGGTGGTCGTATCTGCGACCAGTTCATCGGCTGCCCTTACGCCCCCCCGCCAGGCACAGCCTCTTACACTGAATCTCCTGGAACTGCTCCTGGAACCGCACCTGCAACTACCCCTGGAACTCCTGGAACAACTCCGACCTTCCCTGCAGGAACCAGCAACTCTTCAGGGTCAACTCCACCGACTGTCGCCTGACGCGGGAGATCCAACAAACAATTCAAGTTCGTGAGGACTTAATAACACCCTCGTCGTTAATTTTAAGGTCATCATGAACTTTGACTGCGATTTTCTAGGATAAGTTATTCATTGCGGGAAGTGGCCCGACATGAACTTTGTCCGATTAGCTTAACCTTATATAAATAGACCGAACAACACCTGAGCACGCATAATTAACCTAACTTTATCTAGAATAATATCACCTAGTATGTCGGATAACGTCCGTGTTGGACAACTTCCCCTTTGCGTAGGTATTTGAGTAGCCCGGTGCTTCATGATTTGAACTAGTTCGTTTAGGTTATTGAGAAGTGTTGGTCTTCATTTTTAGATATAAGTATTCCACGTGTATCTCACTCAATGTATTGTAACGTTTTTCACGCCTTAAACTGTGTAATTTTAAGTTAATTTGTAAATTGTGACTGTTGCTACTCTTTGCTGTAGCAGAATGCTTCGTTGTGTTTCGATTTTAATAGAAGGTAATCCGTTTTGAGAACGGGACGAGTTTTGGATTTCTTAGTTCCTAATAAAGAATACAGTACAATCACACAATGAGTGCTTTATTGGAAAAGGACATTTTCCCCTTATTCAGACTTTGGAATCAGTTGGTAGGCCACTCCAGTGTATCCTTGTTCCTCGACACATATCGTTTCTATGCTAGTGCACGTTCGATTATTTTTCCGGAAAAGTTATGAGATCTTTCCCTCCAAAGCAATGAAATAATACCTTTTGGTTGTGGTTAAAATTGCGTTTCAACGAGGTGATCTCAGAGAAATAGCGTAAGGGACACATTACGCGAGCAAAGACTCAACGCAAATTCAAACGAAAATGCGATTTGACATTCATATTCAACGGAAACAATTGTGAGCCAAAGGTCGGATTGGAGAAAGAACAGATATATAGCTTATAATCTCCAAGACGTGAGGAAAAATAGATCGTAACTAAACGTTTGTGTCCTGTGTCTGCTCCTATAGTGGACTATACATAACGTGGAAAATTGTACGATGGCTACCAAAAATTTTATGCAAGGAATTATTTTGTTCATCAGCGTACGTGACCCATTGTTAGGGAAGTCGATCGGGGCGTATCTTCCCACAGAAGCAGTTGGACTCTATTTTCCAGTCGGAAGCATCTCATCGGATAAGTATCGGAAACTAGAGAATATTTTAATGCCAGTACTTTTGCTTCAGATACAATTTTCGATACCTTAATAAACTGTCTCCAAGAAATTCTTACCTTTCTAAAAAACGTAAACCAAACAGTTAGCCCAAATATAAACTTTTCTTGAGAGCGATATCTCAACGCTTCTGAATTTCAAAAACATACACCACCCCAACTCGTTTTGAATCTAGCGCTCGATGGCGGCCATGTTTGCTAGGTGCGGTACCTAGCGGCAGAAAACGTAAGTTTGTAGAAGGATTGCGAATTTTGAACCTGTTTTGAACTGGACGGAAGTCTCCCTTGTGTGTCCCGAATGATTGATCAACGTGGATGTTAACGATTAAAAGTTTGTGTTAACTTACAATTAGATGGACTTACTAATCCATCTCGGTGTTAAGTAAAAAATGTAGTTTCGTCGTGATGATATATCTGATATGCTGTGACGTGGTGCAACGACGAAACTGGGTTGCTGCTTCAATAACACATCAAATCGGTGAGTTCTGATAACCTATTACCAAACCCATTCAATCAATTGCTCTCCCTGATCCTAAAATAAAAGCAGTTGTCAGCTTTATGAAGCGGTTTGTGTATGATCAGGCGTAGTTGGTAATGGCACTGTTTTACGTGAAGGAAGTCCCGTTCCAGACCCATTTGACTGTTGAGTGCAGCGCGCAGACCACAGTAGCAAGAGACTTCATTCACAACAGTCCGGAAGTACTGACTTGCCATTAATTAACAGAACTAGTTTGGTTGAAGAAATGCATCTGCAGTAGAAATGAGCGGTTCAATAGAGAACACTGAGTTGTGCCACCTAGCTCTGCGGTTTCGGAGCAAAACAATCCCTCTAGCTGACGACTGCACAGGTTTCTTCTAGAACTTATACTTTACTCGTGTTTACATAAGATCCACTTGAAAATTCAATCGTCCCTGGTCGAACTGTCCGTGCGGATATCCGATTCCGTAAAATTGAGGATGTCCTTGTCGAATTATCCGTGCAACCAGGGATATCCGTAATAACCCAAGCAGACATCAGTGTGATTCGAGGCGCCTTATAGGCGCCTAATAGGCACCCAGGCGCCTTGCCCAAAAGGCGCCTAAAAGGCGCCTTTTAGGCACCTCATGTCTGCTTGGGGAACCGCGCTCCTGTATCGGTAGCACCAATATCCGCACGGATACCCGCTTGGATATCGGTGTTACGAATATCAGAGCGCGAAGTTTACTGTGGATATCCGTGGTTGCACGGATAATTTGACACGGACATCCGTAATTTTACGGAAATCCAAGCGGATATTCGCACGGACATTTCGACCAAGGGGGGTTCAAATCCATCGAATGTTAAGAGGTAGCAAGTGTTGGGAGGGATTCTGAGCTAGATTTTATTGTTAGCAATCTTGCAGACAACGTTGTCGAGAGGTACAGTATACATTGCAGCTAAAGGTTGACAAACATTGGAATATTCTACCTGTCATTTACACGATTACAGTATCGACGCATGACACTGGAATTGATTCATTTCTTGTTGAATCAGATATTCGATTTGACTCGAGTTTCTCGCCAAGTGATTTGTTAGAGGTCACAAGCCGTGCTTTACCCTCCCCTCCCCGCTATGTCGTCACTTACCGAAACTTTCCCCTTCCTTAAAACTGACCGCTTGGAACATTGAAGTTAGCAAGTTTGTAACTCTTGTTTTTCGCTATGGTTCAATTTCTAACTTCCTCAGACGAATCGCTCAAGCTATCATGAGACAAGGTTGAGTTAAACTAGGCTAGATTACCCGAGGTTTGGTTAAGATAAGTTGGTTTACAAACAAGATTAACTTGGGCTAGATTAACGTAGAGTGGGTTCACCTATATTAGGCGAGGTTAGTTTAATAGGTCAGCTAAGGTTTAGTTAACGCAGTCTGGATAAATCTAAGCTTAAGTTAAGTTGAGGTGGGCTATGTTTGTGTTAACCCAGCTTGATGCCGATTATCGCTGGTAGCTCTCGCCCACAAGTCAGCAGCATATGCTCAGTGAGAACTGATGAGTTTCATTGCCTTGTGCCTCGCTCCGCTGTTGATTCTCTCAGAGTTTCGACGAAAAGTATAAAACCAAAAATATAAATGCATTGAATTTACAAAGTACGAGGTAAAATGAAATATATTTTATCGTGACAACGCCAACACTTCCGCCCTTTCCGCGCGTGATTAGTTATCCAGAGGCATAGGAATTAATTCCATGTGTTATGAACCCGAATAAATATTTGAAGTGAATGGCTGGTGAACCGGACGTGCGGTTCAAGTCTTCCCGCGCTACTACCCGACCTTTTCTAGGTAGGCCTACAAAACTGGAACCAAGACAATAAAACGCGAAGTGCCGCAATGTTTTCTTTTCGTCCTGCATACATTACATAAAAGTGCCAGCGCACTAGATTAAGTTTTATTCCTTCCTGAGCGGAAAATGTATTTTAATACGTACAGTCAGGTGTAACAATTTATTCCGCTTGTAATTAAATTAAGCGAGGACCGCTAGCATTCACCCCCTCCCCTCCCCCTCCTCTCTGTTGAGGTGGCACCGAGAATTCGGGGACTTTATCTTCCTGAAGAATATGGCAAATGGCTCTTCTCGCAGAATAATATACTAATACTATTCAGTAGATTATAATGGGCAACCCCATTCTTAACCTACCCTAACCCAACCAACTCCAAACTTAACCCACTACCGCCCAGCGATGCCGTTCGGCAGCAGAAAAATTTATTTTAGAGGATCTTCTCAGTTTAGTGTTGTCACAATTAAAGAAATATCACCCCTCTGGAAACCTGAAATTTAATTATTTAGGCATTTTCCAAAGCTTAAAATTGTGTATTTTATTGGAAAAAAATCCTTTTAATTTCTCTTAAGTTGAATTTCACTCCAAATACTTTGGGCTGTTATGGGTTAAACTGACTAAACTTAATCTTAGCCCACGTTAACTTACTTTCATGGTTAAGGTCATGTATTGCTAGCCGGACCTTATACAAGCTTACATACATATTATTACGTGACCAACCCACCTGCCCTAACCTCTTAGCCCTTTCTAACCCACATTTGCCTTTGCCCGCTAACGTACTGCAAACCTCAACGACGCCCAACTTAACTACAGTGCGGGAGGTTCTAGGGCGCCATATTGGCGCCAGTCGTAAAACCTTCTATTGACACGTAAAAATTATTGAATTTTCGCTCTGCAACGCTTTTAGCAGTCACCTGCTCTTTCCTTATTCTGAGGCAGGTACAAAATTTTTGATGTGAAACACATCTTTTGGTGGTCGGAATATCTGCGAAATCTTGTTCGCAGCTTATTGCGACATAAAGAGGCCTGTTTTAGATAAGAGCGTCGCCCCGCGGTAAACGAACACAAGTAGCAGATGATAACCGCCTGCACCTGTGCTGCGATGTGAACTGACCTCAGAGAACATAAAACTGGAAATGACGTAGCCTAGTCGAGTGGTTCCGACTCTAAAACGCTCTGAAGCATGTCAAAACGTTGAAGCTCCCCTGGTTACACCTGCCTCGACCTCCACCACCCGAGAGGGGCAACCCGGGCGGGACTTGTCTGATTGCATCTGGGTCCGTCGCACTGCCTTCGGCTAGACCGATTGATCTGGCTGTGACAGAAACAAAACTAGCGTATCGTTATCGGCGGCAGATGAGAAACTTGTCGGTGCGGCGACCCTTATTTGTCGGAAAGATCGCCGAAATAGAGAGGGCGGTATTAAGCGATGTTCTTACAAGAAAAGTCGCGGATTTTCTCAGGATACGTTGGGGGGGGGGGGGGGAGGGGGTCGG
>Ga0058701_10005593_pt1 | contig 10470 bp, 12 predicted proteins | sample AgamicOrMae_FD_97039 | JGI IMG/M metagenome (GOLD analysis project Ga0058701, IMG submission 97039) | Agave microbial communities from Guanajuato, Mexico - Or.Ma.e | ecosystem: Host-associated > Plants > Phyllosphere > Phylloplane/Leaf | place: Guanajuato, Mexico | collected 2012-06-04 | reverse complement strand
GCACTAGTGCAAGTTTGGTGGAAATATCACAGCTCTGTGAGCACTACAACGAGCATTAGTATGCATGATGCCTAGTTAGTAGGATGCAGCATCTGCATGGTATGGAATCTCTCTGTGAGCTATAATCTGCGTGATATGATGGATAGGGTGGTGCATAAGTCTACTCTGAGGGATTGTTAGCCATCGGAGCGGTTGCTTGCGTGTATCGGGGTGAGAAGGTGGCTGGACTTCATCAGACTCACAAGAGGTGATCTTCATGCAATCGATGGGGCTTACCGGACGAGGGTGTCGTTGTATGCAGTCGATAGATTTTCGTGGGCAGAGCTTGTTATAGACTGTATCTTGTCTCCTGCGGCAAAGTGCACAGCCTCCAGTGTCTTGGCCGAGCAGAGAGAGAATTTTGGGTAAAAAGATGAACATTTATAGCAAACTGAGAGTGCGAGTAGTGGCAGAAAGATTGGTGGCAGCAAATGTCTAGTTGACCATGCCAGATGTAAGCACCAGTAGGAACCATTCTCGGTCAGTGCATTAGAGCCTCTAATTTGAAGCCCTACAAATTGAAGTGGCATTTTCAAGCCACAGATGTCGCTCCAGTCTGGCCGCGTGAAGGCTATTGTTTGGCATATCCTTCAAGAGACTAGCTGTGCTTGAAAAGACCAATTAGAGGATACCATTTTGTCTTTCGAATCGATTCGACTTTTCGACAAAGCGACGAATGCCGAATGAAAGCGAGAGGGAGCAGTGTCCATGGACTAGGTCTGGCCGAGGCTTGGCTCGGCTATATATAAACACGATTTTCACAAAAAGCACTGAGGAAACTATATAGAAACTGAGGTGAGCATGGAGGCTGACGAGTCGACTTTTGGCCACAAAATCTTGGCTATAATTTGGCTATAATTTTCCTGCTAGTGCAAAGCAGTGGATTCAAGCCTGACAAAAAGCTGGTGACCACTGGCACTAGACTAGCAAAGCAGCGCCGGCGCAAGAGGCCCGGACCAATTAATAATCTGTCGCGGGGCTAATGTGGCGAAGAGTCGGTGGATTTGCTGCTAGTACTCTTTCCATCTCTCTCAATGTTGGACGAGACAGTGTTCCGCTTTTTTCACGCCAATGCAAGTTTATATGGTGGCAGCGAGCTGGCAATTGGGCGCAGTGGTTGAGATTTGGGCCCGCGAGATTGGCCGGCCACAATTGGGCGGAAAAAAGGCAACCGCCGCCAGTCGACCGCCAAGTGGGCGCCGCCAACTGGCCACAGTGGTGGCCAATTTGGTGGCGCAGGCCTCAGGTGAGTGAGTATGATTGAACGTGGCTCACTCGTGCAGACTTTGCAGCAGATCCGAGAGGATTTGCGTCCAGAGTCGGCCGGCAGGTCCACGGCAACTGGCAGGGTGCGCGCAAAGGTGCGAGTGGAGCTTCCAAGCTGAGGGGAAAGAGTTTGGGGCTATTAATTAATCCAGAGGACGGTCGGAGAGTGAGTGTGTAGGAAGAAGAAGAGGCAGAGGCAGGGAAAGTAGTGGCCGTTTAGTGGCTTTGTTGGGCGCTGCTTGTCGGTCAGTGTGAAAAGTTAAAAGTTAACTGCTGTGCGAAAGGGATCAAAAAGTGGGCGCCACAAAGCGGCGGCCGCCAAGTGTTTAGTGTCGTTGGCGTGTTGTTGGCGTTGATTGGCATTACAAGAGTGGCGAGCAAGTAGGGGCCAGCTAGGCGGCGGGCGAGCCAGAGTAAACATTTTAACGCTTTAGCAACTTTTTCCAAGCTCGCCCTTTGGCTGCGGGCCAGTCTGCACTATGCACCATGCACTGTGCACTGTGCACTGTGCACTGTGCTTGGCCTATGGGCAAAGGGCGCTCGCACACTGCCAGAGACAGTCTGTGGGCAGTGGTGCGGCCGCGCTCTGTGTCCGTGCAGTGCACAAGGCGCGCACTCTGCTCACTGTGCTCAATGCAGCCTGAAGGTGACTCCAGACGGTCGGCGAGGTGTATATATGGTCAAGTTAGTAAAGCGAAGTGAGTTGTAAATGTATATCTATGCAAAGGAGTGCACCAGCGGAGTCTAGTTTGCCTTTTTATTGCCCCCGAGCGGCGGCGCACACTTTTGATTGGACTCGCTGCCAGTGTCCAATTGATTGACTTGGCGCGCTGGCCCGCCACTGCTTAGGGCCACCGCCGCTTAGGACAGCAGCCGCCGGCCGCCAGGCCGCTCCACTGCTTAGGGCCGCGCCCAAAGGCCAACTTGATACAATTGGCCGCCCGATCATCAAGTGAGCGCGCTCACTGGGCGGCGAGTTGAAACGGGCGAGCCGCCGAAAAGGGCCGCCCGCCTCTTGCCTGTTTGCTGCTTTGCGCCTTTGCGCCTCTTGCTGCTTTGCTCCTTTGCGCCTCTTGGCCCGCTGGCACCCTCGGCTCTTTGGGGCGACATTTGGCCGCAGGAGAGGGGACAAAATGGGCCCCTTTGCGGCAAAGACTGTCTCTCGGCGAGCGGCCGACTGTCTCTCGTTTCCATTAGGCGTCGTTATCGTCTTTGCCTGCAAGTCCCAAGTTGAGCTCGTCGTGGGGCGCATTCTGTTTCCGCTAGCTTGCCGCTTTTCAGCAGTCGGGGGCCAATTTGTCGCCGAGATGTGCGCCACTTTGGACAGGAGCTGAGGACTGGCTGCCGACTGCGTGCCCTAAGCAGTGGCGTACAGAAGTGAAGAAGTGGAAAAAGTGAAAGAAGTAAAGTGCGCGCGAGTTTGTCTGCGGCAGCGAATTCCTCGCAGTTGTGCTCGCGCTTTCAGCTATGCGCACATTCAGCCCAAAAGCGCATAGTCCAAAGCCCAAAGCCCAAAGCTTCAATCTTGGGCCGCAATAAAAGACGCCTCCAACTGGGCCCCACACTTTTGCGGTGCCACTTTTGCGGCCGCCCGCCAGGCCGCACGCGCGCGGCCCACCGCCGAGCAAAACTCCAGACAGTCTCTAGGAGTTTTGCCAGTTTTGCCTCCACTTTTTCCAGCACGCGTCCACTTGGCTCACATCTCGGGTGGCAGCAAATCCGCGCGCCGCCAACAAATTCTCCGCCTTTGATTTTGTCTCACGCAATTAATGGTCCCTTAGCCAAGCTAAAGAGGGGCCGAAAAGGGGGCGGAAGTGGTGCGCTTTGGCCGCGCAGTTTTGTGTCTGTCTCTGTTGAGGACTGCTAACAGTCTCTGTGAGGAATTCGCTCTTTTGGCTCTTTTTTCACATTTTCCTCCTCTCACTGTGCACTGTTTTATCTTCGGCCTCCTTTTATTGCCAACTTTGGGCCGCCCAAGAGCCACCAGCCGGCACTCAATCGGCTGCCACAGTGTGCGGCAGGCCACACGCCAGCTCGCCGCCGGCCCAACGACAAGCACTGGCGAGCGTCCAATCGGGACGGAAGTGGCGCCGGCGCTCAGCGTTGCGCAAGCTCCAGCCGCTGGGGGGCTAAGGTTGCGCTGGTTGGGCGCATTGTTTGGCCTTTCGAAGTGGGAGCGCGCGAAAAGAGCTGCCTGCCGGCTGCACTTCCAGAGCTAAGGGCCCGCTGCCAGTTGTTCGCCCCTCTGGCCACGCGAAAAGCCACTCTCTTTCTCTGCGAGCGCGAACCAGTGGGCGCCGCCAGCAGCCAGCCAGACACAGTTATAGGCGAGCATGGGGGCCTAGCAATGAGCGCCAGTCTCTCGCGAGTGACGGCCTGTCGGCGGGCGGCAAACAGCCAAGCAGCCAAACAGCCAAACGGGGCCAACGGGGGCAACCTCGACAATGGGCGCCCCTCAGAGTGGGGCAAACAAACAAGTCGACACTTTGGCGCGCCGGAAGGAAGCCCGAGCGTGGCGGCGGGTCGACACATCGGCGAGCCAGTGGAGTCCAATCTGGGAACATCGCGAGCATATTGGGTTGCCAAAGTGCAGCACACTCTCTGCAACACAGTCTCCAGTGCAGCGGCAATACTGCACAATACTGTATGCTCTGCTGGTGTTTGTTTGTTTTGACTGAGCGCGCGTTTGCGCAGAGAAGCACAGCAGCAGAGCAGCACAGAGCCAACGCGCGAAGCAAGCGGCACGCGCGTCTTGTGCTTTACACGCGCGGCCAACGCACTGCCACGCGCACAACTGGGGCCGCTCTTCTCTGGCCGCGCTTCTGCTCCCAGTCCTTAGCCCAATTTTCGCCCCCTCCTCGCTCATTCTGGCGCCCCTTAGGAAAGGCCAGCAGGTGGCGACTGGGCCCACAGTTGGCCCCCGGATGGCCCATGCTCGCCACGAGCTGTGCGCCTCGGGGCTGACGGCCGCGAGCTGAGCAGCCGGAACAAAGTCAAGTGGAATGGAAGTTGCCGCTCTGCACTTGCTGGCTGGCTGGCCTCCCGCTCGACGAGCAGCGCCAGAAGAGTGGCCAAAAAAGGGCACAGTGGAGGAAGCCAAAGAGGCTTCTTTCATCCTCGGCCGGAGCTAGTGGGCGACAAGTGCGCGCCTCCATTAGGCCGAGCCAATGGAGCAAAAGGGCCCGCGAGCCGCCTAATGGGCTGGCCCCTGGAGGTCGTCCTGCACTCGCTTCTGTGCACTGGTTGGGGCCATTGAGTTGGAGCCAAAGTGGCCGGGTGCAATATTGCGCAACGGTCGGTGGGCGCCAAATGGGCAGCGAGCGGCCGAGGAGAAGGAGCGGCGGCTTCTTGCGCAAATGGATTTGTTTTGACAGGGCTGCCGTGTTGTGGATCGCGCACTGTAGACTGCAGACTGTACACCGCAGACTGCAGACTGTGGCCGTTCGTCCAAAGGGAAAGCGCAGCGTCCAAAGCCGCGCAAGTGGAAACATCTGCGCGACTGGATCGATTCCCAATCCCAATCGAGCGCCGAATTGTGCAAGCGGCGCCGCACTCAGTCTGCGGCTCACCTTTGGCCGCGCGAAGCAACGCAGACTAATGCTCACACTGCTTTGTGCTCTCTGCTCATTGGCCACTGCAACGCGGCCGCACTGAGCTCGTCATGCGTGTGGCGCTTTTCACGCAAATTGATTAGTGCCCACTGGCTCACTGGCTCACTACTGCCCATTGGCTCACTGGCCAGCGTGACTCTTGAGCTGAGGACGAGCTCCTCTGCCTCTCGGCCAGTCCAAACTGGCCGCCCCGAGAGACTGGGTCTCGAGCGTGCGAGTGAGGCTCTCAGAGACACTCTGCCGCAGACTGTCCGCGGCCAAGCTCGCGCCAGTGTCCAATTTCTGGCCGAGTCCACTTCCCGCTCGGGCCACTTGGGCGTCCAGCGTCCACTCGTCGCCCGTCGAAAAGCAGGAGCCCAAGCGGCCGAAGTGGCGCGTGCAAATTGCCCGCCTTTGAGGGCGCACCTCTGCCAGTGGACAGCTAGTCAGTAGCTAGTCGGCGGCTACTCGGCAGCTAGTCTCAAAGAGTGGGAAGCCGGCCGGCTCGCTGGAAACATTTAGCCTTATTAGGGGCGCACTCAATTGGACGGGCGTTGGAGGAGAGTGTGTGTCCGAGGGGAGCCAGTGGGAAGTGGGCGAGTTTGGGCGCGCGCTCCAAGCAGAGAAGTGTGCACGCGTCTGCTGTGACAGTGAGCGGGCCGCGCGACACGTGCCAGTGAGCGCGCGCGCACACTCAGCCCAGTTGTTCGCGCGCGCCTCAGCCATGCGGCCAGACCCATGGGCACGGATTCAAGCTCGTCGCTTGTCGGAATGCTTGGCCAAATTTGGCCGCTCATGATCGCAATAATAGTGATAAATAATTGGCCCAACTGCATTACATTGGGCGCCCTTGTTGTTGGCTCTCTCGTTGGGCGCGTGATTTGGACGTCAATTTGGGCCCCAGTTTGCCCTTGTCCAGCAGGCCACGTGGCCCCCCGACAACTGTCGACACACGACCCGCCGGCGACACACAGCTCGCTTGGGTGGCCCCCAGAAGAACATTGGCAGGAGATTGCGCGGGTGGCCAACTTCCGGCCGGGCGGCGGCGCCGAGAAGTGCCAGAGTGGGGGAGGCAAAGGGGAGGGGGAAAGAGGAGAGCTAAGGGCAGAGAGAGAGAAATGTGGGAGAGAGAAGTGGAGTTCAGTGGAAGAGAACAAAACAACGATGATTGATTTAATTGCAAATTTTTCTCCCTTTGCGCCGGCGGCAGACTGTGTGCGGCGAGCACCTGCCCAGAGCTGCACCTGTGCCTCAGAGGCTGCATTGTACACTATGCGCCAAAAGTAAGGTGATAAATTTCTGCACAGTCCTGCGCACAAATGTAACCTTATTTTTGATGCACAGTGCACACTTTCTGCAGACAGTCTGCAGTGCAGAGTGCAGCTAGCAGTGTGCAGCTGACAGTGCTCAGACGGCCCTCCTGGCGCGCTGGTGGTGATGGTGGTGCGTGTGGTGCTGGTGCAGGTGGTTGTGGTGGTGCTGGTTGTTGTTGTTTGCGGCCGAGTTTGAGGAGTTGCTGCTGTTGTGCAGCAGTTGCGTGGGATCCGATTTGAATAGGCGCTTGGGCGGCGCTTGGCCGGCCGCAAAGCTGTGCTGCTCGCCTGGGCCGATCACAGAGGAGTCGCTCACCACGTCCAGCTCGTCCAGCTGCTGGCCGGGCGGCTCGTCGGGGCCAGCCAGTGAGGCGGGCCGCTTGGTGGCCTGGCCGGACGAGCACGACGAGGCCGAGGAAAGCTTGGCGGGCGGCGTGGCGGCCGACTTGAGGGGCGGCCGGGGGGGACTGTTGCCGAGAGCGCTGGCTGACTCCGAGTGCTTGTTGAGCTGCTGGCTGGGCTTGCTGGCCGTGAGACTGGCCAGACCGGGCGAGCCGCTGCGTCCGCGGCCACCGCCCAAGTGCAGGCCGAGCGCGTCGCCGGGCTGCCCTGGGCCGAGGAGAGTCTGCGGGTTGAAGCCGTTCTGCTTATAGGCCGCCTGTTGCGACAGTTGCTGCTGGTGGAGTTGGGCCACTGGGCCAAGGGGGGCTCCTGCTCCTGCAGCTAGTTGGGCGTGCGGGTGGAGGGTGTGCGGCTGCGGGGGCGGCGGAAGCGAGAGGGGCGGCGGAAGGGCGTGCGGGGGCGCCCCCGGCTGGCCCACCACCAGGGCCTGGTGGAAGGCGGCGGCGGCGGCCGCGGCTATTGCTGCGTTCCCGTAGTGGCTCGCCTCGGCCAGCGAGACGGGCGGGGGCCCCCCGGCGCCCACGAGCGAGGCGGCCGCCGCCATGCAGGAGGCGGGCGAGAGGCCGAGCGGGCCCGCGCCGACAGGTGGCGCGCCCAGCTGCAGGTTGGGGCCCGCGGGCGCGCTCACGCCGTTCGCCAGCACGCTCGGATCGTGCGGCGGCCCGCCCGCCCCCGTGGGACTGCCCGCGGACCCGAGGCGGCCCGCGTGATTGCCGTTCCGTCCATTGTGCTGGTTGCTGTTGGCCTGCATTGCGCCGGCGGCCGTCCCGCAATGGTCGCCCCCAGACTGCTGCTTGGCCATCGCCTCCTCCAGGTAGGCCCGGTACTCGTCGAACTCGAGACACCCGAAGCCCTCCAGTCGCTGCCAGTCGATCCAGCCGCGCCACAGGACACACACTCCGTTCAGGATGAAGCCGGACTTGATGTGGACCTGTAAAATTATTCGTAATTGAAACGCAATCGTAACGATTTCGAAACCATTCAATTGGAGATATTAGATGAGGGCCAAAACGAGGAGAGCTGGTTAGTAATCAGATGTTCATGATATTTTTTCGAGAATGTATAAGAGTAAATCCGACTCATAATTTTTATAATTTAATTATAATAAATCCGCTCATCTCGGACACTCTCCGGGAGCTTTCTTACAATGCGGCCCACAATACACAATTGGCCGCATTTTCAAAACAACGCGGCAAAAGAAAACAAAACAAACGCGGGGGAAAAACATGCGCGTGCATGTTTTTCCCCCGCGCCGCAGACTCTCCCCCGCACGCACTCTTCACTGCGTGCACTTTATAGTGCGTAGCGCAGTGGCTCTGTGCGGCGCGCGTCCCGCAGACGGCCTATAGTGTGCCGATTGAGCGGCCAGAAGGCCAAAAAGTGGCCAAAATTTGGGCTGGCATAATTCTAATTCGAGAGATATTCTTTAAAAAAATGACGCAAATTATACTCAAGTAAACTCACCTTGCCTGAGTCCTTGTCGAAGTCGCAGCCCTCGTTGTTGTAGGCCGGATTTGCGGTCGGATTGAACATGAGCGTGAACTGGTTGCCCGACTGGACCACGCTCACCTCTGTGTGGCCCTCCTGGCAGTTGGCCATGAATTTCATCTGTCTTTCCTCCAGTGGCCGATCCTTGAAGCCGGTGTACTTCACTGCCGACTCGTGGGCCAGTTGTCTGAACAAATCGTCGTTCTCGAACTTCTGCCGCTGATCTTTGACCACGCGCGGCATTCGGAAGTACGACTTGTGGATGCCCTCGAAAATGGTGGGCGCCTCAAAGGGCAGCATCATCAACATGGTGCCGATTTTCTTTTAATTTCTTCTTCTAGAATTGACTCTTGGCCAACCAACTTGCGCTGATTGTGCAAACTTCCGCGCCTAAGAGCTGGAGTTTGTCTATTTTCTTCTATGGACTTGCGGCCGCGCTTCTGCAGCGGCGGAAAGACGCTTGATCGATGCAAAATTAGGCTAAATATAAATATTTCGCGCTTCTTCGAACCTTCAGGAGTGTCTGTCTCTTGCACAGTCTTGGGAAAAATCTTGCTCGATTCTTCTGGCGATTCTTTTGCAGAACTGAGAGCTCTTCTTGCGGGTTATAGTTTCAATCAGCTGACTTGCCTGCAGCCTCATGGAGCAGTTCCAGGCGGCCCACAGACAGTGGCAAACTCTCACTACTTCTCCTCACAATTCACCTGGTTTCTGGCTTTCTGGCTACACTTAGAGCTCCCGAATTCTGTCTCTGATTTCTTCCAAATTTCTGATTGCCGTTCGCCGATTGTGTTCGGCCGAGCTGAGCTGAGCTGAGCTGAGCTGAGCTAAGCTGAAGCCGCCGAGTGCAGCTGCTTGCGACTGACTTTGGAATGCTTTGTGGCTTGTTGGCTTTCTTGTCGGCCTGCTTGTTGGCTTGCTTGTTTGGCGCTTGTGTCTAGCCGAGAAACAGGTGACAAAGTGTGCGCATAACTGTCGCTGGCGCGAACCTTTCCTCTGGCGCCGCAGCTAAGGCTTGGCCGGGCAAACGAGCGCACCTCTTTGGCCGCTCGTTCGGCACTTGGCCGCTTGACAGGCGGGCGCTGCAACGACACTTTTAATGGACTTTTCTCGCTCGCTTGGCCGGCCTTCTTTGAGCGCCCCTGTGCCTTGCTGTTCTCTCTCTTTCGTCTATTTCTGTATCTATTTTCTGCCCTCTGCTTGCAAATTCTGCTCCCGTTCACTTGTCGCCGCTTGTCTGAGGGGCTGGCCACTGGCTCGTTCGTCTGGCTCGCTTGCCCACTCGGCTGTCTTTGTGTGGCCTTCTTGTTTGTCGAGCTGCTCTGTTCGGCTGCTCGCTATTGAGTTAGGCTGCCCGCTCGCTCGCTCGCTCGCTCGCTGGAAAGCTTCTGGTCGGCCCGAAAGGCGAAGGAGCCAGCGAAGCCTTTGGGTGAGTGACTTTGGTTTGCGTTTCGGGCGGACTAGTTGGTTGAATGGTGTGCTTTGTGGGCCTTTGAGTGTGAGTGGCGATGGAGTTTGCGTGGGTCGAGGAGCGGCCCTTCAGTGTGTTCAGTTTGGGTGAGCAGTGTTTTGCTGGCCGCTTTCTTGGCGCGCTGCCAGTCGCAAGCTGTGCTATGCTGCGCACTGTGCTCTGCTCTGCGGACTGCCGTTCGCAGTCTCTCTCTTGTGTGCTGCGGGCGACTAGTGCGCGCCGGCCCACTGCAACGCTCTGAGGCTGCGCGCGGTTGCCACTCCGCGAGGTGTGCGCGCGCAGCTCGTCACCGGCGCCCAAATTGGCAGCCAGTCTTGTTTTGCCGCCGCTTCTTGTTGCCCTTTTGGTGCCCCCAGAGCGCAAACAATATTGGCTCCTTCTCGCCACCCACTCGCACTCTTTATGGGCTCCAGCTCAACCGCCGAGGAGGCCGAGGAGCCGCAGCTTGGCCTCAGACGGAGGCAAGCCGAGCTACTCCCCGCGAGCTGTTACCAAATTGACAGGGTCAGTGCGCAGGCGCCTTCTGCACACTTCGCGCAACCACTCCATTCAGGCCGCACGCAAAGCTCGCCCACACTTCTGGCCAGACGTCTCGGGCGGCGGCGCGCTGGCCGCAACGCTAGACTGGGGCCCGCTCGACAGCCAGCTGGTGGCCGAGCTGAGCTGAGGGCAGAGCTAAGGACTCTCAGTAGAAAGCTAAGGGTCCTCAGTGAAGAGCTAAGGGCAGAGAGCAGGCATAGTGAAGCCAGTGGAGGAGGAGGTGACATAGACAAGGACAGAGACAGTGGAAGTGGCGACCTGGAGGGCTCGTTATCTGCTCGCTCAGAAGCTGGGCTCCTGCACGTCCGCCGCTAACGAGCAACTGGGGCCGCCACAGCAGACGACTGACAGCAGACGAGCG
>Ga0058701_10005592_pt1 | contig 10470 bp, 8 predicted proteins | sample AgamicOrMae_FD_97039 | JGI IMG/M metagenome (GOLD analysis project Ga0058701, IMG submission 97039) | Agave microbial communities from Guanajuato, Mexico - Or.Ma.e | ecosystem: Host-associated > Plants > Phyllosphere > Phylloplane/Leaf | place: Guanajuato, Mexico | collected 2012-06-04 | reverse complement strand
TCCCAAGAAACTGTTCATGCGATCTTTTCTACAGAATGCTAGGCTCCTCAGCATATTCCGACATTTAATCGTGTTGAAACGCAAATCTATGGTTTCACTATTAGTTAGTGCTGTACTTAAGCGAATTATCACGGGATCATATCAGAATCAATTAGGTTCTAACGATTGATCACATCACGAAAAGTGTACCTAGAGAGCAGGCCAAGCTTCGGTTCGAGTTTTTTTTCTTCTTCTTTTTCTAACCGTGCTTGAGAGGAAGGCAACCAAAATTGAATTTCTTCTCCCCCCTCCCCGATGAAAATTCGCTGAATTCTGGAATTCTCTGGAACAGGCAATGCGTTTTTTCAGTGCAGGTTACGTTAACCCACTACCGCCCAGCGATGCCGTTCGGACACAGAAAAAAAATATATTTTAGAGGATCTTTATAGTTCAGTATTTTCAAATTTTAAAAAATATCGCCCCTCTGGAAACCTGAAATTTAATAATTTAGGCATTTTCCAAAGCTTAAAATTTCCTTTTTTAATGAAAAAAAAAACCTTCCAATTTCGGTTAAGCTTAAGCTAAAATTTTACTCCAGATACTTTGGGCTGTTATGGGTTAAATTAGATTAGGCTACTTGCATTGTTCCGCGCTCCGCAGTCTCTTCGTTCGGCTTTGAGACAAAGCATGGAACGCGATGTTGGAAGCCAAACCTCTCAAATGTCACTCTACCGCGTACAGAAAGTCTGAGAGAACATGCCGGCCGTTAAGCAAGAGCGGCAAAAAGGTTTGAAGGTGACGGGTTGTGAGTGTGGGGGCAGCATCGATGGGAAGTTGGCGGTCATGTTAACATTGGCTTGGCGTGGGTACGCCCCCAGCCCTGTCGGCGAGAACCAGTGCCATGGTATTTTCCCCTTCGGGGGGCATCTCAAGGGGGATGGGGGACACCAGGCCACGGGCCACGCTGTGGCTGGGAGGCCACGCTGTGGCTGGGAGGCCACGCTGTGGCTGGGAGGCGACGTGACGATGACGTCAACGGAGTGAGTAAACGATACTCGTCTTTGTTCGCTTTGCTGGGGGACATCCATAAATGACAAGCTAAGGGATCACTATTTCTCGACATGCGTCCGAGTACCAACTTACTGGCTCAATGCACGCAGTTCAGGTTGAAAACACAGGCACAAGAAGTTGTGACCCAGTTCCAAAGCAATTTTAGGTGCCAGTCACCTGAACCTAAAGGTTGAATTTCCCTCTTATTTCATGCGTTTCACCTCTTCTCACCAGGTGGATTGAGGGGCAGAGCAACTCACCAACGCCAGCCTTATCGAACCCATCGTTGCTAAGTGGGATCCCGTAATTCTCGGTGACAGCAACTGCCTTCTAATTCTCGCCTCCGATGATGGTGAATGTAGGTAGAATCTAGAGCCACAGTTTCAAGTTTACGCGGCACTCTTTGAAGGAAAAGACAGTATGTTCCTGACGGGATCTCCTCTCAACGTACCCACTTTGAACAATGCCCGATTAGTCATGGTCGCCACACCTTTCCTCATCATGAAATCAGTCCCTTTGCATCACAGATTTTTAAGTGTTAATATTACCAGTAAATCACGCATTTTCGTTATGGTCAATTGCAGAATTAACTTTACCTAATGACTTCTTTATGGAAAACACTCGTCCTTTGACTCATTTCACATACTCATCAACAGATCTGTCTTAAAAAACTTAGATTACTTTTCATATCCTTTTATACCCTAAAGGGAAATTCTTCTTCGCTTTCCTTTTCCGATCTTGAATTGCTGACTAAGAGAAGTTTCACTTCTCAAAAAGGGCTCATTGATAAAACAAGCGAAATTTAAATTGAAATTGTCCGAGGCGCAATAACCTCTTTGAATATTTTACCAAGAAGATCCGATCGTTTTTCCAGGAACCAAGCCGCAGTTTATTCCGATTGGTGTCAATGTTTAATGCAGCTCTTCTTCTTTCACTTCAAGAAATTCTATTACTTTTTCAGGACTATGAGTTTTTCTGTGACTGCTGAAGGAGCGGAGGTCCTCCACGTTGGATCAATTTCACACCATTTGAAAAACAGGCTCAGGATGAACCTGAGACTCGAGTTGTCATAGGCTGTTACGGTAACGCGAGACCTAAATCTGCTCCTGAGCAAGATCTCAAGGTAGCGCTACATAAGGGTCACAAAGGGATAAAATGTCGGGTATACTCGTTGTGAGATCCTTACTTTCAAAAATCGTACTTTCTTCCATTTATGGTTGATCCAGGAATCTACGTTCAACCCTTTAGAACACGAGGATGCTTAACAGGATGAGCGAAAAGGTTCAATTAAATGACGATCATGCATGCAGGTGCCTTGTGCTTTGCTTCGCTGTCGCTCCGCTCGATGATCGCCGCACTCTAAATTTTAAATAGTAATTTTTTGACTAATTGGTTTAGTCATTTCTGTTTGACTATTTAATTTAGTCAAATTTGAGTTTGATGTGAAATTTTAAAAATTATGACTTAGATTTAGCGGTTAAAAATGTCTACTATTTTTGGTATTAATAAATTCTATTACCAATATTAGTTTGGTCTCTGAGTCTAAAGTCATTTTTTCTACTCTTACTATTCAGCGAGTTCTTTTATTCACTATTTAAATAGTTATTTTTGACTAAAAAAATAGTCAAAATTGACTGATTGAAATATTAAAATTTTAGCTACCATTCTGTAGTCAAATTTGGCCATTTCACATTAAGTGTGCGCGCATGTTGCAGCTGACTTCTTGGGGGCGGTAATTTCCACCGAAAAGCAAGCAGTATCAAGCTTGGGGATGATAAATTAGGCTATCAATGCAGGTGCCTAGTGCTCCGCTCTGCTCGATGAAAGTTAAAACATAAAAGGCTTAAGATGCAACCATTAATTTTTAGTATGCTAGCTTTGGGGGTCAGGATAAGCTATTTTCAACTCCTAGTTTCAACCTTTCGGTAGCCGCCCACCGACGAGTACAGCCCGGTGCGGAATCCACTTCCTGTTCTCTGTGTGAACACTATTGATGAAGATATAATCTTTACAGTTGACTGGCAACAATGCGTATTTTTATTTTAATTTTTTTCGGTACGTTGATCGGTAAGGATCTATCAAAGGCATTAGAAAAATGGGAAGCTCTCACGCTAAGCTATCTTCTTTCAATTGGGTAATCATACAATTATCCCACAAGGAGACTTCCCAAAAAATGTATTTTTACCTTTTTAATTCATGACAAAAATTATTCGATTGTCCAAAACATGCGGCTGGTTACTGTGAAATTAAAAACAAAATACAGCGCAAGTGTTATGTTTTTTGAAAAAAAAAAGAAGATAGCCATTTATTCACCCATTCCATCGTCAGTTTAAGCTATGAAAACAACTGGGGGTTTTCAGTTTATTTACACAACTTTCGGCTCACACAAAATATAGGCCTTGCTGAGACCATAAAAACCTGGAAGCTTCCTCCAAAAAAACACAAGAGAAGCGTCTCAGAAACAGTACGCAAATTCGTAAAAGACTGTATCAAAGACCATTACTTTATAGCATTTTTTCTAAACTTTTCCTTTGTATAATAAAGCTTTAGCCAAAATTATATCTTAAACCTGGGCTACGCTGATTTGGAACAAAAGGTATGACGCAGCGCCCCAGACTACTTAATTCTGGGCACGTCGAGAGCTTATTTCAAGCTGCTAGGACTTGATTCAACTCAACACTTTCCGGTCCTTGAAATAAAACTCGTAAAATAGAGAACTGCTCGGAAAAGGGCAGGCATTCTCAACGTGGCATGTGGGATTGTGGGTGTGGGCACACAATCATTATATTTCCACTATGAAATCTTTGTTAAACAAAGAATGTGCAAAGCGGCTCATGCTATTAGGGAGGTAGACTCTCGAGATTTAATTTTCTATCCCTTGTATTCTATTCTGCTCCAACCTTTCACTGCATAGCGAGAATCAACCATTTCTCAAGCAAGGAGAAAAAAAAGAAGAACACTTTCATTTTTCCTTCTCTACAGAGAAAATGTGCAACTCCATGACTTCAGACCTTTTCTAAACGTAGTATAGGTTCATGATCTTTAATGATTTTACGAGTAATCGACGAACCCTTGATTTGAGAGAACATTCGTCCCCCCGTTGAGGAGGTGAAAAAAGTGAGGTTATGAAAGTCGACTAAAGAGGGGGTGAATGTTTCTCAAATTAAAGATCATTTTGAGGTAAACTTGTTAAATTATTAAAAATTATGTATTTATACAACGGTTAGAAAAGGTCTGATGCCATGACATTTGCTTTTTTTCTCTGTATTAAAAGAAAAATGAAAGCTTCCTTCCTTTTGTTCTTATTACTTGAGAAATGGTTCATTAATGACATACCACCTCATAGATCAGGTTAGGCACCCTGTGCCTTACTTCGCTGTCACTCCGCTCCGAAGATACCGCAAGCATGAAGCGGCTTCAGAATTGACAACAATATCGGTTAGACCATTAATAGCAGTGTCAAAGCCGCGCGTCTCGGTTAGTGGATGATAGGTAGGTCTACAACGCAAATGGTTGAAAGTACAAACTTACAAATTTACCGGTCCCCAGGAACTTTCTTTTATTTAATTACCCACAGTGTGTGCGCGAATTGCCCCCTGAACAGCAACGCGTTCATTTGCTCTTATATATCAGAGAGAAGAATCGTATATACTGGAGAATAATAAAATAAAGCGTTTCAGTTTAAAGCTGCAAGTAAGAGAAGGCGATAAAACAGTTCTCGATAATTTGTTCGAGCACAGGCGACGCGGCGCGGCGGGGAGCCATCACTAACTCGCTTATGTTTACGAATCACAAATAATCCCAGGAAACGAAATACTCTTATCCATTACTTTCGATGGCTCTGTGTTATGAAAGACGATACTTCTAAAAGTAGCCATTTTCAAAAGTAGACGTATCCGCTTTACACGAGATGACCGAGGAACGCAGCGAGCTAAGGAAACAAACTGTTAAGAGCAGGTCAGGTAGAGGTCTTTCGCGAAAACAATACCCCCCCCCCGTAGGGCTTCTTTTTTTACCAAACTCACTGATTTTTTTTCTGTTCTCCACTAAACAACTAAAAAAAATTGATTCTGAAAAACTTAACCATTTTCACACATAGTCAAAACTTTGGGTCAAAGTAAATCAGTTACCGTAGTTTAAAATATTTTATTTTTCGTTTTACTCCTAAACGCAGATTTTTATCATATCCCCTGCACACGCATAGATAAAACTGAATGTAAGATTTTTTCAGTCGTATTAACCCACTACCGCCCAGCGATGCCGTTCGGAAAGAGAAAAAAAAATATTTAAGAGGATCTTTTCAGTTCAGTATTGCCACATTTTAAAAAATATTACCCCTCTGGAAACCAGAAATTTATGATTTAGACATTTTAAAAGCTTAAAATTTCGTCTTTTAATGAAAAAAAAATCCTTCCGATTTCTCTTAGGCTAAATTTCACTCCAAATACTTTGGGCTTTTGTGGGTTAAAATAGGTGGTGGCATATGACTCAGCATATTCGAGGAAGCCTACATTACCTTAGCATATCACGAAAAAAATACAAAACGAGTCCTTGCACTTTGTCCTGTTCACACATTCGACTCACTTGAGGCTTTTTTTTTAAGGTTACGATTTTTTCAAAGTCAAATTGATCAAATCGAAGGGCAAGTTAAAAAAAAGTCAATCAATCAAATCAAGTAAAAGAGTATGATTGAAAAATTGATCAACTGTTATACTGTATAATAATAGCTGCAGTAGCTCATCGATTGTTCAAACTATAACTAGGTCATATTTGATCGAATTTTTCCAACACAGTAACTTGATCGATTGCTTAGTGGAGGGATCGGCTTTTTCCCATCAATAACGTTTTCGTCATTTAGTGTAAGATCTACTTACGACTAAACACTAATCTCTCCAAGATATTTTTCCATCCTTTACGGGTTTTATATATATTTTCAAGTTTGTTAGACCTGCGTAAACAATGTGCGCAGGGGAAGTTACGTTAATGATTTCCTCAAGTTGGATTTTAGTCCACTTGCGGTGTCATCGAGGAAGATGAAATCAACTAACGGAAGACATAGAAATAGAGCGAGGACCTAGGGGCGGTAATTTTGAAATTTCCACTTCATCTGATGAGTCAGACACGGACGAAACATTGAAGAAAGCACGCTATGATGCTGCCAAAACTGATGTCATTGGTTGAATGCACTTACTATTCCCCCTTGAACTATTCGACATTGCGAAAAAAGTGTCACTTTAGTGAGCTTATTAAAAACGCAAGGTGGAGAAGAGCACGGCGGTTTCAATGCTTTGAGTCATCTACTTTCTAGTATCCTCATCCTCACATTTTTGAACTGCTTTATTTATTTACACTCAACAATATTAAATTAGAAACAATTAACAGTACCACATATGAAAATCCTATGTTCTTTAATTCAGACCTATTTAAGAATTTAACGTGAATTCCATCGAGCTCGTGGTAGTGACCAACTCAGGCGGAAATTTCAAAAATCATCCCGCAAGTGAGATCTTTACTGTCCGCCCTGTCCTCCATATTGATCTCACTCTCCCAAATATGACTTCAAGAGGCTGGAGTTGTGCGTTTCTTCCTCGGACGTGAACAAAAGTGACAACGAAAATGGTTGAATCGTAGCGAAATTACCTTGCTTAAATTGTTAAGATAAATGTTAAGGAAGCGATTCCGAACGCATGTTTTTTCTTCCGTCAGGCCTTACTTTGTAAGCCCAACGAGCGTGAGAAAGGAGTAAGAGGGCACGGACCTTCGGCGAAACTTAACCTATTATGTGCAGGCGGTAAGTTACTGCCGCGGCGAAGTAAGTTTCATCACGTTCGGCAAAGATAGGTTAGGGTACCTAATGGCCCGCTCCACTCGGCACTTGGCGACCAAAGGGTATTAGAAACTCCCATGAAAAATGACGTTGAAAATTTCGCGCAATTCTTCCTTGAAGTTGAGATAATCTTGAATGGTACTGAAGTGATCCAAAGACTTGTAATTCCTGTACGTATCATACCCATGATAAGTTTGACACATTCGACTCCTGATCTGGACAGAACTGTCCTATCACGAGCAAAATAAACGGTGGCAACCTTATTTTTAGTGAGGCGAGATATCGGTTGGCAGGTCTGAGTGTTTTCTTGGAAGGGAGATGGTTACGCCTGCGTTACCTGTGCGGTGCTTTATGTCTGACCACGGCTTTCTATAACCTCCTCCTCAAGAACAAAATTCAGAACTGCCGATAGAAATTCTGCCTTGCTAGAAAAAAGGTGCCGTTTCTTTTGCTCATGATTGTACAGTACACTCAACTGGCAAATGACGGCAAAGCTGAATGTTCCGGAGCGAAATTATGCGTTGGTTAACAGAGACGAACTCTTTGTAAGTAGAGAACAAATATTTGGAAGGGTCGCGTCGAGCGTCGAGGCAGCGGCGACGGAGGCGTTTTGCGTTATTTATCATAGACTGCTGAAAGAACATCGCCGCGTTGCGAGTTGCTCAAAGCAATTACTGGAAGAAACGTATTTCTCGAGACTAATATCGTGCCTCCAAGTTGCTCAGGCTGTCTATAATCGGAAAGTTTGAATTTGAGTAATTAGCTGTTTTAGGAAGGGCTTTTAGGAATGACAGACACGCTCTGAATTTTATTTACTCTATGAAACTTGGTCACGGGCTATAGCTTTCGCTTTGCGAGGGATTCGTTTTACGGGCGAATTTCGTTTTCGTTTCGCTTCTTCTTCAAAATCATCACGTCTCGGCAATTCCGGTTGGCAATTATTTTCGGGCGGCGAGCCGGGCATCCAGGTCCACCAAATTGCCGATTTTTTATTTACGTTCTCTTTCCGGAGAAACACGAACACTGTAAATTTGCCACGTTGGATTTTTCTCTATTTTCGCGTTTGGCCTTTCTTTGGTCACTCTTGTTAGGAGAGCAGAGCGAAGAAGAACGCACTTAAGTGAAAGCCTAACCGTCGGCAAGCCCAATGGCGCTTACTCCTCGGCTTCAGAAACTTGCGCGGAGAGGTGAATTGAATCAAGCCGAGCGGAGCTGTAGCGAAATGAGGCGGAAAGCGCTTCAGAGCGGAGGAATAGTGGAGCGACGCAAACTTCTCTCAAATTATCTTCCAAATTAACCGACTAACGCTATCTGTGCGGTGGTATGTCGAAGGAATTTTCATTATGTACAATAAAAAAGTTAAAGATGTGTGAGATACAGAGGTGCAAAATCTTGCCTTTAAAATTGAGAGCGAGCCCATATGTGCAGAAAGCTGAGTGGAGAGTTATAAAACTTTGCAAGAATAAACCTCTGCGTCGGCAGTCAACTGCCGACGCAGAGGTTTCTTTTTGATGGGTCACTCTCAATCAGCTTTAAATTACGAAAATAAAAACTGCTCTTATTTTTAGCGTTTCATTTAAACTTCTGGCTTACAGTCTTCGCATAAAAATTACATTTTAGTTGAATGGTTATTTTATATTAACTTAGAATTATCCGTATTTATTGAAAAAATAAGCGACAAGGATAAAATCAGATAACTTAATATCTTCACCTCAAATTGAAGATAGCCCAAGCTCACCGCAAATGATGCCTGGGTTGCCAGCTTCAACCCTTCTCCCCTTGACCAGCCTCGTCACACCTACCCTAAAGCATTAGATCCAGTTAAAGAGACTCGAATGGAAACGCGCACTGCGATAGAAAAAATGGCCGTTATACACAGGCGGTATAGGAACGACCGCCATTTTTTCTACGCAAGCGAGTATCCCTGTCTCTCTCGCACATACGGCAATTCGTATCTCCTATCTCTTTTTATCGTCGACGAATCAGAGCGCTCAACATCATTCGCGTTTCTTTAATTGGGTGTGGGGCTTTAACTCAATCTAGCCCCATCACCTTATCGACAAAACTCTGTATCTCTGCTTGCAGGCTTGGCAACGATGAATGCCACCCAGGAAGGCATGGTCTCGACTAATCTGCGGCTTTCTCAGTGTTCAGGGTCGAATTCGTCAAGTCGCGACTTCAACGCGATAAAATTTGACGTAGATTTAACGAGTTGAACTCAAAGGATATTAAAGCATTTTCTTGTGAAAAAGTTTTTGGTCTGCAGACAAGAATTGAGTGGTGCTGGGAACTGATAAAAGCTAGTCGCGAAGACTAAAATGCGAAGGTCCGTAGTGAAAAATGGCCCGCGGGAGAGGATTAGCATATCTCGCACTCACGTCCAAATATACAAATACCCCACAAAAATGAGTAAGTTCAAGCGATTTGCCGAGTCTAACGTAAGGGTTTGCAAACAAATTTTACTCTGTGAAAATGCGATTATTATTTTTTTTCTCTTCTGTCGTTTAAACAAAATATTCACTCGTTCCTATGTAAGTGATTCGCGCTGCACCTAGTCTTTTTCTAAATGAGTTAAGCTTGTGATTTAAATGGACAAAATTTTGAGTTCACACAGGTGCCATATAGGTTAATGGATCCTATAGAGACGAACTCGTTGGATTCCCTGTAAAACGGGTTGTCAGCAGACAAAGTGAATTGACAGGCACTTATAAAGCTGGCATTTAGGTCCAACTCCATGTTTTTCGACTAATCAATTCTTTGGGGCCGTCCAACGTTAAACCATTACTAGATATAGAGTTATTAGACGGGGATCAATAGATGATGACATTCTCTGCACAAGTACGGTTTCGTATGGTTCTGTGAAAATTATACAGTACGTATTCCGATCGCCTCAAAATATTCATCTACATACCTCAGATATCCCTTGGCTTACTACAGTGCACAATAAAATTTTATAAAATCATCCATTTAAGTGTGTTTCCATTTACAATAAGTTTCCACTGGTAGCGATATTCTAACTGTAACTAAAGCCTACAGCAAATAGAGTACCTGGACACTTTTTTAGAGGGTAGGGAAATTGCATTATTTACAGTGTCAGACAGCAAATATGTCGTTACCAGTCTTTCCATAGTCAATTAATGGAGTAATGACGGAACACTGACAAGTTTTCACACTGCTTCAAGGCTTTTCACCGTCCTCGCCCCACTTACTGTTAGTGTCCCCTTTCGCCTCACCGCTACGCACCGCACCCCCCTCCTCCTTAGCCTGACTCAGTTCACAGTGGTGCGAGCGCTGCATTTATTGTGCTTTCTTGCTTCTTGTTATCCCCTATGAGTTTGCATTATGTTTCAACTAGAGAGCCTCATAGGGAGAGAGGCGACGACTTATGCCCGCGCTGTGCGCTGATTCGTGGGATGCATGAAACCAGCAACGCTGATTGGTGGGATGCAAGGGTGACGTGGCAGTTGACGCCCCTCTCCCTATGAGACCCTCACCCACAAAACGAAATTCTCCACTTGAGAAAAAATATTATCTTGGCTTGATGTTCTTGAATTAAGAACGATTATTCTCCGCAGAAGACAAAAATAATCTCCAGTGAATCATTGCTCATCTTG
>Ga0058701_10005591_pt1 | contig 10471 bp, 11 predicted proteins | sample AgamicOrMae_FD_97039 | JGI IMG/M metagenome (GOLD analysis project Ga0058701, IMG submission 97039) | Agave microbial communities from Guanajuato, Mexico - Or.Ma.e | ecosystem: Host-associated > Plants > Phyllosphere > Phylloplane/Leaf | place: Guanajuato, Mexico | collected 2012-06-04 | reverse complement strand
TTCATTTCCGGACAGGGGTCCTTTGACAAAATCTTCTTAGATCTGTGATCCCTATCACCCAATTTCGTTTGGCAGACTAATACTGGAACACCCTGTATATCTTCTCGGTGGCAAGGTACCTATGTCAACATAACGTCATGAAAGGTTTAGCCAGGGTTAAAAGAAAATAAACGTTTGAAGGATTTTTTTTATGAGAATACTTAATGTATTCGCGCAGGTCCGGGAAATATGCGCGTTGAGCTAAATGGGTCAATAGACTTTCGACTGGTGTAAAATCACGGTCACAAAAAAGAGACCACACTTAGCCGTTGGTTTCCAACACATGCGCACTCAGACACACCTCTGGTGTTACTTTTTTATCTGCACGGACAGTACATCATCCGTAAACGTAAATCACACCCAATCCTGGATACGTCACCAAGCGTTACTTAACCATTTATCAAACATCTGACAACAACGCCCTAAAAATTAAACCGTGCTATCGATTTTTTACTTCGCACTTTTACGAAAGTTCAGTTTTATTCACACGCCTATGTAAATACAAGGGAGACTTGAACGCATGGAAATCAACCTAATGCATTTTAAATGGAAGGTGACTTGAATGCACGAAAACCAACCTAAACCATTTTAAATGGGGCAGCGTGTGAGTAGTCTTTTCGTTTACTAAAATTGGTATTCTGTTTTGTTTCGAGTGTGATTGTTTTAATGGTAAGATTTTTTCTTCTAATTGAAGTCATTTTTAGTCTAGACAAAGACTCTGGTTGTCGTTTCGTGAATCACGTGAAGTTGCTTATTAAAAAGAGAGCGGAAATGTCAACAGAAAAGACGATTGCATACAGCTCTTTGTTTCTCTTTAGACCGACCCAAAAGATGTTTTTTTTTCATAAGCTCTCTCCGTCTGAATGTCATTAGCATCATCAAGAGGTAAACCGCATACTCCAAGTTATTCATAATTCATTGTCGGCATGTGTTTTATCCTAAAGCAAATTTTAATGATATGAGGCTTGACGACATACTGCATAGGTGACATTAAGTTAGGTTAAGAGCATTGTTCTGCAATCTTTCTGCTCGGCTTGATAATCAAACTTGAAACACAAGGTAATAAAAGAAAGAGTCTCTAAAATTTCAGTGCGCTATACGTCGTTTTTTTTTAAATTATTAATATTTTTAATTTCATTTTTACCCATTGAAAAAGGCTTTTAAAAATTGGTTAGCGCTTAAGTAGGTTTGGTTTCCAAAAACGCGATATTCGGGGATCCGTAGCTAATTCTCTGACCACGAAGTGAAACTAAACACCGTGACCTACTTCCTTTGTTACACTAACCGGATTATTATCTGTCTGAATAATAATCCATTAATTAGCTTCCACGCGACGCTATTGTGAACTTGACGGATTCTAACTATCTTTTTGCGTGCAGCCGACGCTGCATCCAAGCGGCAAAAAAAAACTAGATTGTCACTATGGAACCACCCTTGGGGACAAAAAAAAGCTCGACCGAAACCATGCACTCGATTTCAGTATGTTTACTATGTAAATCGATGCCTCGTCACCCCTCAAACCACTTCGCCTCGTTCCGGGGAACCGTTGAAAGTATCTGCTGCGGGGCTATCCAGTAAAGTATAACAAAAGAGTACCGCCCCTTAGAACTACTTCACCCCGTCCTCTGGACCAAAAGGGTTGTGATCAGTCATCGCAGTAAAGGCGATCTGAATGCCTGTCTAGTCTGTGGTCTGTATTGATTTCAGTAAAATAATGCTTCTGTGTTGCGTGACGATACTCTCAAAAAAGGAACATCTTTGTTCAAGAGTTCATTACCTTTTTCGGATGTGAAAATAAAACGGGAGTGATACGTATTACTAAAGATAGACCTGTGTTCAGCCATATGATTCAGAAAGTCTCGGCAAGAGATTTCCATTGATGTGGCTAAACACAGGTCTATCTTTAAAACAAATATCAAAATACGTTCTACCCCCGTTTTATTTTCACACATTTCACAAACAGGCGGTGAAAACTTCCTAAAACAGTTGGTTTGTTTTATTGTATACTTTTGGTCTTTTGCTGGGTTTCTTCATGGATCCCTCTAATGAAAAATCGATCAGGTACAAATGCTAGTTTCAAAAATCGATCAAGTGAAAGCGTTCACTTGAAAAAAACGATCAACTGCTATTCTTATGCATAGCAGTTGATCGCTTTTTGTAGCGCACTCAGTGACTTGATTGATTTTTGAAACGCACCATTTCAATTGATCGGTTTTTCAATGGAAGGATCGTCCTTCTCCAGCAGGTAGAAATGGGACCTTCTCGAGTGATCTGTATTTCGACTGATCTTGCTCTCCGTTCCACCGATCAGCTTTAATTTAAGTTCGAGTGATCCAAAGATGCACAAGTAGCATGAGTTGAGGTTGAAGTCTGCCCGCAAGCTGTTAAATAAGGTTAAGTATGATTATGAAAGACTAGTTAAAGTTAAGTAAAGATCGGTTGAGATAGGTTTGGATTGGTTTATGTTTATGGTGTTTCACCGATATTTTTCTTGGTTATTTGATGTTGTTAGGTAAGATTAGGTTAGAATAATTTAGATCAAGTTCTCAAACTCATGCAATACGGTGGTAACACACTTCCAGTCAAATAATCGGTCAAGGGCGGGCATCTAAAAGCAGACCGCAAACCTCTACTCAAGGGTTGCGGGCACATCTGGATCACTCGAACCAAAAGTTGATCGATCGAAATGGAGGCTATAGATCAGTGTCGAAACCCAGATCACTCGCTACGGGTCCGTAGAAATGAAAGGTATGCAACCAGCAGTATATGCGAGTGTAGCGGTTGCCTACGAATTCTCGTCGGAGATTTTGTTACTGATGGGATGATTTTTTGTGTGTGTGTGTGTTTTAGGGGGCCTGTTCAGTGAAGGGGCTGAAAAGGAAATGGTAGCCTTTAAAGCCGCCACGGAGCAGATCAATATGAATCGAGACCTACTGCCGAGCGTGAACCTGGTTCCGAAGATTGAGTACGTCTCGCCGCCCGACAGTTTCACAACGGGGAAGCGAGGTATAGTACGCTAACTCATTAATGCTAGTGCAAATTATCTTCAACGCAACTTGACTATCGATAGCTTATTAAGTATACCTCCAATTTTTGTTGAAAGATCCTTGTGGCGCCCGAAGTGGCATTGAGGTAGTCTTAAGTAGTTGGATGTGTGAACTGCCGCCTCAACCGGTCCGTTTAAAATGAGCAACAGACATCGCTTCTAACCAGTTTTAGTTTCCCTTAATCAGATCTAATCGTTAAAAAAAGACCCTACAAAAAAATCGGGCCAAAAATTTAAAAAAATCCAAGGAGTGAGGACCCATGGCTTTTTCCAAATTTGTGGTCGATTTTTTGTCGAGTTTTTAACGTTTGATGGCGTGAATTGATTGAGAGGAACTAAAAATGATTAGTACCGTCGTTTGTTGCTTACTTCGTTGATTTATTGCTCCGGAAATGGAACATGAAATTTACACCTTCTCGTCCAACCTTCCTCCCCCAAACTCTCTCCCCCTCCCGGTCTGTGTAAAGTCGGCGGATCAAGCAATATGCATCGGTTCTAACTTTCTTTCAGTCAGTTTCCATCATTAAAAGCCATAGATTAAAAATAATATCGGACCGAAAAATTGAAGAAAAAAAACCTAGGGTTACCCCTTGCTTTTTTTCAAATTTTGAGCCATTTTTTTTAAATATTTAATGTTTGGTAGTTAGAATTGTTTAGGATGAACTAAAAATGATGTATACCTTCGTCGCTAAAAGGATACTAAAATATTTATTTGGAGATGATACTTGATTTTCAGCCATTGAAAATCAAATCGATAACTTGATCGACGTGGGAGAATAGCTATGGGAAGTTATTGAAAAGAATTGATGTGTTTGTTTGCAGTGTGCAATTTGACGATGCAAGGGGTGGCAGCTCTGTTCGGCCCCAGCAGCCAGGAAACCACTGGCATCGTGCAGTCCATCTGCGACACCATGCGAATTCCGCACATCCTTACTCACTGGAACCCGTCCTCAGAAATCGCACCGCAGCAGTTCAACATGTATCCAGACCCCAAGTTACTCTCACGAGCAAGTAGACAACTTCAGATCCCATTCCTTCACAAATACTTCCAAAGTAACAAAAATTCTACGGATTTGCTCCTTTTGGCAAGAAAATTTACTTTCTTCTGTTAAATTTATTTATCGAAAACGTCCGAAAGTCGTTTATTTTCTTGTTTTTTTCTCCAATCTTTTGAACTAAGACAACGCGTTTCTTAAAAATAACGTAAATTCTACGTATCTGATCCTTTTTTTGATACTGTTAAAATATGAATATCGTCAATTTGAAAAATTCGACATGAATTTTTAGTTTCCAGCTTTTGAACCAAAACAGCGTGTTAATATCTAAAAAAAATAAAAAATATGTAAATTTTGCGCTTAAAATTTTACTTGTTTGCTGATTTTTTCGGACTGATATTCCTTTCTATTTTTCACTGTGAATCTATTATTTTGACAATCGTATATGCGCTCTTAAAATTGACTTTAAGAGTCGAATAAATGAAATTTCACTATCGTTGTGAACAATATTTCTTGAAGAAATAATGTTTATTTCGTGGCTTTGGAATCTGCAAAAACGGTCCTCAAAACTTAAAGTTGTGTCACGATTTGCAGAACAATCACGAAGCAGGTAGAGTCACTCTTCTCCATCATGAGTAGAAAAAAAGTTACTCTTTCCCTCCCTTAAAAATTTGCTGAACTATTTTGGCTGTTGGCGTTGAAATTAATTGTTATTAAGTTAAATTAATGTTGATAATTTGTTGCAGGCTCTTGTAGATGTTCTAGATGACATGGATTGGAAGTCCTTTACTATTATCTACGAAAACGACGAAGGGCTTGTGAGGTTACAAGAAGTCCTAAAACGGCACGGTCCCGGTGACCCACCCATTACCGTCAGACAACTAGGTCCGGGGCCTGACTATAGGCAAGTACAGTCTGTTTCTGTAATAGGCGGTTTCAAAGTTTCCGCAGAGAAACCAAACCTTATAATGGTTTTCGCGCTCGTTCCCAAGGTTAAATATTTTTATTGATTCTTGTTTTACTGTCGCGTTATTTTACAGGCCCTTACTGAAGGAAATCCATAACACTTCGGAAACTCACATCGTTTTGGACGTAGATACTGATAAAATTATGATCATTCTCCGACAAGCCAAGGAAGTCAAGATGATGGAGGATTACCAGAGCTACCTAATCACTTCCCTCGTAAGATGGAGGAGATTATATATATTTAATATATCTGTATTTATCGAAGTATATCTTTCGGAACTTCCCGAGAGTTGAATCATAACGAGGAACGAAAGTTGCCCGTCAGGAACATGTTTCGTGTTTGCATTCTATTGTTTCCTTACACTGAAAGAGTCTTTATTTGCAGGATGCCCATACGCTAGACTTCGGCGAATTCAAACATGGATACACAAACATTTCAGGTATGCGTTACATCGACCCGCAGTCTCATGATGTGCAGAGCGCCGTCCAGAATTTTATTCACATTGCGAAGAAGGATTTTCCGGAACTGAATCTGGAGTTCAGTGCAGACACCCTTCGGGTAATTACAATCACTGCCTCGCCTAATTCTCGCTCATTTTATTCCTGAAAAGAAGCCTACTCATTGACCCAAGTATGGCTACCCTTTCCCGTGCTCGCATTCAAATCCGATGACCGTGCTTCTGAATTTTGGGGAGGCAAAAGCCTGCATTCAGAGTTCCCACTGTTGGCTATAATAACATGTGTTTAACGTCACATTATTCACCCATATTGTAAATTTGAAAGAAGGAATATGGACGTAGATATTTACCTTTCCAGTCAAGAAGACACTATTTCATCTTGGTATTCGCCCTCGCTTTGAGGCTCGCGCGTTTAAATTTAATGTTTGGTCTCAAATCTTGATCGTGGAATCTGGTTTTTCGCTCATTCGCACCCTAAACGTAAGGTGAATAATGATATCCTTTTCTTTGTGTAGGTTTCCACAGCACTGATATACGACGCCGTATACTTGTTCGCCACATCTCTACACAAAGTCGATACGGAAAACGCCATCGAGACAGAATCGATAAGCTGTGATCAAGGCATTCATCAGTGGCAATACGGAGAAAGTTTGATAGAATATCTAAAAATAGTAAGTGTCTGACATGAAATCCCACCTCTGCCACATTTTGCTAGTAAATGCAGTTTTCGTCTTACCGGATAATCCAATAAAAACCAACGTTTTTGGATTGCATTGCCCGAGGACGATCTAAATCACGCGCTTTGGTTATTTCTTTTGGCTCTCCTTTGTTAAAAGTGGCGAAATCCGTTAATAGTATCCGCTTGTCCGAAGGTAAGGTATGTGGATTGATGTTGTTTAGGCAACTTATAATGGTCTCTCTGGGGAAGTGAAGTTCAATAGGAGCAGCTACCGACGGGAGTTCACTTTGGACCTGATGGAGCTGCACATGCTTAGGAAGGTAGGATCGTGGGATCCGATTGGCGGAGTGAATTTGACGCGAACGGTCGAAGATATCCAGAGGGAAGTAGGCGAGAATCTAGCCAACAAAACCATGAAGATAGCATCCAGAATCGTACGTAAAAGCATTGCTACCTTAGCGATTGTCTTTTAGCTCTCTCAATATGCCTGTACCTGTAATGAAGGCGAGTTTGTTCGCAGGGTGAGCCGTACTTGATGTACACGAACAACAGTGATCAGCTGACGGGTAACGATCGATACGAAGGTTACTCCAAAGATCTAATCGACGAAATCTCCAATATCCTCGGATTCAAGTACGAGTTTTATATCGTGGCTGACAATAAATACGGCAGTTTGAATCCCGTCACTGGAAAATGGGATGGCCTTGTCAGGGAACTAATTGACCGCGTAAGTGCACTATTTGGGAGGTGGCCCGATGTGTAGATTGACTTGAGAAGAACTTCAGCTTTGAAGCAAATGTCTTGGTTCTCAAACATTGATTTAAGAGTATTATATTTTCTGAAACCCCTTCTGTCAAGTATTTGTGCTCTTCCACCAGATTCGAGGATCGTTTTGTTAAAGTTTGAGTCAAAAGTGTAAAGGTTATAGAGACATCAACAGTTTATTTGAAGAACTGTGGCTCTACCAAAAAAGTTCATAAGATACTTCATCGACTCGGCGTGCTGCTTTGAGGGACCTTCGGGTTTTTCTTATTGATATTTTTTTTCCAGAAAGCTGACTTGGCTATTTGCGACTTGACTATCACTTTTGAACGAGAGAGAGCGGTTGACTTTACAATGCCTTTCATGAATCTGGGTATGAAAAATTTAGATAAATCAAACAAAATAGAGACACAAAAAAATGGATTTGATGATCTGCTATGATTGTTGTATTTTCAGGTATCAGTATATTGTTCAGTCGCCCAGTAAAGCAGCCTGCAAAACTGTTTTCGTTTCTATCGCCTCTCTCAGTGGATGTATGGCTGTACATGGCGACAGCGTATCTCGGTGTGTCCGTGCTGATGTTCGTTTTGGCGCGGTAAGTTGTCGCGGAGAGCGCTGCTATTTGGCAGAGATGCAAATGATACCGATTTTTGGCTCGCTTCCACAGGATGACGCCATACGAGTGGGATAACCCTCACCCTTGTAATCCAGATCCCGACGAACTGGAAAATACGTTTACTTTGCTCAATTCTTTGTGGTTCGCAATTGGTTCGCTTATGCAGCAAGGTTGCGATTTCCTGCCCAAGTAAGTTTGTGTTCTCCTTCACTTGAAGTTTCGTAGGTTACATCTTTCTTCGTCGCGCGTTGATTACAGGTTCAGCTATTTACTATGATGAGAGGTAACGAGCAACAACCGTGTAAATTAAGATATACCGTGTCACTCTAAATTTAATCCTCAAAGGAACTTTGGTGAGGTTCGATATTACGAGGTCTCGTTAGCTCGTTAGGGTAGGTTCGAATTTAGTTGCTTATTAATAATGCGTCTCTGCGATCGATAACTTAGTTCTCATGTTAAAATTATGTTCTCAGAACTATGAAAAGGATTTTTTTGGTTTCTTTCGGAGAAGGCTTTCTGTTAAGAGTGTGTATCTTTTTCAGGGCGGTTTCAACACGAATCGTAGCGGGGATGTGGTGGTTTTTCACTCTTATCATGATTTCATCTTACACTGCCAACCTTGCTGCCTTTTTAACGGTAGACCGAATGGATGCATCCATCGAAAGTGCTGAGGATCTGGCAAAACAAACCAAAATTAAGTACGGTCTTGTTGACGGCGGCTCAACGAAGTCGTTCTTCCAGGTAAGAGCCACCCAAGCTGCTCCTCAAATTTTAACCCACAGCAGCCTGAAGTATTTGGAGTGAAATTTAGCTTAAGAGAAATTGGAAGGATTTTTTCCATTAAAATACGCAATTTTAAGCTTTGAGAAATTCCTAAATTATTGAATTTCAAGTTTCCAGAGGGGTGATGTTTTTAAATTGTGACAACACTGAACTTAAAAGACCCCCCAAAAAGAAAATTTTTCTGTTTCCGAACGGCATCGCTGGGCGGTAGTGGGTTAAAGATTGCCTTTTCTCTCTTCCCTTGTTCAACCTTTTGTCGTCTAGCCAAGCGAAGTAACCTTTTAAAATGAGGCTTTACCGCAGGTCGTTTTCCTAAAACACTGTAAAATTCGGAGGTGAAATCTTCTCTCGTGCCGTTCCCTGATCTTTTATTACATTGTGATGCTTAATCGCGTGGTTTAGGTTACGTGAAATTGAGTGCCTTGTCTTTCGCTACCGCTCCGTTCGGCTATCGTTAAGTCTGATGCTGCTTGTGTGCAGTAACTGCCTTGAAGAGTGAGCGACCTCAGAGGTTAGGTTTCGTTCCGCTATTGATCCGCTTAACGACGAAAGGTGGAAAGAAAAGGAAATATCAACCTTCGCATATTAACAGCGAAGCTGAACTCTTCGGTGCCATTTTGCAGAATTCCAATTTTTCTACTTACCAACGCATGTGGGCCACAATGGACTCGACTCGGCCGAGCGTTTTTATGAAAAATAACAAAGACGGAGTAGATCGGGTGTTAAAAGGGAAAGGCACTTACGCCTTTCTCATGGAGTCTACCTCTATCGAGTACGAAGTAAACCGCCATTGTGAGCTCCAGCAAGTAGGCAACCTGCTTGACTCGAAAGGATATGGCATAGCTATGCCAGTAAGTAAGTATCGTGTTCTTGTAAAGGTTTGCAAAAATCGTATTTTTTCCAAAGGCTACTTTAAGCTATGTTATTCTCGAGCTAGGTTTATATAAGCTAACCTACAAGGTAACCTTGGCTAACAAGTTTGTTGAGCTTGATTATTGATAAACGAAGTTGAAATCGTATTATTGCTCGGAGTATCATATTAAACCCATAACAGCCCGAAGTATTTGGAGTGAAATTCAGTTTAAGAGAAATCGGAAGGAGTTTTTCGATTAAAATACGCAAATTCAAGTTATGGAAATACTTATATGATTAAATTTCAGTTTTCCAGAGGGGTGAACTTTTTTAATTGTCCCAATACTGAACTGAAAAGATCTTCTAAAATATTTTTTTTCTGTTTCCGAACGGCATCACTGGGCGGTGGTGGGTTAAATGAGTAATGAACGGCTAATTTTATCATCCTAATCATCGTATGATATCGTTTCTTCCTATATAAGTTTATATCTGTTTTTGTAAATTTTGCCCTTTTTCATTGTTTTACTTAATAATAATTTTGATGTCGTCTTTTTTTCGCAATGTCATTGCCAAAGACTAATTAAATGCTTTTGTTTGTCAGATTCCCCATATCGCACAGCCATCAGTGGAGCCGTTCTAAGGCTCCAAGAAGAAGGGAAATTGAGTATTTTAAAACAAAACTGGTGGAAAAGAAAAGACGGGGAAGAGTGTGAGGTGAGTCCAACTTTTTCGCTGAATATTCAACAAAATATTGTTTTTTCTTTGGGAAATCAAAGCGAATTGATCAGTTTGATTGAATCCTTTTTGAAGCGACATGACTGGGAAATGTTTCTCTTTGCAGACCCAAGGGGCAGCGACCGATATCTCTGCCAATGAGTTGGGCCTCGCCAACGTCGGAGGTGTGTTTGTTGTTCTTATATTGGGCTGCGGCGCGGCCTTCCTCGTTTCCGTATTGGAATTCCTGTGGAACTCCAGAAAAGTCGCTGTAGAAGAAAAGGTTTGTTCACTTTGCCTGTCGATGTCTTAGGGTAGCTGTCATAAGCGCGAAAAACCACAAGCGCCAAAGTCGCAAACGCCAAAGGTCTTAACCGCAATACTAACCTTACCTAACCTAACCTAACGTAACCTAACCTAACTTAGCCTAACCTAACATAACCTAATTTGACCTAACCTAACCTATACGAACTTTGGCGTTTGCGACTTTTCTCGTTTGGCGGTTACGGACTGGCGCTTGCGGCGTTGGCGCTTGTGGTTTTTGGCGCTATCGAATGCCCC
>Ga0058701_10005590_pt1 | contig 10471 bp, 7 predicted proteins | sample AgamicOrMae_FD_97039 | JGI IMG/M metagenome (GOLD analysis project Ga0058701, IMG submission 97039) | Agave microbial communities from Guanajuato, Mexico - Or.Ma.e | ecosystem: Host-associated > Plants > Phyllosphere > Phylloplane/Leaf | place: Guanajuato, Mexico | collected 2012-06-04 | reverse complement strand
TTGCTGTTTGACGGCGTGCGGGGTGCCGTGCGGGCTTCCCTGCTGGAAAGTTAGGCCGCACAGCCTTCTGGGAACTTTCCCTCAAGGCAGCAAGCACCGTGTGCGAGCCCTTCCCAGCAAGGGTCCCATCCCGGGCGCCAAATATGAGAAACCCGCAACCGAACCAGCACGAAAAAACGCATCGTGTGCAACCGGCTTTAGCTTCTTGCTCTTCCTATCTTGACCCTCTCCAAAAATGCATGATGTGACGCCTTCGCTATCTACCAGTTGACTTATCTTGGCCTATTGGTTTTGGGTTAAACAGATTTCTCAAATTGAGTAAATGTTATTAATCCGTGACTTTGCTCCTAATTTAAAAACTTGGCATTTGTTGGTGATATTAACGCGATTCGGTAACCTCCAAAGTAGCAGTTGCTTGAGGGTTAAGTAATTTACTTTCTCCGCTCAGGCAAAGTTAGCGAGCTAGTTACCTAGCTGGTTGGTATGATCAAAGGTTATACCGCATACCTGCTGAGTGATTTTGAGTCAATGGTCTTTTCCTCAGCAGAGCTTGATGGAGGGATTGAAAGACAAGGATTTCACTGAAAACCACCATTGCGTAAATAAACCAAGGTTAATTCTCTTTACAATCATGAATGCTGTTATCGCATCCAACGAAAATGATCACACTTAGTCGACCTTATGAACGCATTTGCTCGTGTCCCTAGAGCGCACACGTTTCTTCTGTTGATGTATATTTCCTTCTGGTGTAGAAGCGTCCAATTGTTTATGCCGGAGTCAATAAAGATGAAAAGAGAACGCCCAATACACGAGCAAGTGCAGTCCTGTTTCTCGCTGAAACTTGACAACTAATTGTAAAGGCGTTCTTTGTTTCTTGTGATTGTTTTCTTAGGTATCTGAATATGAGTTCAATCGTGGACCAGATGTTCCCACCCCTGATCGAAGAGGTGTCCGAGGACTACTCCAACTTCGTGTTTTGGCGCGACCCAATCTCCGACGCCGGCTCGGAGATAAACGCTGCCTCGCTTCCTGCCGCCAACGCCGCTGTGCCGGACAGCCCCAAGGCCGCAGACAAAAAATAGGAGCGTGATGTATCCTTAACTCGACATTGTTTCTCGATAACTCCTAGGTTTTAGAATGTCATTTTTGAGGAGGTTATCCTTATTTTGTGCTGTGAACACGAACTGTTGCGTAGGTAAATATTTGAATGCGGAGGTAATGTTCAGGGTCCAGTTTTGACCCGCATCATCTTTTTGAGGTTTTCATCGAAGTTGCAGAGCTGGGACTGAGCTGTGATAGGTGAAGCCTGCCCCGGAGGGACCTCGGCGACGTTGCTGCTCCTCCGGGCTGGCAGGACCTCCAGGACTTAGGCTCTCTATGGAAAATGTTAGCTGCGTACTGTATTAGCGTTATTCTCCCAGTTATTTTATTCGAGCAGGAGTTTCTTTTATTTTGACGTTATCATATTCCGACTGAATAGTCTTAAGTTAGTGTGTCAGGATATCAAAAGGACCCGCTGAAAATTCGTCCTCATTTGTACAATCACGATGCCAAATGGTGTTCGTACTCAGAAATAGTAATTAGTTGGTGGAAGTAGATCAGGATGTCATTGTTATTTATTTTTCCTGTTTTGGCAGTTATCTCTGTGCTTCTTAATTCAATGACTACATCTAGTGGAAGTCTACAAACCCACCTATTTTAATTGTTTAGCTCAACCAAAATCTCTCAGGACTGCCGTAGTTTTGAGGATCAAGAGGACGAACGCGAAGACGTTTTTTGCCATCACTGTTGGTGTATCCTGCTGCACTTGTCAGGATCTGAATGGGCGCAGCAAAAATTTGCGCCTGAACTTAGAGGGAATGCATTCGTATCTTGTGCTGCGCTTGCTAGTGAACGTTTGAAAAATGAACGACTTTTTCTGGCAAACGCGGAGGTTGCGTGGTCGCTGATAAATAAAATCAGGAAGTTATTTATAAAAATAATAAATAAAAAAAAAACTGACTGGTGAGTTAAAAATTTGTTTTCTTTGTTTTTCTCCTTTTTTTTAGGCGCATTGTCAAGGAATACTTCACATTCCAAGATTGGTAAACCTGAATTGTTCGCAGTGTTCGTCAACGTGTGATTTTTAATCGTTTATTTGTAGCGCAAGTGATATGTTGTTGCTTAATGTTTCAGTTAAATGGATATGCATTTCCGGAAAAGACAAAGATTATGTCCATGTTATTGACACAACCGTAGGTATAAGTGGATTTGTCTTGTAAGTTTTATGTCTGCTTCAAAGACACTGATATCTGTGATCATAATGTGATTACCGTGTTCTCAAACATCAAAGAACAATTGAATAAAACAAATCACATCAAATAAACGAGCGAAATTTATTCGCAACCTTCCAAAATCTACGAATTGTACACGTCCCACAGAGATATTCGTTGGTCTTTGCCGGCGACTGCCATTAAGCCGGCACTGCCCACGGATGAAATTCCCTCTTTCATGAAATACACGTCGTGTATGGTTTGCTGGTGTTCTGAAAGCACAGCTAGCGGCTTGAGTGTTTTCCATGAAAACAGCCTCACTCTTCCATCCCAACATCCCAAAGCAAGGATTTTCCCGTCGGGCCGAATACTCGCTCGACTTACACCAGCATTAGTGATACCGAATTTTTTCTCTACAGATAATTGGTTTGCAACACTATCAAACTTGAATACAGTCAATTCATGGGACTCATTACCACAAACCCCAATCCTTCTCAATGGGTCAAAGTCCATGTCCATGGGAGTACCATCTAGTTTTAATTCACACCTAATCTTCCTGGTTTTTAAATCCCACAAGTAAATGTGACCACTTTCATAGGCTGACAACAAATATGGTGATCCCTCCATTTCAAAATATTTTATAACCATTACTTCTCCTAGTTTCTCACTTAGAGTTTGGAGACAAGATACTATTTTTTGTGAGTTGAGTGAAATTATACTAATTGTGGAATCTTCCCCTGGACTAAAAATAAAATTCTCATGACTGCCTGAAGTTGGACCTATGTCTAATTTACAAAATCCTACATAGGAACAATTAATAATTCCCATCTCTGAGAAGCTACCACCACTGGGAGACCAGATGTGAATAATGCCGCCTTTCTCTTGGGTAACAAGTTCCCCATCAACACTAAAAACTGACAAACAAGATTCCTGGCCAGCCTTGAATTGCTGTTTTTCTCGTTTTGTCTGTAATAAAAGAACAGATATAAAAAAAAAATAGAAATCAGAATGACAAAGATTAAGCAATAAGCAACTTGATACTTACCGTTAGATTCCATATATGCATTTTTCCTTCTGTTGTCCCAGCGCAGAGTAAATCTGGTGATATATAGTCCAGGCAGTTCACTGCAGCCATGTCGCCTTTCAGAGTGTAGATTGGCAATGGTGGTTGTCGATTCATGTCTTCAGTTAGCTTGCCTGTTGGTTCAAATAACACCACACCATGAGTTGTGCTTAACAAATCATTTAGCAGTATATGAACACAATGCCAAGAAACAATCTGGCAAACAGAAATACAAATATACAATAGACCCTAAAGCACAGATTCATAAGGTTTTTTTTTAGAAATTTCAAAGTGTGCTTGATTTAAAAAAATAAATATAAAATATCTACACATACAGGATATCCATATTCACTCACTTCAAAACTTCGATTTTACTTACATTTTTTAAAAATATTTTTGAAAATTCTACTTTTTTATTCGGCTTTAAGAGGTATAAAGTTACAGCATCACGAAAACTGGACACTGAAATATGGTTAGTAGGTGCAACGAGAGGTTAGGTGGCATTATTTGTATGCGCCTGAATTGCTTGTTTCGAAATACTCAGAAATAATTATAGTACCAGCACTTTTGTCAGAACATTCCGCATTCAATGAACTTCTTTTTGAGAGGGTTGACATCATACAGCGATTGCGGAAAATAAAAACTCACCTGGCAATCACCAAAACTGTAAACACTGCTTCATAACCAAAACAAAGCAGAAAGCTTTTATCTCTCTCGCACAGTCCGTGGCTAACCGACGAATGGCGGAAAAACCCGAACCTACCCGAAAGCCAACGGCGGGAGCCGAAAACAAATTCGAATGGATAAGTCGTCGGTCTTCAGCAGGCTCGACCGCTAAAACCTTTCTCTTTTGCATGAGACTAGTCAGCCTCATGTCTTTTGTTGGTTAAGTGTAGGCATGGAAGAATTTCGTATTCCGCCATGGTGCAGGGCCATACGTGACGAATAATTCACGAGGCGGGACTTTGACCATGAGACACTAGTGTTAGTCTCATGCTTTGACATTCCCCACTCTTCCTCCAAAATGACGATTACACCTGATATCACCGCTCGACCACAAGTCTGAATGTTACCGAAAAACCCCAGCCATTCTTTCCCCAGCTTTGGAGTTAGAGACGTTATCGCCCTCGGAATATGGTTAGGCAGCCATACTTGCAGGGCAGTATTGGCGGTTGCCTAACCTCAACATAACTTGCGAATTTTGAAAGTCGGTGTCGCCGAACAGACGCTCGTCCCCTCAACCCCACCAGATACCGTACGCAGTTAGTAAGTAATAACCTTGAAGATTTCATTAAACCCCGTACCCATCAAATACTACTACCCTATAACAGAAGGTAAAATTCTAGGACTGTATCACCCTCCTTGGGTTGGGTGTAATAATATCTATAGTACTTACCTGTTAATCGAGGTAGTTAGCGTTAGAAAGTGATTAAAATATAAGAGGGGTCCTGTTTGTAGATCCCTCCAAACGATGGAGAAAAGCAAATGTGTCGGTATGTCCGTCTGTCTGTTTGACCGTCTGCCAATACCTTCGTTGCATGCGGCGCTCTTAATCGAGGTTTCTTTTTGTATTAAAATCAATTTTCATGTGATTTTCGCGACAGCTGTGTTATTTTTTAAGAAGATGCGTAAAACTACAGATGAACATTAAAAAAAAGGAACATTCTTATCAGGGATCACTTAGGCTAGATTTCAGAGGCGGGGAGCTGAACGTGTAGGTTAGGTTAAGGATACCAAGATTCGGTTATGGTGGGTGAGATTCCACGCCGAAAAACATCCTGCAGAATAGTGTGGAGCATTTATGCCCCGCCCCGCACATCTTCGTCGAGGAGCTTCGTCAAGGCGCGATAGTTACAGAACTATTGTACGATTATACGGTAACGGTCCGAGCGAAAAAAGGGCAGTTTTTCCCTGAAAAACAATTAGCGGTCAAATAGCTTTGCTGAAAGGTGACCAGTTCCTTTGTTTCTTCGTGTGTTGAGTTGGTCCAATCGGAGCGCAGCTCGACCTGGAGCGGCGAAATAAACAATATCAAAGGAAACTATAACGGGTCACTCAAAGATGCCGCTGCGGCGGGGCAGCCGCGAGCTTACTTTGGGCTTTACCCTTGCTGCTTTCGTCGGTAATATCCCGTCTTCGATAGCTTTCGCTTCTAATCTCGAGCAGTGATGCCAAATTTTGCGACTTGGTCTGGTGTTTAACGGCGGTCAACTCAAGAACCTTTGGGATGTTATACAACATGCTTTTTCCATGTTTTGAATTTCTTTACCGCTAAGCAACCCGAAAGAGTGGCTTACTAGAATATCTTCGCCGTTTAAAATGCAAACCTCGTTTGAATCTGGATCAGGAAAATCATGCAACAATGAAACTTGCCGGCATGCAAATGAAAAACACGTGCGTTTTACCAGTTTTCGACTGGCTAAATGCTTATCGTTAAGATTTACTTTCTGGCGAAGCTCGCCAAGGTGATGTAAAAATGCTGGGATACGGTTACCGCAGTTTGACTGAAATACCAGCCAGGTAGAGCATTGTATCGGAAAGACGAAGATAAGGAGTGACATAAAATAATTATGATAATTAAAAAAAAACAGTACTAAAAAATGAAGTGTCTGTTTGCATGCAAACTCCCGATTCAAAATACATCGGGCCTCCTTGACGCGTGATAAAGTCTTCCCATATGAATGCGTGCTTTTCAAGGGCGCGCGAATTGAACTGACCAAAAACAATGAAATATTAATAAATTAATAAATAAATATCAATAAAAACTGATGTAGGAACTTTTTATTTTCTGTCAAGAAATGGCATTTTGTATCTTTTGCATCTTGGTTGAACCCTTTTAATAGGTCTTTTGAAGATATCACCGACATACAACCGCGTAAGTTGGATAAGATTGACCTAGGTTCCGTGCCTGTGCCTCGCTTCGTTGCAGCTCCGATCGGCTGTTGCGAGTTGCGAGCCCAATGCCCACAAAAGTACAAACTGCCCTCCCCCCTCCCCGTGTATAGGCGGAATGTAGTCGAAATGTCGGTACCGCTTCGATACGGATTAACGTAATAAGTTAAAGTGATATTGAGTGCCTTGTGTGTACCTCCGATCTCGCTCCGCTCGACTATACGAAAGGTGGAACACGAGGGATTGAAAATTCCAGCTCTCAAATTTATGGGAAAAACGACCACAGCACATATTTCATCAGTTTTCAAGACACACCGACCAATGAGCGTAGGCCTATCAATTATCAAAGAGGGAAGTCAAATGGATGGCGGATTACCCCTCACGTGGGGTATTGAATACATTGTCTCCTTACTCAACAGGATAATAATTTCAGGGAGACCTTTTTGAAATAGAATTACAAGACGATGCCTAGATTTGAAGAGTATGAAGTCTAAATCAGCTGATACGAAAGAAATTTTGAAATATATCTATATGCTAAACTACGTGGGATAAGACTTCTCCCACTCCTAACTTCGGTGGCATCGTGAGGATTAACAGAAGGAGACGGATCTGAAAAGGGCGCTAGAGGGCGCTGTCAGCCGCGATTCGACCAATCCGTGAAGAGCTCTGGAGAAGAGCAGCCAAATCCAGCGGCTTGAGGGCCTCTTCCTGTGTCGTGGCGATCGCTTCGCAGTCCTGCAGAGTCAGTTCTCCAGGAAGTATGGCGGCGTCTATTCGGCTGCTGTTGGCAGCAGCAGTACTTGTCGCTACTCTGCAACTTGCAAATGGTGAGTGTTTCTGAACAAAATGAACAGTTAATTCAAAACAAAGCGTGCGTTGTCTTGTGTTCCGCCGCGAAGTTCAAATACTGGAATAGCATCCTTCAGTTTTTATGAAATTGGTTTAAATTTTTAGTCGATTCATTTGTTACTGATGAATCAAAAAATAAGTGTCCCTTCGTGCTATAATAATGGTTCCTGAAAGTCAAGAGTGTTTGATATTAAAACTCCCTACTGGGACAGGATTGAATTTTACCGAACAGCATCATTCGATGGCAAACTGGTTAAAACATTTTATGTGGTTTACGTAGCAACGGCAATTTCGACCGAACTTCCACCCGAGACTAACATTATCTTGACTGAACTAGCCTAATTTAAAAAGTAAACTGAGTTTAGAAGTTGAATTGAGAATAAGAAGTGGGATTCGTCCGCTCGGATCTGTTGCAAAATTTGCAGAACTTCCTTCCGCTAGGTGACGTTTAGCTGTTTCTTTCATGAATAAAATTGATTTACTTTTCGCTATCGTCAACTAGGTAACAAAATTATCAGGATATTGGATACTAGGCAGTGCCATTCACTAATATCACCGTAGATATCATATATGCGTTGAAATCGTTTCCAAAGAATCAGTATTTAAGTTCAGTTTGAAACATTTATTTGCTGCAACCGGCATTACACGCGAGTTGAGCGGTTGCCTACCTTCATACCATCAACTACAGCCTTTTCCTCCATTTTTGAGAGAAGCAATTTAACCGGTATTTGTGCCCGCCGAACCACATGGACGATGCATAGAATTCATTAAATTTATTTTTCACGGGAGGGGGGGTACTCCTACAATTTTATTTCGTTCTTAAAATTATTTTCTCATGTGATGCAACTTCCATCTTTTCAATGCCCCTTTCATCAGCTGTGATTTGGAAGACCTGTGAATTTTGTCCTCTAACGCTGAATGAAAATTCCATCACTAATCGTCTAATTATTTTCAGGTGACTCACAAGATCCTGCTTCGTATTCCTTTACAAAGAATGATGTTAATGCAGAGCGGCACGTAGAAACTCCGGTAAGTCAAAATTAAAGTACATGCCTTGTTGAAAATAGAGTCCTTGATTATTAAGGGCTTTACTTCCAACCATTCAGGTTGAGGGTGCATCTCCTCTTGTTCTGAATGAGTAGCCCAACACTTATTTTGGTTACTCCATGTCAATAGAAATATTGTAATCGTGACAAAAGTCGAGTTTGGGATAAGATCGACTTTGTTCGTAGACCTTTCAAAACATCGACAAAACATTTTTTAATTTTTTTAATTAAAATGTTAATTTAATTAAAATAGAACTTTGGCATGGAATGAAACAGCCCACCGTAAAAAAAAACAATATTTTTTTCCAAGAATAAGTCCGGCGATAACTTATAAGTACAGTGATACATCTCGTTTTGAATTCATAATAATCTGCTTGGAATTAGTTTGCTGTGTGCTAAAACGAGACTGTTAACCCACAAAATTTTATAGGTGGTGTCTGCTTTCCTCAAAAGGCAGATCACAATTATGTTGTTTTTTCTTCTTCTTTTTTTTTCTTTTTTCTTTTTCTTTTTAATGATTTTATGCGAGAGTATTTGATTTTATGTTGAAAATTTACAATTGTGTAAAAAAACTGCGATTTCTAGTTTCCTAAGAATAATTTATTTTGTTTCCTTATAGCGTGGTGATCTTCGTGCAGAGCTCGCTTTTCTGGACAAGAACCTGAGAGAAGGGCGTCCCTTCTCCTCTGACAAGAATGATGCCGGTATCCATCGACAAGCACGGTAAGTTTCCAGCACCTTATCGAAAATTTTCAATAGGTGGCTCAATATTTACAATAAGTTGCCCGTTTAGCTATAAACACATCACACTCTTAACTTCAAAGGCAGTATTTCGTTGGTAAAGCAGTATTCTGTGTCACACCTCGTGGTTCTGTCCGACGAAATAGGTTGAAAATCCCTCAATAGAATAAACTTATCAGTAAAACACTTCTTTATACTATTCTTGGACTTTTTTCTTAGGCAGTCACACAATACGCAGTTCTCGCTGGTAGGGTTGTTGACACTTTGGCTAAAGCTCAAGAGAGCATTCAAGATGGCATTAAGACTACAGCAAAACAGATTGCTGGCCTCCCAGCACAGCTTTCAGGACCCCAAACGTGAGTAGAGCACATCCACGAATTCCAAACCACTAACTTTGGGCCAGAACCGATTCATTAAACAACAAAATTATCCCTTTGATAAATACGCCTTAAACTGGGCTTGCTAAGATAAAATGCAATTGAGATTCCACGTTAAAAGTTGTCTTTTTTTCAGTTCTAGGAAACCCTGATAAAGGGGTATTTAATTAGTTTCAGGTTTAATTGTTAGGTAGAGACGAACGGTGAACGCGCCACGGAACATCTAAAATCTAAGCCGTGCCGAACACTCCGGGACGTTGTCTAGGGACTGACACCTCATTTTTCGTTTCTTCTCTTTTCAGATACGATGGAGTCAGGGATGTTAGACAAGGATCGTCGCGTTCGAAGAGACAAGTCCCCGGGCTACCCGACATGTCCCCTCTGCTTATCCAGCTGCTGCAGCCAATGGCCCCCATCACCCCCCCACCTGCAAGCGACCTCGCAGATGCCCCTCCCCCTCCCCCTAAGCCTCTCGGCTTGAACATCCCTGGATTGCCTACGGATCTCCTCGAGTCTCTCCTTAAACCTGATATCCTGAAACTGCCTCTGAACCCCCTCGTCCCGAAACCCCCTCCCCCACCTAAAGACCCTCTAGCGGATCCCAAGCCGACCCCCGATCCTCCGGTGCTCGCTCCGGTGCCTGTGACCAAGAAGCCTCTTATACCAGGCCTTGCTTTACCTGAGCTGACGATACCGAAGTTGCCTGAGCTGGCTGTGCCTCAGTTGCCGGATCTGGCAGGACTTCTCGCGCTGGCCAAACCAAAACCTCTAGCCGATAAAATTCCGGATGTGAAACCTCCTCCTCCCCCGTTACCGCCAAAACCACCCGTAAAACCAACCGCACCTGAACCTCCCCCACCTGTAACTATGAAACCTCTGCTACCGGGACTGGGTTTACCTGGACTGGGGTTGCCTGAGTTGGCACTTCCTCCGTTGCCAGAATTGGCGCTTCCGGAGTTGGCTCTTCCAGCAGTGCCTCAACTTCCTGATCTGTCAGCTCTGCTGGCTCTTAATCCTTTACTGGCGAAACCCAAACTTCCGCTTGTTCCTAAACCACCCAAACCAACTCCACCTCCACCTCCGACCAAGAAGCCACCTCCACCTCCGACCCCACCTCCGACCCTACCTCCACCTCCGACCACGTACGAACCCGAAATCTCGGCTCGGATGTACGATCCTCAAGCCAAGCTTGCAGTGCCCCCCCCCCCCCCCCCCCCCCCCCCCCCACCCCCCCCCCACCCCCCCCCCCCC
>Ga0058701_10005589_pt1 | contig 10471 bp, 4 predicted proteins | sample AgamicOrMae_FD_97039 | JGI IMG/M metagenome (GOLD analysis project Ga0058701, IMG submission 97039) | Agave microbial communities from Guanajuato, Mexico - Or.Ma.e | ecosystem: Host-associated > Plants > Phyllosphere > Phylloplane/Leaf | place: Guanajuato, Mexico | collected 2012-06-04 | reverse complement strand
TTTCCGGGCGATCGGCTGATTGTATCTAGGTGCTGCTTTTGACTTTTCTTCTTCATTTTTTGAGCTCTTTCTGATGGCTATCTCGATAAAATTGGTCAAGTTGGTCCCCTTCATTAGGTTTTACACCTTGTCGCCAACGTGGATTTTATTGGTACTATTCTTTGTTCAGGTGGAAGTAACGCTCTGCGCAACTTGCCGTTCGTCAACAGCCGGGATCGGTCTAAGGACGGCCACCATTCTTCTGTAAATACCTCTGGAACTCCCACAGCCCAGGTGCGTTATCCTTGCAACCTTCTTTTGCTACCTTTTCACACGTTTGTTTCAATGCACGCTGTGTTGTTTGTTCCACCGAAGTATATTCGAATAGGTTTTCTCCAGATTTTCTTTCATATTTTCGTTAAATCTTTTTGAAATTGAAAGACCTTTTCAGGTCTCAGTGATTTGAAATCATCATAGATCTTGAATGACCTGGTTTCCGCGGTAAAGCAGTACTCAACTCCATAAAAAATTAACTTCGGCTGTTAACAACCCAAATCTTGAAATTAGTGTGTATTGTATTGCTTAAACCCTCAACGAGCATTTTTTTCAGGTGACTAGCGCCATTCAATTATTATATATCAAAATTTTCAATTGACAACTCAAAGACACATGAGCCAATTAAATCCAAACTCGTCAATTTTCCTTTTCAATAAAATATTTTTATCACTTAAAAATTTTAACTCTTCAAAATTCTAGTGGGTACCTTTGCGTTAACAATACAGGTAACGTTAATGAAACCTTATTACGGTTATATTGAAAATCATCGAATCAGCTCGCCGATAACTCCATTTTTTTTAGCCCACTTTTCTCTCCGGCATTATTCCAGAGTACTTCGTAGGTTTTTCAAAAAAAAATATTACTTTTTTGTTTAAAAAAAGTTGCATAAATATTGCCTGTAGTGTTTTTTATTTCCTCTCAAATATACGAGTGAAACCTCAAGAGCCGCTTGGAGGAAAATATTTTTTTCTTGAAATCTCTGCACAGCAATATGCATATTTTAGCTTAAAGTTGTATCGGTGCATGCAGCTCCGAACGTGCCTTGTTGTTTTGTATGACAGAAAAGCGATGTTAACCCCAAACTGATGTTTGTTATTTGTGTCAGCAACGATGTGGGTAGCTTTTCCGTTGAGTGAATGGTGAGACCCTCTTTCAGTGGGACCCGTGACAGATATTTTATGTAGTAAGTGATGCTTGACAGGTTGGGGATATTCAGATATTCAGTTTGAACGGGGTCAGGGATGGGGAAGTGAAACTTTGGCCAAATACATCAATCTCCATTACTACAAGCAATAAGAAGGTCGTTGGAAGAAAGAACCCCATCTGTAAGGTAATTATTATGTTCCGTTTTCATCCGCGGCTCATTCACCTAACACAGATAAGCAGGTATTGCTTACCTCGGATTTTTATATATACTAACATTGGCTTTTTCGTTCGGATTATTATTCAGCAGTCATGGGATACTCGAGTGTGTGAACCATTGTGGTTCTAAATTCTGAAGCCGCTGTTCTTTGTGGCTCCGGAATTGAACCATTTAGGTTTATCGTCTATTTTCTTTTTGCTTCATGAAAAGCCGTGCGGCTAGCTTGCTGTTGGTGTTGAAATGGATTTCTTGACATTTTGGAGGTTCTTCGTTAGGATTCGCATTGACTGAAAAATTAGGAGAAAATTTCCTCATTTGTCATTTTTTTCTTTTTCCTCCCTAAATTTAATTTTTATTTTTTTTGAAAATTTTCTCATCGTTAATTTGGAAGATTTTACGCCCCTAGTGTTCCACATTTCGTCCCCAAATCGAGCACTTGACATCGTGGATTGTGCTTAACGGTGCTAAGCCTGATGTGGCTTACTTTTCGGGGCTGACGGCCGATGCGGTGAAAAAGACTTAACCCACGCCTATAAATATCTTTGACCCTCGTAATTTATTCAAAGGCAGAGGAGAACACAAGATGTAGAAAAAACTTGCTGAAAAGCTAGTTCCGGAAAAAATGGTAACTATTTTCTTACCGCTAATAGATCTATTTTGTACAGGATTGGAATTTTTCTGTCGAGAGTCAAGATGAGAAAAGATTTTTTGCTACTTTTCGGTGGTAAACTATCCGCACGACTGATGAACAAAAGAAAAGACGATGTAACGTAAAGTCACACAGTCTTATCATTGCGGGGCACCTTATTTACTACCCATTATCATGTTAGCACGGTAGGATTGATCATGGGGTCTCCAAGAATCATGGGTATACACACACTGCATGTTATGGGAGTCCGTGGTCCCTAGTTGCATAATGGAATCCATTTGCATTCATTCGAACATGAGCTTGCCTGCCAGACCTGAACAACGCATCAAAATTGGAAAGGTTATGCTTTTTGGTCACTCCAGCATTTTGATGCGGACACGAATATCGGACTTAGTGTATCCGTCTCACCTTCTTTCTGACACTTATTTAGTGTTAGCTTACTTGTTCCTTATCACCTTAAAGCCGTGGAGAGGTGACCAGAACCAGGGTTTGAGGGTTTGGCCTAGATAGTTACTGCTTCTGGTCCACCTGTTGCTCTCCATACAAACTTTACATGTTCATCCATGCATTTTTCAAGAGACTGCGATAAGCGTAGTCGTCAAGTGACCACGTGACCGACAGCTGTGGTCGCCCAGCCAATCAGGAGCTGAGTTGTGTGGATACTTGGCGACTCTTCTCCTTCTGCAGTCTCTATTTTTCAGCACGCACGCTTCGCTTCGTTCGGAATCATTGTTGGTATATTGAGAGAAAGTGGTCGTAATTGGGAAATCTTTTTTTAAATTTTAATTATTTTTGTTTTTAAGATATTGGATTATACGAAAATGGGAAATGGCACATCGCGCAAGGGGGAGAGGTACTCGAGGAAGCCCTCTCAATTAGTACCTTACACGATATTGCATCTTTTCTTTTACTTATTACCATGGCTTGAAAAGGAGATTGTTCTTTCGGAGGGGCTTTTCATCGCGTTTGTCGTCCATCGTTAATGATTCCCCATGAGCTGACTTTTCAGAGCTACAGTCAAAAACACATTGATGATATCGATCAAGTTTAACGGAATAGGCAACCCACACTTCATAGTCGCTCTAGCAAATAATCTTGAGTCCAGCGCCATTCGTCGATAACCTAGATTAAGATCGCCGTACTTATTCAGAGCCTAGCCGAAGATGGCCTACCCAGCACTGCAACAGCTTTTATGGGCTTTTTCGCATTGACTCTAACCGTATTTCATGGGGAAACTTACGTTGTTTGATTTTGAGCTAGGCTAATATAAGCCAGCGCTCTAAGTAAGACAGGCTACGTTTTCCTCGGTAAACAAACGACCATCAGCTTAATGCACGATCCTTTGCTGTTAAGGAATTTTGCGATGCAAAGATTTTGTTATAATTGTAGGAAGGAAGAGTATGAAGTAAGAATTACTCTGCGGTCGATAACAAAAGTCCTGGAACTCTTCCTTATGGGATATCGTATCACGACTTGTGATTGCGACTGTGTCTGGAAAGTCGGCTGATGAGAATCCCGTCGCGGCCATATGTTCTACAACCGCTATGCGATTGATCGCATAACGGACCGCTGATCATCCTAGTGAATGCACATCATTTGGGTGGAGACAGTGGACCTGTTTGTTTGCCCCGACTGAAAAGATTTTGTTTCTTCAGGATCGAGTGCGGTTGGACGACAACCAGACTCCGGCTCAAAGGCAGGCGGCAGCGAAACTGGCGTTGCGGAAGCAGTTAGAGGAAACGCTTCTTCAAGTAGGTACCCTCGACGGAAGTTGTCGTGTTGCTTGATGGAAAGAAAATGGGTCACAGGGCAGTTACGTACTCGGTGAACGTGCTTCGTGTGGCGAAGTCGAGGAATTTCTGGTTCACCCCCGTAAAAGTCTTCTACAGTTTAACTTGCTGGTTTATGTTGAATCTAGATTAATTTGAGAAAGGTATTTTGAAAACGTAGGTTTCTTTGAGCTAAGTATATTGCAAGCCAGGATTTTCTTGAGGTCTTTTGCGAACGTAGATTTCCTTGAGGTAGGTATTTTGCAAACTTGGTTTCCTTGAGCTAGGTATTTCGTAAACCTTGGTTTCCTTGACACCGCTTTTTGCGAACCTAGGTTTCCTTTACCTTGGTATTTTGCAAACGTACGTTTCCTTGAGCTAGGAATTTTGCAAACCTATGTCCCAAGTGTCTGTGTTTTGTATACCTGAATAACCTCTATCTAGACATTTTGCACTTTTGCGTTAACTTAAACCGAAGTAGTTTTAGCCGTCGATTTTTGAACGAACTTTGATTTTCTGATCTGGAAAGGTGATTTTTAAAAATATTTTTATCTCTTTTTCCGGTAAGGTCGTGGAATGTTGATTGAAGTTAGTCTTGTGGGAGAGGAAAGCTTAAAATGGGTTTGCGTTTCAGATTCCGCCGCCGAAGCCGCCGCCGCCTGAAATGCACTTCATCCCCAACCCTTCCAACACGGAGTTTATTTACCTCCTCGGACTGGAACACGTCGTGGACTTCATCACCAAGGATCACAAGACCCCGCCGCCTCCGGAGCCATTCAAGTGCTCCCAGTGCCAGACCAACTTCACCCCCGTCTGGAAGTGGGAGAAGAGCCCCTCAAAAGGTGAGTCATTCTGACAGTGCGTCTCCCATTGAGTCTTTCCGGATCTACTTGGCTTAAGTAGAGGGTCGCAGTGTAGGAGTGGAGCAGTGTAGTAAGAGCGTGAATGGTGTTCGCAGGCAAAGAGCCGAAGGTGATCTGCGAGTCGTGCGTGACCACCAACGTGAAGAAGGCGCTGAAGGCGGAGCACACCAACAGGCTGAAGACCGCCTTCGTCAAGGCGCTGCAGCAGGAGCAGGAGATCGAGCAGCGGCTGGCGCAGGCGTCGAGCGGCGCCTCGCCGCAGCCGGACCAGGCCACCATCACGCTGCACCCGGCGCCGGCGGCGACGCCCACGCCGGCGGCCGCGCCCTCGCCCGCGCCCAAGGCGGCCACGCCCACGCGCCACATCCCCACGCCGCCGGCGCCCTCGGCGAGCGCGCCGCCGGCCCGCACGCCGCCCCTCTCGCGCGACCACTCGCTGTCCAAGCTGAGCAGCCAGCTGGGGGACGCGGGCAAGTACGGCCACGGCCAGGGTGGGCACGGCCAGGGCGGGCACGGCCAGAGCCACGGGCTCCACGGCGCAGCCGCGGCCGCCGCCATGGCGCTGCACCACCAGCTGCTGCAGGCCAGCACCCGCGGCGGCCTGCCCCAGCACAACCCGTCGCACCCGCTGCTCCAGTTCTCGCCGCTGCTGTACCAGTACCAGCTGGCCATGGCGCAGGCGGCGGGCGGCAAGGGCAGCGTGGCGGCCGCCGCCGCCAACCTGGCTGAGTTCCAGCGCCAGGCGGAGAACCTGCAGCGCCAGTACCTCATGGACATGATCCCGCCGCACTCGCAGAACCCGTCGGCGTCGTCGCGGTCCCACAACCACGGCCACCATAGCAGTATGAACAATTGGAAAACATGAGGGTCGCTTGGCCACTCGGCCCCTCCGCTCATCCCGCAGGACCTCCTGGGAGAGGTGATGGGATCCGGAGCCAAGGGGCAAGTGGCCTCCGACCTGCAGAGGCAGTACCTCCTCGACATGATCAGCCCTCAGAGCGTGAGGTCGTCCGCGGCTTCGGCGTCGGCCGCGTCGCCGGCCGCGTCGCCGGCCAGGGCCGGGCCCGGGGCGGCCAGCCAGCCGCTGCCGCTGCCCCTGCCGCTCCCCAAGGACCTCGCCGGCGTCCTGGCCAACAAGGACGCCTTGCCAGCGGATCTGCAGCAGCAGTATCTGCTTGACATGCTCAAGCCAAATTTAGCATCTTTGCGGGCCCAGCATCCACCTTAGAGACCGCCTCTCTCGACGTTCTTTCATCGCCCGGCCCGCACCAGTACATTTGCTTCGCAGGGATAACATTTTCCTCTAGTTCAAAAATGTGACATTTTATCAAGTTCAAAACGTAAGATTCGTGTAAAATTTGTGTTTGTGTACAATTGCGTGTGAGTGAGGGCGCTTGCGTCTGGTGGTGACTCTTAATTTCGTTGTTACAGTGAAAAAGAGTTTCTTTTATTTATTTTGACGAAACGGCTCCTTTTCAGGAATGGAAGCTGTTCAGGAAAGGGGTGTATGAGTGATATCGAACACATTTGAGGAAAAGTACAACATTAGACGATGGTCTGAATGAGTATATTGCACGTGAGTATAGAACTGATTGGCGTGGCCAGCCACCCGCCGACTCGGTGTCTTTTTGCCACTCGAGCATCGGGCGAATCCCTCGGGGGATTCTAATCATGCATGTGTTTGACGAATCGTTCTCTGCCCTGCACCTGCCTTTGCGAGTTCTGCTCTTGCATCTGTCTCTGATCAGTGAAGACAAGGTGCACGTGCCTTGAAAGAGATGCGCCTCGGGCAACATAGTGGCCTATCTTATCTAACTACCATTCTCCGTCAACGGAACGGCGTTCAGCATAATGGATCTTAATCTTTTCCTTTGTTATTGCCAGAGCACTGTCGGCGGTCTTTCTCTTTCGATGCATATTTTCCCGAGGTTGCGATGCACTCGCCGCAACCTTAGCAGCTGGTGAACTCATAGAAGGAACCCTGCAGGATGCAGCCCATTGGTGCATATCTTTATTTTACAATGTCCAGTATTCCTGGACAGTAAATCAACTTTGGACCCGTTTTCCTGGGGTGTAAATTAACTTTGAATCACGTGATTGGTCCAGCGCGCTTCCAGCTTACCGTTTTTTTAACTTACCGTAGACTTTATGCATCCTGATGTCTTCGTCTTTCTGACTCGACCCATGTTTGTTTTTGCCCGTTTTTTTCTTCGCTTGCTTGTATAAACCTCGTACATCGCTTACATAGAGTCCTCCCCATGTACAAATGTAATTTGTGAATGTTGGTCAAGCACATGTATTACACTGGTTGTTGTCTTGCTTATTAAAGCAGTCTGCCTGCTTTACTTCTTGCTCACATTTTAGGTGTATATTCTATTATTTGGTATATTAATGTCCTATCACTTACATGTTACAACACCAAGTATACCTGTATGTTTTGTTTGCTGTTTTCTTTTCTCACGCGAATTTTGCCCATCAAAGAGGGAAGAGTTTGTCCTCCTTTGTAGATTTGAGAGGCGAAATTTTCCACCTGTTATTGTCCACCTAAGCCGTCGGAGCGACAGCGTAGAGAGAACGTAATCTAACTTAGGCTAGCCTAACGGTCGCCTAGCCTGATGCCGCTTACTTCGTAGCGGCAGTAACTACTCCCCAGAAGGAAGCGGCATCAGGCTTGGCGAAAGCCAAGCGGAAAGATAAAGAGGCATACTTCACTAAACCTAATCTAGTTTTACCTAATCTACGCTGTTTTGTATCGTTGATTATGTTACGTGAAATTTAAGCAGGGTGGAACACAAGAGTTAGGAAATTCCGTCCTCACAATTTACAGTGTTAACCGGTAGAGATGTATCGGTTGGGTCGCATCTTTAAATGATCCAGATTCGAAGAATCTGTGATTTAACCTGTATATCTTTGAATGCCCTCGTTCTGTCGCAATCAGGAAATATCTGTCTGCCAATCGCAGTCGTTGATCGGCTCAGTACAATCTACCTTTCAGTATATACCGCTCCTTAAACTCTAATGTCTGTGCTTGGTATTGTTGGGATAAGTCTCTTAAGGTTCGCAGTAAAGTGTCTCGAAGATACGGTCAGTACCAGAATGTAGGTGTTTTGAGTAACGTTTCTTCTTTTACAAGGTACATGCTCCTCTCCGGATACCTCAAAGCTGACGAGAACACGCAAGCTATTATATGATAGTCAAACACAAAACGTTTCGACAATGCTCTGAGAAGTGAACGCAAAATTTAGCGGGAAAACGGTTCGCACTTACGTCTTGCCTTTCAGTTTACCGAAAAATGGGTGACAAATATAAGGGAGTATGTTCTTAAATTTAACCCGTAGCGTATTATTAGTACAGTGATGTTTACTCCTACTACTTCTTGCTTCACAAGGCTCCTCTCTACGTAGCATACTGAGCATTATGTTTTTCTCAAGCTTTTTTCCGAAGAGACCAAGTGAAGGTGAACTCGCTAGGGTTAGATATTTGTGAAATGAGCGAAAGGGATTAACGTTTTAATACAGGATAACCACGGTTCTGGTTTCCTTTTATCCAGGCATATTAACTAACGTTCCGCACAGCTTACTATTTTTAGAACCAGAAAATTGCGTTAAAGGAAACTAAGCTGTTTGAATTGATTCTTTCCGGAAACTATGAAAGCTTGTGCCGGAAGCGTTGTCTACTACGTGATATGATCAGAAAGAATTCGCGGAATGTGGTTTATTTTAATCTTAATTTCAATGGAGCATGGTGCTTGTTTCTTTTAGGGATGCACTTGAAGCATACAATGTGAAACAGAACTGATGTTTTTATAATGTCGCGATTTTATTGTATTGGAGCTATAGTCGTATGAAAAGAGCACATGAATTTCGTTGGTAAATCCTGTTTCAATCTATCAAAAATTGTTAGAACGTGGTATTGATAGCGGAGAAGTTCCCGTATAACTTGAATTTTGATTTATACATTTCAGTTTCTCAATTAGAGGCATTGGTACTAATAGTATATTCAGAGCTACGTTAACCGGTTTCAATGTTACAAGCAAAATAACAGGACCTGATGATTTTTTTTTTAATCAAGCCAAAGCCTCAAATCATGGTGACTGTTGACTTGTTTTCGCGCTGCCCGCTTTTGGGAACCAACGTTGCTATTTTCGACGTTGATTGCTTCGTTGCGAATCGTTTTTGTCTTGCAGACCTTCAAAGGTTATTTTTTTCTTGTGTGTTTATCTTTGAAGGGATAAAACTGAAACGAAGTCGTTCGTATGAATTTGGGCCTGGGCAGAATCCTGGTCATGAATAGGTAATGGTTTGCCGCCGAAGCCGAGACATGGAACTTTTAGGGAAGTCCCACTTCAGGACATCCTTAGGGTGTTCCGGAAGTGGGAGATATAGCGCTGGAACACGCGACAGAGAGAGGAAGAGCCTTCCCTAAAGTAATACTTGGGATTTCTCCCTCTCCCTCTCGTTGTTTTCGACTAGCAAACTTTTCGACTTTCGCACCCTCGGAAAGAGCACTTCTAGCGGTGGGAGTTGAGTACCTCGTCTTTGGGTGCTGCTACGCAGCTGCGCAATGTCTCTCATCGGGTCTCAAACCTTTGATATATTTAATCTATGACAACAAGGTTTTTGCCGTGGATCTCTCTCTTCTGTGGCTGCGCTTCAGAATATCTAATATCCGGAATAATTGAGTGTACTATACCTGGACTATTCATGCACTGTATTGTTTAATGGCTGTTTAATTTTACAAGCACTTTGTAAGTTGGTAATATGATTCAACTAGCTGTGTGTGTACCAAGCCACATGAATTTTTAATCGGCAGCTCTTGATTAAAGAGGGAACTTATGAACAATTGATGGCCTCAGAACCGTACCCGTTCCCACGCACACGATTCATCTATGAATTACACTTGGCGTGAGTCAAGTACTGTATATAATTACCGGTAACTTTATATCAATATACAAATATAATTTTTAGTGTTTTGTTTTGTCCTATACCAATGTTTTTGACTATTGCTACATTATTATTTATTGTTTCACTTTCTTATTAGATGTATGATTATAAGACAAAAAAGGGCAATAAAGATTTTATGTTAGTTTGTATAAAGTCATATATATATAAACTTCTCCAAAAGATGTGCTCCTGTTTTTATTTGGTTCACAATCTGATGAAATACTGCGTTGGTGGGAAGTTTTCATAGGTCCATGCTTTTTATCAGCCTTGACTCCCATTTATTGCACTGTTATTTATACATCACAAAATGTTTCTTACAAAGCTTATATATCAGTAAAGAGTAATAAAATCAAAAATGGAATGTAACAGTAATATCACTTTGGTGCTGTGCAGCCAAAAATGGAATGAGATTTGTCAACTTGTACTGTAATTGCTGGCAAGTAGAGTGTCAAATTTCAAATCTCAACTAGAACTGTTGAGAGCTTAATATGAAAGGAATGATTTCACTGGGCAAGGCACTTTTTTCCTTCCATTCAAATCAGTAAGCTCCATGAGAACAAGAAGCTGAACAACCTCTCCACCCAACTGTTCCACTAAATTACAAGCTGCTTTGACTGAACCTGAAAATTAGAAAATTGATACATTTGATTGCAGGGAGGCTTCAACTACAACCAGAACCTTCACTTCTAGTTCATATAATTGAGTAAATCATCAGTTTCAAAAAGCTTTGTGTCCAAGGCACTTTAAAAAACCCACTAATATAACAATTTTTATATCAAAATAAGTACCTCCAGTTGCCAATAAGTCATCAATTACCAGAACTTTTTGTCCTGGAGTTATACTGGAAT
>Ga0058701_10005588_pt1 | contig 10471 bp, 6 predicted proteins | sample AgamicOrMae_FD_97039 | JGI IMG/M metagenome (GOLD analysis project Ga0058701, IMG submission 97039) | Agave microbial communities from Guanajuato, Mexico - Or.Ma.e | ecosystem: Host-associated > Plants > Phyllosphere > Phylloplane/Leaf | place: Guanajuato, Mexico | collected 2012-06-04 | reverse complement strand
AGATTCTTCTACATATCTTGTCTAGTAATGTTAACATCAACTAGGAAGATATTTTTTTAAAAGGGATTCTCATTTGCATCTAATTACCATTCTCTGTAAGAGTATATGAATTTTATCTTTATAAGTGTATAATGAAAAAATTGTATTGATTAAGGTTAGGCCTTTGAGATGTCATCATTTGATCATCATAATTTAGCTCCTTCTATGTAGTATTATAGGGATTAAGAGTTCTGATATTTTTGTAGTAGCATCAGATATGCAATATCTTATGTTTCATTACGAAAAATTACTTCTTTATAGGAAGCTACAACCCTTTTAGGAAAGTTGGAGTACCAAAGAGGCAATGTAGAAAATGCTCTTCGTATATTAGAAGGAGTTGATCTTCAAGCTGCCATACAACGGCTTCAACCTTCTAGTGCTGATAAGCAAGTAGCAAAGAAGGACTCTGGACATGCTACTCCACAATATGCTGCCGGCCTTGTGCTTGAAGCAATATATCTAAAAGCTAAATCACTTCAAAAACTTGGGAGATTAACTGGTAAGAAGAATTTTAAATTCATTGTAGTGTTTAATTATTCCTTAATATCTCTTGTTTCCTATATGTTTATTCCTTATTCTTTCAAGTAGATGAGCAAAATAATCGCACTTACAAGTCGTTTTTTTAGAGGCTGCTAGTGATTGTAAAAGTGTCCTTGATGCGGTGGAAAAGATATTTCAACATGGAATACCGGATATGCAAGTAGATTCTAGGTTACAAGGGACTGTTAGTAGAGCTGTTGAACTTCTCCCGGAGCTATGGAACCATGCCGGAAGTCATAATGAGGCTATTGCTGCATACAGGCGTGCCCTCCTTAGTCAGTGGAGCCTTGATAATGATTGTTGTGGAAGGATTCAAAGGAAATTTGCTGCATTTCTTTTGTATAGTGGTGTGGAGGCAGGAGCACCTAGCATGTCTGTTCAAGTTGATGGATCATATATCCCTAGAAATAATTTAGAGGAGGCAATTCTATTGTTAATGATTCTTATACGAAAAAATTCTCTTGGAAAGATGAAATGGGATCCATCTGTCATGGAACACCTTACGTTTGCATTATCTTTATGTAGTCAGACTTCTGTGTTAGCCAAGCAACTCGAAGAGATCATGCCTGGAACTTTTAATCGTATTGATCGTTGGAATGCTTTGGCTCTTTGTCATAGTGCGGCAAGGGAAAATAAAGAAGCCCTGAATTTGTTAAGAAAGTCTTTACATAAAAATGAAAGACCAAATGACATTCAAAGTTTACTATTAGCTGCCAAAATTTGTAGTGAAGATCCTCACTTGGCTGCTGAAGGTGTGGATTACGCTAGGAGAGCACTTGTTGTTGCGATAGAAAATGAGGAGCATATGAAAGGTGTTTGTCTTCGTGTACTAGCGCTTTGTATGGGGAAGCAAGCAAAAGTATCCTCATCTGACTATGAAAGGTCTCGTCTACAATCTGAAGCACTGAAATCACTAGAAGAGGCTCGTGTTTTAGAGTGCAACAATCCTGATCTTCTTCTAGAATTGGCAGTTCAGTATGCGGAGCATCGTAATGCAAATGTTGCATTGAGATATGCAAAACAATTCATTGATGCAACAGGTGGATCTATGTTAAAAGGCTGGAGGTTGCTTGCTTTGATCTTATCCTCTCAAAAACGTTTTGCTGAAGCCCAAGTGGTCATTGATGCTGCTTTAGATGAGACTGCAAAGTGGGAGCAGGGACCACTACTTAGAATGAAGGCCAAATTAAAAATCTTCCAGTCATTACCAATGGATGCAATAGAAACATACCGCTACTTGTTGGCTTTGGTACAAGCTCAAAAAAAATCTTTCGGTCCTGTCAAAACAAATCAACAGGTTAGATTATTTCCATGACGTTTTACTTAGTCCGAGCTAATGTGAAATTTTATCCGTTTCTTAATGCTATTACTAAAGTTTAATTTCAAATTTTTATTCAATTGCCTTTTGACATGTCTGCCAGTGTACCTATCTTTTATAATATTGTTTCATTTTTGTATAATTATTGCTTGATATATAACCTTAGTTAGGACATCGTGGGAAGCTAACAACCTCCCTTAGCGACCTCATTTACCTTATGGGTCAGACCTCTGTTGGGCATAACCTGATCTACATGTCCACCCCATACATGTTGACTTCCCACTTATTCGTGTTAGATGAGCAAGCCTTCAAGATGACAACTTACATAGACCCAAAAAAAATGTAGGGAATCTCCACTTGCTTATAATGCTCATATTTGTTGTTTCTATATAGTGTTAGCTGTGTCACCTTTACTTCTAAGGTAATACTATGAATTTCTTTAGATTTACATGTAAACCATCACGGATATTTTCTTCTAGTTACTGCAACTATTTAATTTGAATATTTTCTCAAGCTTGTATAATAATAAAAGTTTAATTCCACATATGTAGCCATATAGAAAAATTATATGCATAAAGTATTAGATATCGATTTCTTAATGTGATGCAGGGTGATGATGATAGAGTGAACGAGTTTGATGTTTGGCTAGGCCTAGCTAATTTATATTCAAGTCTCTCACACTGGAAGGACGTTGAGGCTTGCTTGGAAAAAGCTCGCTCTCTAAGGCAATATTCTGCTGAAACACTACATGCTGAAGGTAAGTCTATGTTTCTTTTTATTGCAAGATAAATGAAATTTTGTTCTAATTGAGATAGCATGGTTCTATATACAATGTTGATATTTTTGTGTTATTGTTCTTACTTAAAGTGGGGTTGGAGACGTAAGGTAGGCTATTTATCTTACAAGCTGCTTTGAGTTGGTTTTGTCATGAAATGATCCTTATTTTCACTCTCATCCTCCATGCAAATAAAATTCGAAACACTAAGCAAACTATTATATCATATTAGTAGTTTGGCAAGTGTCATCCTCTTCATTACCTTAACCAAGCCTCCTTCTGCAAGGTTGGTCTAGCTACGTAGTCATTTTTGTTTAGTACAGGTGTTGAAATCAAAGTTTTCAAAAGTTGAATATTAAATGGATAGGAAGAGAATTATAGCTTTTATAAACTTTCTTTATTTTGTTATGATCCCGTCTTTTTAAATTATTACCACCTTTCCTCTCCTTTTTATTGTTACCAATCTAGCCATCCTTAATCACATCAGTTGCACATGCATGGTAGCATCATATCGTTTGTAAGTGAGCAAAGACGATGTTCTAAAGTAAGTCTTTTACTTTAAATAAGATCTTTAAAAAGAAAAAAAAAGATAAAGAACATTTATGTTAAAATCAGGGGTGCTGAATAGGTGAGTGTTTCCTACTTATTATGGAATCTTCGGTTTTATTAATTGAAATCTGATTATTGCATGGTAAAAATAAATCACTATAAGTTTTATTGCTAAATTTGCAATTGTATGAATTATTGGTAGAAGAAGCATGAAGAAAGATAGTCAGCATAGTATCTCGCTCAAAAAACAAAAAAGCAAATGAAATGCAAGAAGAGAACAGAAGTTGATATTTAATTTCCAAATACTATTCTATCTCTTTTAGGGATTGTTTTATTCTCCAATGCAGAAGGTTGGCATTCTTTCTTTATTTCTATTGTTATTTCTTGAAGTTAATTAGAAAAAAATAATGATGCCAAAGAATAAAAGATTGTTTTCAGTACATAGATTGCGGTAGTACAAATAAGTGGCATTTAGAAACTTGGTTTCTAAATAAAACGTTGTAGAGATTTTATTGCTTATGCAACATGTGGGAATACAAAATTTTCTGCATTGATTTATTGCTTAAAACACTATTATTTTTGAAGGTTTATGTATCTCAGTGTGTTCAAAAGTATATGGCCAAATGGTTCGCGAATAACTTCTTTAAGAATAGAAGGAATTTGTATTTTACAAGAATGTTAGGTCTGTAGCCCTAACTCGATTTGTTGAGTCATTTAGAAATTACCTTTCTGTTAGTTACTTTTTAGAAATAAAATGGGAAAGATATTCATAAAGAGTCTATCGTAAATTCATAGCGTTTGTGCACTCATAGTATGTGCTTGTTTACACTAGGTGTCATGTATGAAGGGAAGGGAGAGGTAAAAGATGCTTTGGCGGCTTTTACCAATGCTCTTTTATTAGATCCAAACTACGTGCCTAGTAAGATACAACTAGGTGCACTGATGTCAAAAGTGGGATCAATAAAAGCATTACCTGTGGCAAAAAGTTTATTGTCTGACGCATTAAGAATTGAACCCACAAATCGTAAAGCTTGGCATCACCTAGGAATGGTTCATAAAAATGACAGTCGTCATGTTGATGCTTCAGAATGCTTCCAGGCTGCTTCCATGCTTGAAGGATCAGATCCTATAGAGAGCTTTAGCTCTGTTCTTTAGTTTGATATGCTATTTCTACTTGTAGCATCCTTTCCCTAGATGATGGAAATATTCTTTGCAGATAACTTATTTATGTCTTCCATTATTTTAAGATGCACAAGGAGGATGTCAGTGAATTTGTAACTTCAATTTGTACGTGGTTTTTCAAACCACTAAAGTTTTCTACTTCTTGTAAATGGAACTTGTCATTTTCTAGCATATGCCTTTGTATTTTTTTTACCTACTTTCAGATAATGTTATCCAAGTTGAAAGAGATGGGGGAAGGTTAGAGGAGAAATTCTAACTTTTTTATGTACTGTTTATATATTTGAATTTTAGGTTTTAGTTGCTAAGGATGTGAAAATATTATTAATTTCATTCACATGTTTAGGATATATACACTATTGCTAATCAAATTGCTATTTGCTAGCTTCCACAACCACTAATATAGAGATCCTTAGGAAAGGCTCTACACTTCTAATGCAAAAGTTGCCAAGCCAAGGAAAGAAGAAAAGAAAGGTAAAGGAAAAGTTGGAGGTGGATAGTGGCATTGTTTAGTTTTTCTTTTTTTTCCCTTTTCTTTATCATTTGCTACCATCCATTTAAGAATTTACATTCTATTTGAATAAGTTCTAAGAAGTGACTCAGTAAATAAGAAATTATTTGGAACATGTCGAAGTATCAATAGTTTCAAAATGAAGACACTGATATAGGATTTCAAAACTACTAAATTCTGCTTAGGTTTTGTATAGAATTTAAAAGCGTCTGGGGTCAACTTTGGTACCAAAACAATGGTTAAGTAACAAGGTATGATGAGAAAGGCAAAACCACTACCAAACCTAGGGACCCACCAATAAGTTGATTAAAGGCCAAGCCACCCTCAACATATCTAAGGGATCCACTTAACTCACAACTAAGGAAGCTTAGATAAAGATGCAAAGATTTTGGAGTCAAACAAGCTATTTTTTCATTGATTTACCTTAAATTTCAATGATCTCAAATGGATACAAACTTTGTAATTTATAGGAAAAGGGTTTAACTCCTAAACAAAAGAAAATACTAAACATTAAACTACATATTTAACCTTCAAACATTTAAACTAAAACATGTTGAAAATTAAAGAAGAAATATAAAATGATTAGGCTTTCTTTAATGTTAGTTGCACTCTTTTGATGATTCATCTTCCGCTATTAAATGCATGCTCATGCTTGGCTTTCCCAAGTGAGGAGGACTTGAAAAGATTTAGATGTCTTGATTTGAAGCTCAAGAGTGGATGAATCTTATGGAGCATTAATGGAGAAAATCAATAGTTGAATCGTGTCATTAGTACAACCATCAGAAACAGTTTTATAGTTACCACCAAATACTTTCGTAAACTATTGATTTTGGTATGTGACTGGATTAGGCAGACTAATGACTTTGGTTTGGCACTGACGTGGCAAGCTCTTTGGATAATAGACTGATGTCAAAGTTGTTGGGATTGACTTTGAATTGATGGGTGCAAAACTTTCATACCAAAAAATAGCTTTTTTGAGATCGTATGTATAGCTCAGCGTTACTTTGACCAAGGGAATGGATGACTTAAAGCTGCATGCTCCAAACTCGCCCTCTTAAAAGAATTTTCCCTCAAATCCTGATGATTGAAACAAAAGCTTCATAGTCATTACTCTACATAAAACCCGTTAGAAAAGGAGAGACTATAGTGTCGCATGTTGATGATGATTGCTTCAAAGCACTTTGAATTCCTCGTAACTTAAAGATCTTTTTGAAATAGAAATGAGAAACTTGAGAAGTGTCATCATCACACTTTGGAACTATAAGAGTTGGATCCAAACAATGACATATGTTTTCCCTTATATAGCCTTTGTCTATTAACTCATCAATTTAGTGTTGTTGTACTTTGGTATCTTAGGGATTGCATCTAAAGGTAACTATAATGGGTAATGGGGCATCAAGAACAAGGTCACTCTAGTGATCTATCCCACACATTGGAAGTAGACTGGAAAGATGGTCCTTTAGGAAAACATCCTAGAACCAACAAATAACGGCTTTGATTTTTGTGTGCAAGTACACTCAAATTCACTTGGGTGCTCACTTACAAGAGTTAGGGATTAATTTTCGTCCCCTTGCCAACACTTCTCTCAACCTGTGTTTCAGTCAAGAAAAGATTTATTTCCTCACTTTCCTCCTTAATCTGTATTTTATAGACTTAGGTAGGGGTAAAGGTTTAAGGACCATCTTCCCGTTCCTAAGGTAAAGAGAATATGTTTTCTTGGGGCCATTATAAATCACATGTTTATAGAATTTCTAAGGATGACCTAGTAACAAGTGGCAAGCAATCATAGAGACCACATCACAAAGAAGTTCATCTTTGAACATTTCCTTATTTGAAAAGGAAATAACAACGTCCTTTGTTACTTTGAGGTCACCACCATTATTAAGCCATTTGAGGCTACAAGGTTGCGGGTATAGTTGAGTAGAGAGGCCAAGCTTTGAAACAAGAATAGTTAAAGCCACATTAGTACAACTTTCACAATCAAAGATAAGATTGCACACTTTGTTATTGATTGTGCATTGTGAATGTAAGATCATATCCCTTATTCCTTGCCCAAAGAAGATTCATCGAAATGTAGAATTGTTTGAAGGACAAGATACTCTTCTTCATCGATTTCTAGATAAGTTTCTTCTTCTTCGGAGTCACCACTCCCCTTATTAGACTCTTCTACTTCCTTCACAAGCTCATCCATCTCCATAATCTCTTGAATGGACAAGATCCTGTTACTAGGGCAATTGGCTTAGAAGTGTCCATAGTCTTAGAACTTGAAACACTTCTTCCCTTTAAGCTTCTTAGGGAATTCTTTAGATGTAAAAGGAGTGATTCCCTTGCCTTTGTCTTCTTTAATGTTGGTCTCAGTCCTCCTAGAAAGGAAAAATTTGGAAGGGGTTGACACTTTGAAACACTTAATCAAAACGCGAAACTGTACGCAAAACATTGTCACCGAACATAGCCTAAAACTCAATAGTATATGAATCTAATGGAGCATTAATGGAGGAAATTAATAGTTAAGTTGTGTCCCTTTGATTGCCCTTAGAAGCAGTTTCAAAGTTCTTATGACTGACTTTGGTAAATTGTTGACTTTGGTCTGTGACTAGTTTACGTAGACCAACAACTTTAGTTTGGAACTGACTTAGGGGAGTTCTTTGGATCAGACTCTGAACTGCTAACAAAGTTGTTAGGACTGACTTTGATTTTGCAATTGCTACGCTTCGTAGAAACTAACTTTTCAAGCTAAGATCATATATATAACTTATCCTTCCTTTGACTAAGGACATGAATGACTTAGACCCTTAAAGCTAAATGCTCCATTATTTTAAGATACATTGGGTGGTTGTCAATTCTTCTAATACTTCCAAGTTAAAAGTCTCTTTTCTAAAGAGCCTAGTTAGTCTTATAGGAGCCACGGCCAAGTGAAAAGAATCATATGTGTAGTTATACACTAAAAATGAACCATTCTAGATTATTTATGTATGCCACCATATACAAATCTATCGGGAAGAATGCAAAGTAGGCAATGGCTTTGTGACCAGCCATGCTGCTTGTTTGAATTTTCAGCACAGATTGTGAAAATAGTAAGTTCCTTTAAAAGTAAAAGATCTACCATCAAGGGTAGCCCATGACATTCTCCTAAGTCCGAACATAAGTTGGCTACCATGGTAAAAAATTTAATGAAGGGGATAGACTCCACGTTCTAACTAATGGGATTCATGAACTATTTGAATTTACTTAGAGTAGAAGTTAGGTCTATAATGGGTTTTTCTTAACTAGTAGTTAGCACGACCAAAAACTATTAGACATGATTGTTTAGCAACTCAATGAGGATTTGAAAAGCCTCACAGGTCGTATGGCTTGAGAGATGTATGTAAGATTAGGAAACATTATGAGATTTTAAGTAGAAGAATGAAGATTGGGGAGGATATTAGTTATGGATGTAAGGATTACATAACAACTTTGGTGAGTGATGAAAAAAGAAAAGGCTTGTGAACCATAGACAAAGGATAACATGCTTGGAGTTTACCTTTCATCCTCCAAAGATTAATCTTAATATAGGCGTCATGTAAAAGTAAACCACCCTTAAGAGTGCTAGTTAGCAACGTGGCCGGCAACATAGTTGTGAGGAGAATAGGTAAGAGAAAATCACAATCGTACCCCAATGGAAATTACGCAAGCAAAAATAATTCTTATCGGTGTAGTAGAGTCCAAATATGGAGAAATTGATATAATATATATTTATTACATGAAGCACAGATTATGAATAAGCTCCTCTATTTCACGGACAATAATTCAATAGGGGACTTTTGAAGTTCAAACCTAAGACCTTCTGACATCACTTTTAGCAACTGTGTCAATTATGGTTTTAAGTCTTCTGACATCAATCATCTTATCTAAGGCTTGTTCCACAAGGAGAGGACACGATTAAAGTCATTGACAAACAATTGTATAAACATTACGTCAAACAGGCAATAATAAATTATAGTAATTAATGAGCTAATGTATTTTATCATATTAACTTAAGCATTTACATTTCTAATTTCTAAACTAACCAAATATTCTAACGATTGAGGAGTTCAAGATAATATTATTGCCTAATTAACCAAGTTTATAAAAACTAAAGGAAAAGATGAAAGACAACAATCAGTAAGTAATAGAAATTTTGGGTTGAACAATTCCAGCCAAATGACTGAAGCTAATAGCTCAAGGGCTATGAATATATTTGTATTGTACTCTAACACTAGGGTTGTTGAGGTTATAAAGGAGTTGAACACGAGTGAATGGAGCATACACGGTGTGAAGAAAACCAACTAGAAACTATGTTTCACATAAATGCTCATTAGTTTCTTCTTTAATTGAATTTATTTAGGCCTCTTCCAGATATCCAACTTTACGTAACAACCAAAGAAAACAGGAACCAGCTTCAAATTTACTATAGTAATAATTGTTACTGAGAAATAAAAAAGAACACTTTAGAAAGGTGCTCTAGTTATCAGTCTCTAGGTTATTTATAAATTGATGATATCTTTGTAAGATGGTTGCATCTAACACTTGCTTGTAAAAGGTTGAAACCACTTGGTAAACGACGGATTAAATTGAATAATGATGGCTAGTTAATCGATGGTTAGTTGGAGCGTAGATGCCCCCTTTATATGGTTAAGAGGGCAGAGGCTTCGAGGTTTTAAGCCTTTGATTTGAAACTTATGATCTTTTAATCAAAAACTAACGCCTAGCTAGTTTTCTTTGATACTAACAAGTACCCACACATTTTTCTTTCTAGAAAAAAGTAATAAAAAGAAAAATTTTGGCATGTATTAGAACATGATCTTAGGCACAAAGAATACAAGATTGACTATCTTGATAACTTCATCTAGCTACAGGTTATGCTGAAAAAAATCACCTTGAACTATTAGCAAAAGCAAGCACAATTTTCATTCTTTGTGTTGATAAAAGAGGAAAATTAGTTTGTCCATCCATGAACCCCCCAAAAAAATATCACAAACAACAAAAAGATGTCAATTTTACGCAGAAAACTAAGGCAAAGAAAAGCACAAAACTAGGGGTGAACATCGGTCTAGGACCGGACCGCACTGAAGCGGACCAGCCTGGACCGAAGATAAAAAACAGTAGATGTTGTGGACCGGAGACCGGACCGGTCTGGACCCAGACCGGACCAGGCAGTGCCCGGACCGGACCAGTGTGGACCGGTTCCGTGGGCCTTGGGCCCTTGGCAATTCCCAGTTGGCACTTCCGCACTTGGCAACGCTATTTTCTTATTTTGTGACGGTAATTTGCAGTAGCCGAGTAGGAACTTTGTGACTTTTTTTGTACTTTTGGATTGTGAATTGGATTGTTATAAATTATTATCTATGTTAGCCGTTAGGACCATCGTTTTATATTTATTTAAATTTTAATAATTTTATGATCGTGCCTTCTTTATTAGTCTAATATTTTATACAATTGTATAGTATTGGGGTTACCAATTGTCAATCTTAAGTCTGCAATTTTGTAAATTGTAATTGTTAATTTGTTATGCCCTATGACCTGATGCGTTGCCAATATAAGT
>Ga0058701_10005587_pt1 | contig 10471 bp, 11 predicted proteins | sample AgamicOrMae_FD_97039 | JGI IMG/M metagenome (GOLD analysis project Ga0058701, IMG submission 97039) | Agave microbial communities from Guanajuato, Mexico - Or.Ma.e | ecosystem: Host-associated > Plants > Phyllosphere > Phylloplane/Leaf | place: Guanajuato, Mexico | collected 2012-06-04 | reverse complement strand
TTGTCGAAATTTGTCAATAAATAAAGGAGGAGTATGGTTTATAAAGTGACGACTAACCTCACTTGTGAACCACAAATGTAATTATTGTGTTTACGGGCGTTTACGGCAAGTTCAAGGACCCGTGAATCAAGAGTAAGTTAGATTTAAATTATACGCCCTCATTGCAAATGATCATCTGCGATATTTGGTAATAATCTAAAATTAAGCAAAATAAAGCAGATGCATTAAAGCATCTGGAAAATTATATTTTGTTTCATATGTTGATAAAAACAACTACGAAATATTACAAATTATGGATTCAAAACACTTATTTTGATGGTAATCTAACTTTGTTTTAGTAGTATGGGTCCTAAAACTGTTTGAAAATACCCGTTAACGCGTTGATATAATTTGTGGTGCGAACAGTAAGGTTATTCGTCACCTTATAAACCATACTTTTTCATTTTTGACGAATTTTGACAATCATTATACCTGTAGATTCTCAAAGACAATTATAAACCGACGACACATTTCTTTTTTGTATTTTTCTTAATCACATTCCAAAATTAAGAAAAACACACCTCCAACGTGCGAAACCTGGTGACAGCACACAATGACGGGCCAGCGGACCAGTTACGTTGGTACGACTATATTTGGAATAAGTCAGTTGCATTACTGATCAAACTTGTTTTATCGTGTCAAAGAACAATACCATCTCTTGTAGAATTCCGTGGCCGAGTTTCTCAAGCTTCAACCGAACGGTATACGTGTGGGTGGCTAAGATTGTTTCCCTTCTTTTTCACTCAAAGGGGACTCGGTGTTCGAAAAGCCGCCAAGTCTGGAAATGCAGTTAGGCCCTAGCCTGGTTGCCCCTCGGTGCGCCCCGTCTGCTGGTGTAGACCAACCCCTTTTGAAAGCCCCGCCCCTTCCAGCAACAGTGCGCTCACTCATAAGATTGATGTCTCCTAGTGTGCGGTTCTTTTGTGTTTAGGCCTCCAGCCCGGCGGCGTGTCATATCAACGACAAACGACACGTCAAGATTAAATTTAGCAAGTCTCCGCATGACGTAGTTACCGTACGGTCGGGTATCATCACACTCCATATTATCAAATACGGAGCTGCGGAATTCCTTATGTACTTCTTTGTAGGACTTACTCATTAACTGATGCCCTGAAGGAGACACTAGTCAGCTTTCTTATTTAGATTTTTTTTTGAAAGGTAAATGATATTTTTACCTCTCGCGATTTTCTTAGTCGTTTTTTTTTCTTCAAATTGTTGATAACTTGTTTCTAATTTTTGGGGGACGAGAAGAAAAAGTTGCAATTTATTAGTCATGCCATGATTGAACCTTCTTGAGTCGAAGCCGATAGTATACGCCTTGCGCGATTTCGTGTCAACTTGCGCTTCGCTCGAACGTTCAACATCTTCTTCCTCGAACGTCTTTCTTACCTACCCACAGCCCGCAAAATTTGGACGGCTAACATCCCAGTAAAAAATTATTCCTGTTTTGGGTATGAAGGTAAAACGGGATAAGAGCGTAATTAGGTTATTTTTAATGATGAAATTTTAAACAACCATAATAATGAAACGATCTCGTCGTGAGCTCTCCTTATGGCCATTGATTGCTTTATCTTTAAAAAATAATCAAATTACGCTCTTTTCCTATTTTACCTTCGTACCCAAAAAAGTTATGGGACTAAAACAGGCTTTTTTTTACTGTGTAGTCCCTGGAGGTTAGTGAGATTGAATTTCGAAAGATGACAGGGAAGAAAAATATGGTCAGAGATTCGATTGCTATCCTCAAGGCGGAAACGTCTTAGTTCAAACCGAACCTTGGTAACGGTAACTTGGGTGAGGTTGACCCTTTATCTGACATCGCTATCCTACCCTGAAATTGGTAACTGGGAAATCGTTATCTGACGCGGTGACCAAAAACGACCATGAGACATTGATCGATCCCGAAACGGTGAAACACTCTTAAAACAATGAGAAAACCTTAAAAAACAATGAGACCGCTTATATTCAGGCATCGATTTCACCATAGTACTCGACGGAATGCCCCAAATCTGTGCCAGCAACAATGTGGACCAGTGTGTTTGATTGGCAGCCTATTTCCGTGGCTTGAACTTGAGTCAAGTTCCAGCTAGACCCGGTAAATAACTCTAGGAGCGTTGTACCTCAGGTAGGTTTTGCGCACAGCGATAATCGTAACACCGAGACTTCCTTCCACTCACAACAGCCCTCCCTTCGCCTTCACCTCGACCCTATACCGCTTGGCTCGTTGAGAGGTTCCCCCTCCACACACAGCACATTAGGTAGCCTACCTTCCAGGCATTCGGGCTGAGATAAAGCTCTTCAGAGCAGGCTCGCCAAGGTAGCCCGATTTTTGTCTCCATTGCTACACTCCAAGTAACCTTGTTTACGGAAAAATGAGTTTTTTTATCTGTGAAAGCGAGACGGAATGGTACGGTCTGAAGTTAATATATTATGAAGGTGAGGTAGAGAAGTTACCCTATGAAAAACTTCCCGACAAAACTGGATCTCCTCCTGATATAATCCAACATAACAAACTGACTAGGTCTGATGTAAGATATTTTAACTAAAACAAACTTATTTTAATGAGCTTCTTAGTTCCAAACGTAATTTTACGTAGGCTAACACGAATGAAGAATACTCTTCAAATCGGTACCTTCATGCAGGAAGGTCACAACTGAAAACCACAGTACCGCAAGGTAATTATTGAGAAGCCTAGTACTGAAAGGTCACAACTCTCCGCCTGAATATTTTAGCGCTTTTAGAATTCTGATTTCTACGCTCAAGGATAATTTCTTAGCATTTTTATATCCAGTACAGACTTAACATATCATTGAAAGCTTCCAGCATGCAATACATCGAAATCAGCCCGTAGGCGTAGAAATTGAAATCCTAAAAGCACTAAATTTTTCAGTCGAGAAGTTATGACCATACAGCACTGTGTGTCTTAGTTATGACCTTATAGCCTCAGGTTTTTCAATTATAACCTTTCTGCTTGGAGGCATCAAAATGTTCTTTCGTGTCGGAGGTTTTTTTTCACTATTGATCGGGTAGACAGGAAGCCAATGACAGTGGTAGAAACAGCATTTGATAATGAAGCACATCTTACCTTGAAAATTAGATTTCAGAAATTTCCCTTTCGTTATTTTTGAGACCCATTTATTCTGAGCCCGTAAAAGCAATATTTGTTGAAGATGGCTTAATGGACTGAGGCTGGATGTCACGTTAGAAGGTACAGTAGACATAGTGTACACCCAGGAGAACAAGTGCCTGTAAAAAGATTGGAGGAGACTATTGTCTATTCTACGGGCCCAGGGGGAGCTGCAGCGGCCGATCCTCGCTGAAAGGAAAAAGCGCAACACCGCACGGAAACCCTTCTGCAGGGACATTCTCCTAGAGTCACTCTCCTCGACATACCTCGACAACCCTCCAAAACATAGTTTTCTCACGCTGAACCTAAGAGTTTTCGACACCAGGGCTCTGTATGTCTATTGTTTTTGGACTACAGTATTTCATTTCCAAGGGCTCATATTTATTAATTTTGTGAAAGATTGATTCAAATGAAGCTACCGGTAATTTCGGTAACGTGGCCTTGGAGTGACTCCAAGAAAAAACACATGATTGGTAAATCAGATGAAGAAGTTTAGTTTACCTTTGATTGTAAAAGTCCGGTTTATGATCTTTCAACTTCCGTGCTTTCAGCAGCAGTTGAAGCATCCCCCCCCCCAAGACATAACCCCGCCTTCGGAGGGGAGGTAGAAATTTGTCGTGTAATCGGAAGCGGCTAACGGTGAACTCAGCTGCGGCAGTTGACGAGGACTTTCCCCCTCCTTGAAACAGCCCCGCCCTCGGAGGAGAGGTAAATGTCTGCCGTGCATTCGGATGCGGAACATCTCACCGAGACGGCTGCCGAGCATTTCCCCCCTCCAAGATATAGCTCCGCCTTTGGAGGGGAGGGACTTGCCGTGACTTCGGCAGCGGCGGAAGGTGGAAGCTGTTGTGGCTAATGAGCATTGTTCCCCTCTGTACCTTCTGGAGAGGAAGGAGGATTCTTTCTGCAAGAACAGTTGTTTAGTCGAGCCTTTTGCACAACTACACACTAATTATAACCGTCACTGAAAGAAATTGTTCGGTAAGACACCACCACGGAGAACTGGCAACCACAACCTGTTGATCCAGCTGATACTCAAGTCTTTGTAGAGAATGTTAAAGAACAATTTGAGCAGCATCGTCAGGACTCCCAATTATCGGGAGCTTGTCTCGTATGACCTATTGTGTGATTAGCCATTGTTTCACGAGCGTATTGTACAATCACGACTATTTGATTTTTGAAGAGATGAATTTCATAACTCGTTTGCAAAAGCATTGGCTTTTCTTTTGCACTAATGATTTTTGTTTTGCTTTGTTTTTCAGGTGAGCGGTACAATGCCTTGTTGGATTCTGCTCCATTCGTAAGTTTACTCTGCTAATATAAAGCTTTGAACGATCTTATTATTTGATTCATGAAAGGGTTTGAGGTGAAATAGGTTAGGCAGCCTTTATTAAAAAGTATCAAACGATGTTACCGCTTTTTACTGACAAGTATGGCAGAAAGATTTTTTATTTTTTCTCTAATTGTGCTTGGCATGTTGAATGGTGAATAACAGTGATGGGACACTTTCCGAATGGAACTTCTTGTTAAGTGGTGTCCTCGTAGGGAAATAATGATTGACGTTGAGATCTGGAACGAAGGACGCAAGTGTTACGGTACCACACTTTGTCCTTCTCAGAAACGCCTTTCAGAGGACTAATACCACCTTTCAAGGTTGTCTGTGCCTCCTGATCCTGATGGAACAGTTTCACTGTTGCTACCCAAAGAAGACCTCGCTATTAGCCTACCCCCAAGCCCAACCTCTTTCTTCCTGTAAATAGTCAAACAGTTTAGCCAGACTGAGTTTTTAAGACCGAATTTCCTACCCCTAATTTTCCACCATAGTCCGTTGGTTCGACCTTTGATCCACTATAAGGTTCAACGATGTCTATAATCACAATGTTAGGTTTTACTTGTGGTGGCCAATGTATTTCCCCAAGGCAGAGCCTTGTTGCACGACCAAAACCGGACAAGACCTTTTGGACTGATAGTACCTCGCTGTGTTCTCGCCCGTCTTACGACCAGAACTTGATATTAGTCCTTCTATATTTGCATTGGACTGCCTACTTTTTATTCCGTAACCTTTTGAGTGAATCGGAAATGAATGAAAGAAGAAGAGGAGTTTCGACGGCGTTCCAAATGCTGGGGGAAACTGATAGCGAGTGGAGGTATATCTCTCTTGATCAATGAGTTTTTTTCTTCTTTTTTTATTTTAGTTTCTCACTTCGACGCCGTTAGTCGCATGATGGTGGAAAAGTGCTTCGCTATAAAAATAATCGAAGTATGGCAATGGAATTGAATGATTATCCGTAATTGTATGCTCGTTAAATTTGAACGTTGAAACGTGTCTTGTGCGTTACCTTTAGTTGTTAAACCAAACAGAGCGAATCACAAGACACAGCATGAATTAAACTAAATTAAGCTAATGGCGTTCAAGAGTGGAGCGAGACACGAGGCACCTAGTTTCACCTAATCTGGCTCAAGGTGCTGAATACGCCAGATTTCAACCCTCATATTTAATAATTGAGATCAAGAGGGGATCATTAAGGTTGGAAGTTAAAACTTAAAACTGTGAGTGTGATGGTATTAACCTCGATACCAGGAATGCGGGATGTGATTAAGTGTCTAATGGCTGCTTTGCTAAAACCGATCTATGATAGGCTCAGTGTTGATTAGCGGAGCACCTATCACAAACGGCGCGTTCTTAATTAGAGGTGAGCTACCTAATAACGGCTTTGTGACACTGAGAGGCTGTTCATCAAAAATTTCAAAAGAAGCAATTAAGCCTGTGATTAAATAACGACGTTGATTCCGGAAGCTATTAAATAAATGTAAACTAACTTTTCCAGCTAGCCCTTTTAAAGAGTCTTTATATTCACATGGCAACTTTTACGATAGCGTCATACATTCGTGATGCGTGAAAAGTTTTAGGACCACCGAAACCTTTTACCAAACCCAAGGTAACCTATCCTAGCTTTAACGCAACCCCTACCTTAACCTCTACTAATCCGGCCCATCTTAGCCTAATTTAACGTCTTCACTCCGCGTCAGCCTTACCTTATTTCGCATGACCTAGTCCAACCTCACCTATATTCTACTCAAGTTTAGCCCGATTTTATTTCTACAATATGGTATTCAAAGTTTAGATGCATATCTCATATTTAATCTTCCTCTGGACCTCCGAGGAGTTGCATCATCGACCAGGAATTACCCGAAGGACATTATGGCCTGCCGCTATGCGGCTGGTGATACCCTTCCTTTTTTATTGACGCCCCCCCCCTGATGCACCTGCGTCTCTGCCCCTCTCGACCCCTTCTTTCTCATCTTTAGCTCAGTAAGAATCTAAGCTTTGCCAGGTTTTTGGGGCGGGAGTGTCGGTGACCATGAAAAATCAATATTACTGTTCTTTGCTTCAGAGACAGTACTGCATTGCTCTTTAACACCTGCCAAACATAACATATCGCGGACGAAAATATGGATGCACTCTCAGTCACTGCCATTAATTAGTAGAAGTAATTTTTATGCCGGTAATCACTCATATAGCATTCAGGATAATAATACGATTTCGGTGACATGGGGAAGAAACGAACTCACGGGTAAACTTACAGATTTTTTAAAAATATAAATCTAGTGAATATTTCTGTGAATCCAAAATAAGCATAAAGCAAACTAATGGTTTGAAATGGTCGATTAGCGTTGTTCTCTCGTAGTAGCGAAATCGCGTTTCCCTCATATTTCCGGAAGACCACCTTTAAATGTGCACAAAACTCCACAAACCGCGCTTTTTTAGAAATTTCATATGGAGATAACTTTATTTCTTTCGGAATATTAAAAAATAGACTTCACCAAGAATAAAAGTAATCCTTTAAAATTTGGAGACGAAATATAATATGAAATTTGGGGAGCATTTCACCTGAGATGGTTGTTCTGGAATTATTGATGTCTTTGATTCTTTTATCATTTCAAAAAGAGCGATTTAGGTACTCCCAAAGTGGTTAACACCTACAAAACTTACAAAGGATTACATTAGATGTTGAGGGATTACAAGACGGTATGGCGGAGAAATGAGATAAAGTTAGAGGTGATTAGGAATGATTTCATGGAATTATGAGATTCCTAAGCAATTTTAAGTGTTTGTAAAGAAGGAAGGAATCACGAGATTTGATTAAAAGGACTTAGAGGAGACTGCAAGGGATCTCATGATGTTACAAGGAATTGGCCAGCTCTACAAAGGATGACAAGGATTACATTCCGCGTGCATGGTGGATTACAGAACTACCAACTCCCTCAGTTTCTGCTCGTCTTCGTGTGGGCGTTCTCTCTCTAGAAAAAAACTTGCTCTCTCCGGAAAAGTCGGAGAAATTCTGTGAACAAATTCCAGAATCCGGAGGAGTGAAGCCTTACGGCATTTCTACTCTTTTCTTCTCTGCCATGTTCGACTTCCAATAATGACTCGGCTAGTTTTGAAAAGAATTCATCAACCAGCAAAATAGCGCAAATTACTGCACCAACATTATTTAACTGCACTTTGCTCTTTGTTCGGGAATGTTGGAAGAGTTGAGATGTTATTCACTTGTTGCTACCTCGTAAATCCCCGGTATATTTTAGGAAAGTCCTACTCTAATATTTATTAAAAAGTTTATTTGATGCTTGGAAAATTTTTGTTTACCCTAGTCACTGGGGGCAGACGCAACTGATCTTGAGTCACCAGCGAGCTTTGTCATCCTTTACACGCGAGGCTATCCTTTGAGGGTTTCTTGGCATAAACTTTCTATAAAACTCATTAGCTTCCGGACGTAAAGTTTCAACGTGACTATGGTTTGGATGCAGTTACCGTAATAGAATTCATGTCCCAAGGCATGGCGCGATATTAAGGCAAAATATTACGTGGGAGTTGAGAAAAATTCCGATCAGAAGCAGAGTGATTTCACCCAGCGCGCCAAACTCAAATATAGAGTAGCAAACGTGATGAACGAATGTGCTATCTGGAGAAGGGGATATTTCACTTATTATCGCTAGATTTAAATTGGGAAACGCCCGGAAATCGAAGCCCGCTCGACCTCGATATCAATTTGATATCAAACCTTATTTCATTGCTAGCAACGTAGAGCCTTCGCAAAGAAGATATGACCCCACATTGGTTGTTGTGATTCCGGTTTGGTAAGAGCACAAATTTAGAACTATTTTGTCACAAAGTGCTGCATTAGGCCCTATTTTTTAATGATACGGGTAGGAGATCGGTGAAATCGGCTGATAAGCAGAGATCAACCTCAAATCCGTGTTTTCCCCACAGAGCACTGCATGGAGGAGAGTTCATGCTGACTCTCATTGGCTGATTTCAACCACGATCTGCTTCATCCAAATATGAGGCCCAACACAGCATCAATTTTTTTCAGGAAGTTTATCTCAATCCAGAAAATAAATGTACATTTTTGGGCAAGTTTTATTTGAGATGAAACGCATGTTTAAACGACAATGTCATAATATTTTGATGGACTGCAGGAATATTCAATGCGCCGTTTCCAATATTCACCATCAAGTTTTCATATCTGCCAAGAACCCCTATTAACGTTTACGATGGCCGTTCAGGTATCTTGCGGTATGCAACATCCATGAATTATTACTAATGGAAGCTTTCTTCGTATACCTTTTGACCCTTTTCATTAATGGCCCACGCAGAACTGAAATCCACCATTTGGTACGCATTTGGGTAAAAAGGATTCGGTGTTTCGTTGTGAATGAGGACTATAGATCGACCCAGTGAGGTGTTCTGAATGGTGTGCGACCTTGAAAGGAGCCTCCAGGTATTCAGGCAATGAATGATTGGTTAAGATTCGAAGGAAGGTCTGTGAGTTCGCGGAGGATAATATCCTTGCAAAGATGTTTTCTGCTTTCTGGATTCAGCAGTTTATCCCGCGGACGAAGAATACGGAAGCTTCTGCTGACGTGCGTGTCCAAAAGCGTTATCGCTGAGAGCACGCTTGGAAGTTGACACTTGAGAAACTGGCTCACAGGTCATTGTTGCCTGAAGTTAACTGATGAGATCCAGTGCAAAATGTCAGTGACTGTTGAATACAGAATATGGTGATTTGAAGAGTGTCTAATGCAAGGTTGAAGAAAGGGGTCAAAAGCTTCACATTAGTCGCACTTGTGGGGCTTATCCAACGTTTGAGAGGATTTCTTTCTTTTTTATGACGCAACGCATCAAATCACTGGCTTTTGTGTTCGATTGGCGCGTATTCTTCGCGCTTTTATTGATCGCTGCAAGAAGAGGGTCTGACTGCAGGTTCTGCCGTCCAGGCATTCGGCCGTCTTCTTTTCTCTGGGCCAGAGATTTCTTGGAAGAGGAGAAGTGAACTTGACATGAAACCAGCTGCCGCGGCTGAATACGTTACCCGCTCACATGGCAAGCATCCTCTTCCCCTCCGAAGGCGGAGCTTCCTTGGAAGGGAACATGCAGGCTTCAGCAGTTAAAGCTGAATGCAACACCAGGCGCATTCAGCTTCCCCCCTCCCCTCCGAGGGCGGAGCTACTTTTCAGGAGAGGGGAGAGGCGCCACGGTCCCATAGCATGGCCAGCCATCGCGGCTGAATGCGCTGCTGATCTCTAGCAAAACCCGTCCTTGGAAATGAAAAAACCTTCTTCACATATCGAAAAGGCAGTGCCTTTCTCTCGTACAGTCTACGACGTGAAATTACAGGATACATAGTTAAGCCGATAACCTGCTTTCCGATTTGTTCTTGCCCCGGTGAAGCACGTGATAAACTGTTATTTTCTCGCACTTGTTGCTCCTTGCTCCCAGCGAATGTTCCATCACATCTTATTTATGAAGCACCAAGAAATTGCGTGCGGAGGATATTTACAGATGCGATGCCTTGGCACAGCCATTGATCGTGTGAAACCGAATCGCTGCTCTCATCAGCAAATGCACCAAATCGCATCTGGTTGTTATTATTTTACTCTCTATTTCTTAAAATATATTCTTGTGTTTGTGTTTGATTCATTTCCTAAATTTTTGTCACCGGTGACAAAAATCCAGGAAATGGATCAAACACAAATACAAGAATATATAAAAGAATATAAAGGCCTTTAAAAATAAACATTTAAAAAAGAACGGAGAAAACACTAGTATTTGCAATAAAGGCATATTTTCGTAATTTTTTGACCACACTCTAAACCGGAATCAGTAGATTTTCTACTGATTGAAACAGTACTTGGCCATTCTACTGAAGTTTCAGTAGAAAACTTCTGAATCAGTAGCCATCCTACTGAAGGATTAGTGGCATGCAGAGTTACTATTTGAATCAGTAGATTTCTTACTGATTGATC
>Ga0058701_10005586_pt1 | contig 10472 bp, 7 predicted proteins | sample AgamicOrMae_FD_97039 | JGI IMG/M metagenome (GOLD analysis project Ga0058701, IMG submission 97039) | Agave microbial communities from Guanajuato, Mexico - Or.Ma.e | ecosystem: Host-associated > Plants > Phyllosphere > Phylloplane/Leaf | place: Guanajuato, Mexico | collected 2012-06-04 | reverse complement strand
TGGTGGGCGTGTGGAGGGAAGCGCAACAAAGGGTTTACAGTTGCTACAAGCTTTCAGCAGTGGCGTATTTCAAGTTCCTGCAGCTGTGTGGCCACCAAGAGGTGAGCAAAGCGTCTCTCCACCCAACAAGTTTTCCCATGTCGCAAGCCAAGAATAGCCCGCGATTCCCTCACAGTTGTAGCGTTACTTGAGTATCTGGAAAAATAGAGGATATCCTAGAAAAAGTTCGGGAAAAAATCTCGTCGTGTTATTTGGAAAAATTGATCCCTAACGAACACACGTTAACTTATGGTAACCGTTTCGGAGTCTAGTTAAACTTAACGTGAGCATTTTGCAATTCATGTAACGCTTAGCTGGTTATTTAGTAATCGAGATGAACTCAAGCGTGGTATTTTGCTAACCCAGGTTGACTCGAGCCGAAGTCATTTCGGTACCTCCATGGAAGACTCGACGAGTTTTAAAAGCTAAGTTCTAAAGTAGACCAGTATCGAGAGCGCGCAAAATCCCCCTTTTCAGCTTTTACCATTTGATTGTTTTTCGGGTGAATGAGAATTCATGGAGAAAATATTCCGAGGGCGAGGGGAAGTGTTCCGTCATTGTCATTCATTTCAGACGAATAATAAAAGAGGTATTCGCAACGGAAAACAACATTTTGAACGCTCGACGAACTAGAACAGTTTAAAACTGAGATTTGAGAACTGGTCGAGTCTTCCATGGAGGTGCCGAAAGATGAGTCATTTTCAGAGGAACCGCGATAACTGGAATTACAAGGGACTGTTCAAAATATTCGAATCATCAAGTTTATGGAGTAACCGAGATAATTTCACGAGGGAAACCCTTCGAGGGGACAGAATTTTACTGGGACGTATCGAAGTTTTCGAGGTTCGAGTTATCGAGTTTTGACCGTGTATGTAAAAAGTGGAGAGCGTGGTTTTCTGATGTGCGGAACGTCTTTAGGGATGCGGTGAGCAGCTGGACACTGTGACCGCGTCACTCCGCGTTCTGCGGCTGGTGGTGAAGCACGCGCTGGAGCTGCAGTCCGCCCTGGAGGACGGGCTGGCAGCAACCCCGACGGCGCCCTGGAAGGCCATCATCCCTCAGCTGTTCTCGCGGCTCGGCCACCCGGAACCCTACGTGCGCAAGCGCGTCGCGGAGCTGTTGTGCCGCCTGGCGCAGGACGCGCCCCACCTCATCACCTTCCCCGCCGTCGTCGGCGCTGCCTCCGAAGGCGCCAGGCTCACCAACATGCCCATGCCGTCCACGACGTCGCGTGAGTTGTCATTGGCCTTGTTGCTGGGACGAGTTCGCTGTGTAGAGGTTGAATGAGAAATGATTGTTTGCGATTTGTTTAGGCTTATTCAGCCGCTGCCTGTCTCCGGCGAACGGTGACGCGTGCGACGTTCTCGAAGGAGAAGATGAAGAAGAAGAGGAAGAAGAAGACGAAGAAGAAGAGGAGGGAGCGGAAGGGGCGGTCCTCAAAAACTGCTTCCTAGCCATGGTGGATACATTGGCCAAACAGGTAACAAATCCCAGCGAAACGATCATTTTCCACGACGTGGAAACGCCATGTTAATACCTAACCTAATGTAACCTAACCTTTGTATATCTTATCCAAACCTATCTGAACCTAATTCGTCAATGTTTGTTTTATTTTTCCCCCTCATGGATAATACATTGCATATAATAAATTGAGTTGCCCATAAAACGTTAAATTGCACATGAAAAAAAAAGCCCTTTTCCGAAGGAGGCGGGCTTAAAAAGTACGATTCTGTATTGCCAACGCTAACTGTTAGACAAAATAACTGGATTGGCTTTTTGCCTAGAGCACTTTCTCATTATAATTTTTATCAGACATTCGTATGTGCTTTGCAACTTGCCGATAGTTTATTCATGGAGAATTTCGTTATATTCCATGGTTTATTCGTCTCCTACCTATGATAGCTTAGGAGATACCAATGTAAACAGTTGAGGGCTCTGCATAGTGCTGCCCTCTAGCGGTCGGTCAATGTACTCTCGCTCTTGTTGCTTTTCTTCTCGTTTGCGTCTTTTAAGTTTACATTGGACTGGACAAATTTCAGCACAAACTGTTACAGAGAGGTCGAAATCGTCCTTTGGGCCGGGAAAATCGAAGTAATAGGGAGGGTAACGTTATATAGAGGGGAGAGGGGAACGTTATATAGAGGTAGTAAATACATTGGTCTTGTGGAACTTTCCCGGGACCAAACATTTTGAACGCTGTAGGGAGGGAAACGTTATAGGGAGGAACGTTATAGAGAGTTTTCACTGTATATCACCCCTCTGGAAACCTGAAATTTAATTATTTAGGCATTTTCCGAAGCTTATAATTGCGCATTTTATCGGAAAAAATCCTTTCAGTTTCTCCTAAGCTTAATTTCACTGCAAATACTTTGGGCTGTTATGGGTTAACTAACCCGGCGTTTCCAAGGCTTAACCGCATTGCTACAAACCACACCTTCCTGGGGTCAGGTTGCATTTAGGTCGTAATCATTCTCGGTGTCGGAGAACTTCCCGCACCTCGGTATCTCTGGTCCCTTTCGCAGAAGGTCTCTAGCTCGCTGGCGTTGTGCACAGGCTCCGGAGGCCATCGCCCAGGTGCAGCTGCTGGTGTGCGAGCTCCGGCGCGTGACCCTGCTTTGGGACGAGCTGTGGGCGGGGACGCTGAGCCAGCATCACGCCGAGATCGCCCGCCGGATCACGCAGCTGGACGCCGAGACGCAGCGCGTCGACAACAACCCGTCGCTCACGCCCGCCGAGAAGGACGCGCTCGTCGCGGAGAAGTACCGCATCATCCTCAAACCGGTCAGTGCAAAACACACCTTACATAATGTGATTTTTAACTGAAGCGATTTTATCCTACCGATCTCTTTTTTCCACTTTAGCTTATCTTAAGCCTTCTAGCTGATTGAAAAATAATAAAATAAATAAATAATATTCGTATAATCTTTTATATTCTTTCTTTCGTTGTGATAATAATTGATAGGACCCTATTATGGAGTGTTCTCTTGAGAATCCCTAAGAACTTGCAAATCTTCTTCTTTTTTTAAAAAAATATTTTTTTAAAAATGAAATTCAGGGATGAAAGATTTTTTTGGAAAATTAAGGGGCCGAAATTATGTGATTATAAATTAAGGAAAAATTTTCATGGGTCAGCTTTAACAATTTTGAAAAATTAAAAGCTATTTTTTTTCCTGATTATGTTGATTTTGGAGTATATCTAGTAGAGCATGTTTGGCTCTAGAAGATTTTTTAGGACAGACATAAAGCCTAGTTCGAGCTCATATTTATGATACATCTCGTGTAATACGGGATCTCCAACAGAAGCACGGCTGCTTTGTTGTCATTTCAACATCGTGTCTGTTACAGCTTATGTTTATCTTGGAGCAACTCCAAGCGATTACGTCTGTGCCGCCCGAGACTCCACATGAAAAATGGTTCCAAGATAAGTTTGGTGAGTACTCAATGTGGTAGCGATTTACAGAAGTTACGACTTGCTTTTTAAACTGTATTTTTTACGCGTGCTTGTGCTATTTTTATGTTATGTAAGTCGGGAGAACACAGGCTTTAAATCACGACAGTGTTTGTTGCTGCATGCACTTGCCACATCCCTGACTTAACCCTGTTTTTGTTTGCAGGCGAGAGCATCGCAAAAAGTCTGTCAAAATTGAAAGAACCGAGCAACCCTCGGCGGCCACAAGAATGGTGGCAAAGCCTGAAGCAAGTGGAGCAGCGACTCGGGGGCCGCATGAACAAGCGGGCCGCCTACTCGCTGCACATGGAAGACGTGAGCCCCGCGCTGGCGTCCCTCAAGAACTCCCGCATCGCCATGCCGGGCGTGAGCTCGCGCCACTCCAAGATCGTGACCATCGCCGCCGTGCACAGCCACATCGCCATCCTCCCCACCAAGACCAAGCCCAAGAAGCTCCTGTTCTACGGCTCCGACGGCAAGACCTACACGTACCTGTTCAAGGGCCTCGAAGACCTGCACCTGGACGAGCGCATCATGCAGCTCCTGCAGATCGCCAACACGATGCTCCAGTCCCAGGGGAGCCGCGACGTGTACCGCGCCCACTACTACTCCGTCATCCCCCTCGGGCCGCGCTCCGGCCTCATCAGCTGGGTGGACAGCGTGACCCCGCTGTTCGGGCTGTACAAGCGGTGGCAGCAGCGCGAGGCGTGCGCCGTGGCGAGCGCGACGGTGCTCCGGACGGGGCAGGCGGCGCCGGCGGTCATGAGGCCGTCGGAGCTGTTCTACGCCAAGCTCACGCCGCGCCTCAAGGAGCTGGGCGTGAGCGTGGACAACCGCAAGGAGTGGCCGCTCGCCACGCTCAGGCAGGTCCTGCAGGAGCTGATGGCGGAGACGCCGTCGCAGCTGCTCGCTAAGGAGCTGTGGTGCCAGAGCGTCAACGCCGGCGGCTGGTGGAAGACGTCCAGGACGTACTCGCACTCCGTCGCGGTCATGTCGGTCATCGGCTACATCATCGGGCTGGGCGACCGCCACCTCGACAACGTGCTGGTGAACCTCTCTTCCGGGGAGGTGGTGCACATCGACTACAACGTGTGCTTCGAGAAGGGGCGCACGCTGCGGGTCCCGGAGAAGGTGCCGTTCAGGATGACGCCCAATATTCAGGCGGCCTTAGGAGTCACGAGCGTTGAGGTGAGCTTACGATTTCCACTTTTTTTTCCGGAGGAAACTGCACAGAAAACAGTCATCTAGAACGCTCCTCTATCCTCTTAGCCTTTGTTTTTATCTCGTATGCTTCCGAGAGAGACCTGAACAAATACTTCTATTTTCACATAATGAACACAGAAATAAATGAAAAAAAAAACAAGAAGAATCAATTATTTTAAAAACTTTTTTTTTGTGAAAGTAACATTGATCGGAAATTCGCTGTTATTAGTAAGACCGTTTAACTTCGAAATCCAAGTTTAAATCAAGAATTGGTGCCTGTTTTCTGTACGGCTTTAATCATATCGTTATTCTTAATTCGGGCATTCGCGAATACGTGCTCGACAAGTATTTCATCCCATCCGTAGATATCCAAATGAATACAATCAGGTGAAGCTCATCGTGTGGGCTTTCTTGCTGCCATGTAACACAGCAAACCAGGCTCTACGTTAACACGGCGAGCGGACGAATTCGGTCACAGAATAACAAACCACGTTGTCAACTTTAATATGAGTTCCTCGCCCCTCACACCTCAGGTTTCCAACGTGCCCTCGTTAACTTGCTAATGCTATTAGTTTTGCCCGTTGTTCCCGTATCCTTTTAAGCCGTCCCGATTTCAAGGTTACTTTTTCGACACTTCGTGAATGTATTCATGGCCTCCCCACGCAACCCCAAGGCATCACAAAGGAGCCGTTTAGGACGTGATCGGGGCGCCTTTCATGAAAAGACAGTATTTATTCCGGAACCACTCTCTATTCACTTTGGTTAGCGTTGAATTTGGTCTGTATAATGAAGGCAGCTCGACTGCTTGTGGCTTCTGCAGCTCTCTAAACAGCACTGTTACGTACTGTGACTTGCGTTGGAGTCTCCTTTACACGCAAGGGGATATGCCGTGCGAATACGTAGTTATTTAATCTATATTTCGATGGTCTTTGATTAGCTTAGATCGAGAATCGAATTTCTGCCAAAATGCCAACTTTGCTGTGATTCAGAATTGAATCTCTTCCCAAATATTAACCTCACTGAGATCGAGGCCTTGCTCTCTTTAGAAATACCATACTTGCCTGATCAAAGTTTTCATATCTTCCTAAATACCAACTCTAACAATGTCAATCTCTTCCAAGATACCTAATCATATAGTATTCTCAAGAAAATTCCGCTGTCTTCGAACATTTTTTCTCGAAGTGACTATTCACACGCTTCCCCATTTAAAATGTATTAGGTTGGTTTCCGTGCGTTCAAGTCACCTCCCATTTAAAATGCATCAGGTTCGTTTCCGTGCGTTCAAGTCTCCCTCGCATTAACATAGGCGTGCGAACAGAACTGACCTTTCCGTTTTCTTCAGCTTTAGCGTAGGATTTGTCTGATTTTGAGCGTAAAATCAAGAGGAATTTCGACAGTTGAAGGAAAGTCCGCACTCGTATTTTGTGTGTTTTATTGAAAAATAAGATTACAAGGTTGGTAGGACGTGCGCGTGGGCGTGGTGAGAAAGCGAGTCGGCGGTGGGCTCTGCGCTGGGCGACCGGCACCGGAGGATGCGCCCGAAGGCGTGGAGGAACTCGACGTTCTTCCACGCGTAGATGATGGGGTTCATCCCCGAGTTGAGCATCCCCAGCGCCAGCACGACTTTGTACAGCGTCGAGTAGTAGGCCACGTGCAGCATGCCCGCCCCGCGCAGCACCACCACCACGAAGAACGGGAACCAGCACATGGTGAAACTCCCCAGCACCAGGAACACCACCTGGGATCGAAGGTGTCCGCGTCGAATCAACTTCTCTGCCGTTCGGTTCACCGCTAGGCCTCATTCCTCAACCTAACCTTACCCAACCGGAGTTCACTTTACTGGCGTTACCTAACTTTACGTGACCTAACTTATCTCACTTATCCTTACCTAACCTGTATTTATTCAACATTTTTTTTTACCTGACTTGTATTTAGTTAACCTAAGTTTACCTAACCTATATTTACCCAAGCTATATTTACCTGACCTATATTTACCTGACTTATATTTACCTAACCTATATTTACCTGACCTATATTTATCTGACCAATCTTTACCTAACCTATATTTACCGAGCCAATCTCTATCTAATGTACCTTCTTATCTTTACCTATCTAAACCTAATAATCACGTAACCTTACCTAATCAAACCTCATCTAGTTTAACTCTACCTCACCTTAACCTAATCCAACGCATCATTTTGGCCGTTTTAGCAACAAATCTGAAAGCCATATTTGGCCTCTTACAACAAAGTGGTATCTCAAAATACCGTTTATGATATTCAAATCTATCTGACAAACATTCGTACAGATTGATATCAGTGTTTTCTGGGCATGAAGCGTTCAAGGATATTTTTTACTCGATCAGATAAAGATCCTTATTAACACAATACGCGATTTTTCATAATTTGTATCCCTGATAGTCTGCGTATGGATGTAGAAATACGAACTATGAAAGCATTCTTTTCCTGGAGAAAGACCGTGAGAAAGCAGTTCCTTGTACCGTGAAAAAGTTATCAGATGTTACCTATCATACCTTTTCACTAAACTTCGATCTAAAAACCGCTATATTGTTCAGTTTCGAAGTATTTTAAAACGTCATTAACAGGCTTTGATTTGAATTTGTCAACTAGCGTCGGAATACAGTATAAAATTGGTTAAAAGCGGACAATCTATTGCTAATTGTCGAAACTTCATGCGTTGCTTCAAGAGGGTCATTTTAGTATGAACTATAACTCTCCTTACCCTATATCCAGAATCTTATATCCAAATATCAGTCTTTCATTCCTGACCCTATGGCCAGAATCTTATATCCAAATATCAATCTACTAAATTTCTGACCTTTGAAACTAATCATGTGATCGGACTCTACGCCAACCAACAAATGTAATGTACAAGTTATCTGCATCTAACCCTGACCTTTCTCCTCGTGAAAAAAAAAGAACGTACTTTTAAATCGGAAATAGCGTGTGAATTAGCTGTCATCGAGTCAACGATCCATTAAGCGTGAGGCGCAGCAATCGATGGGCCGGTTGCGGGTGCATACCTGGATGGACTTCCCGTCGGAGGGCTTTCCGGGCGCGTCGCCCCAGCGGCGGCGCACCGACGTGGCCTCCCGCCAGATGCGCCAGTAGACCACGGCCATGGCCGACCAGATGAGGCCGAAGTTGGGCGACAGCACGAACAGCGTGAAGTGCAGCGGCAGCACCTCGTGCAGCTCGCACGAAGACGCCGTCTCCCAGTTGTTCCACACGAACGGCATGATCGCGATGCACATCGAGTACACCCAGCCCACGCTGATGGCCGTCCACGCTACGCTGTCAACGAAACGCACGCTCGGTCCGTAGACTTTATCGTCGATATACGATTAGCTTGGGATACCCGCTACACCCGAATGCTATGGATTGAAATATTGGCGATTTGGCTGGAGGGAGGAAATGTCAAGGATCTTCTTTTTGCTGCTTTGAATGTTTTGCCCGGGGTTATTGATGATTTTGTTGGAATTTTGTACGGTTAAATTTTTGGGGTGGAAAAATTGACGAAATAAGGTGAAATTGGAAATATTTGATGGGATTAATTTTTTCGGATGAAAAAAAGAAAAGGATATTTTAATTGAAAATATTTGGTGTGGTAAAATGTTCTGGGTGAGAAAATCAACGGTTTTGATGTGAAATATTTGGTAGGATGAAAAGTTTAAGACGGATGAATTCACAATTTAGCCCTAAAAAATCCTATGTAGGATATCATGCTTTGGCTAAAAAAAAAATGCGGAGTTACAATACTGGCGGTCGAAAATTTTCGAAATGGTATTTTTTTTTAAGGGAGAAGAATCGTGAAGATTTTGTCAGCTCAATTCTTTTGGGACTGGTGAAATTTTCAAGTTAAAAGTTTTCAAATCGTTACTAATATCTGGCATCAAGTGAATTTTTAGACAGTAAAGTTTCCAGTTTTGTGAGCAGCTGTGAAATTTTGTCTTCGAATTTAGCTGAATTCAATAGTTTGGCTGAGGCATGTGACTACAAAGTACAGTCTGAAGATAATTCTTTTCTTTAGTCGTGAAATTTTGGCTTCTAATCGTGGAAAATCGTGATTTAACACGAGAGCAAATATAAATCGTGGAGTTTCAAAATTTTGCAGGATGGATTTTTCACTCTGACATGAAATAATTAATATCAGCTGATCACAATGATACTATCATGGGAAGTTTCTGGGGTGCTTTCACCGAGCTGTTTTTTTTCTCACAAACAACGTCTTCATCCCTAAAGATAGTCTGAAGTCGTAAAGGAGTGAACTAAAAGCGCAGATCCTTTGAAATCAGATTTGGACGTATGACAAAATTGCAGTAGCTTCTCCTCTCTCCGATCGCAAGTTCCTTACCGTTTGGTGACGTATGTGGTGTAGTGAAGAGGATACAAGATGTAGACGTAGCGGTCTACGCTGATACATATCAGGCTGTACAGGGAACACGTAAAAGCGAACACCATCAATGAGAACTTGAGGAGGCAAGCCGTTCGCTGGGAACCCAAGCTTCCCCCGGAAATGTAGAAACTGACGTGGAACGGTAGAAAGAACCCCACGAGGAAGTCAGCCACCGCCAGGCTACAAAAAAAAAGGATATCATTAATTCTACTGGAAATGATATCAAGTGGAATGGAAACATCAAATGGTGCAAAAATGTAGAAACCGATGTAAAGTCCATTATGTAGAGGCTGGTATGTAGAATGGTTGAAGGCATGATGCTACTCGGACATGTGTAAGGGTAGCAAGGCTACAAAAAAATATAAGATAGAGGTCGCTCGGTTGGGGAGACGTCTGACATAACGGATTTAATGGGAGGGGGGATATCAGTTACTTTGAGCTACTCAGACGAAGGAAATCCCTCTTTTATCAAGAGGAATGTCAAAGTATGCCGCTGGGCTTTATTCATCAATTTGATGGGATTTTATATAAAAGCTCCGACAGAAGATTCTTGAGCTATTCAGCGAGATGCGTGTGGATCACATCAATATAGTTTCGCGCATTGTGTTTCGAGGATTCAAGATTATCGCTACTAAACTTCCTTGAAGAATTGCTTTCTCGGAAGTGTCATATCTATGATTGGCAAGCCGTCAAAGAACACAAACCTCACACATCCTGACCTAGCTGAACGAGGTTGTAATTGAAGATTCAGTTACCTCTCATCTTCGAAAATTTCTCGAGTTCAACATTACCCCCAGACTCTTTGGGTCGATATTCAGACTGTTCATTCAGTAACCCCTCTACCAAGAAGAAGTCGAAGTACCTTGAAATGCAGCTCTCGTAACTGATATTGAACTCTACTCGGCTGGCCGTTAACCTTGTTTACATTGGTGAAACTGCCCTGTAACGGAATCCACTACCTGCCTCTGTGGCCGTTCAGCGGGAAGCCATTACCACCCCTCATCTCAGATCGCAACTTGAGCTTTGACAGGGTCAAAGTCTTGTACACCTCATCTTCGCGTTTCTCACCTAAAATTAACTGTTGATGACAGATGGAGGGATCCGCCGTAAATATCAAGAGTAGACTTGCGAATCACCAAAACTCTGACGCCCCCTAACAGACCCACCCGAGTTCCTGAAATCGTGCCAAAACCCCAAGTACGCACTAATAAGGAACTTTTAAAGGATTTCCTTTTTTGTAGGCTATCTTTCCTGAGATTATCGGGGGGCATTCGATAGCGCCAAAAACCATAAGCGCCAACGCCGCAAGCGCCAGTCCGTAACCGCCAAACGAGAAAAGTCGCAAACGCCAAAGTTCGTATAGGTT
>Ga0058701_10005585_pt1 | contig 10472 bp, 10 predicted proteins | sample AgamicOrMae_FD_97039 | JGI IMG/M metagenome (GOLD analysis project Ga0058701, IMG submission 97039) | Agave microbial communities from Guanajuato, Mexico - Or.Ma.e | ecosystem: Host-associated > Plants > Phyllosphere > Phylloplane/Leaf | place: Guanajuato, Mexico | collected 2012-06-04 | reverse complement strand
TTCAGGTATCATCTTAAATACAAGCTAATACTTGTTCGTTTATAATTACTATTCATTTACCCAGATCATGCAGAACGACTTATCGAATGGAAACTGTCAGGAACTCGTGTACTTGCCTGACCTCGTCGTGGGCGACTCTTCAAGGGAACCCTTGCCTTGTGCTCATCAATTGATTCAGAAAAGAACACGGATGTCTGGTTTACATTTGCTTTTTTAAAACGTCGGTTACTTTTTCCGCAATTGATTCACAAAGGCGTTGGGACAAACTCTTTCATCATTCCCAGAAAAGATACCCTAGTGTAGCGCAATTTCGTGCGTGACTGCAATGTGGACCACTTTTTAAGCGATTCACAAAGTAGGTAGCGAAGATTTTTTTGGTCTGCGTCGATAACATATGTAAAAATACGCCCCCCCCTTTTTTTTCGTAAAACTGGTTAAGGAACTTTCTCCCCTCCAATTATTGATAACTGATCTTCGCGTAAGTTAGTCGCATATATAAAATCTTTCAGCAAGTATAATTCTAAAAAGTCCTTTTTTATTTTTACTTTTTTTCTGTTTGATATCTCCCTAGAGTATTTTTTAAAAAGTGATACAGTAACATAAGGTAACCGGTAGAAGACGGCGTTCACTGAACTCTGCCTTACTAATTCTCATCCCAACGAGCTTCACATATCTACCACTCAGTAATTAAATCCAATAAAGTGAAGTTATCCTTTCAAAAGACAGGGGAAAGGCCTCTCAGGCTCTTTTCATCGGCGAACCTTCCAAAATACAGCACCAAATATATTTCTTGAAAAATATATCTTAAAAACGCAAAGACAAAGATCGAGATTATGTGATTAGTTTTTCAAAACAAATTTGTCCCATGGTCTACAGTAACTTAAAGTAAATAAAAAAAAATCGCTTTTTAGGTGGGTTGAAAATAGCCGTTTAATTCTGAAAAAAAAAGGCAAGGTATTAAAAAATAAAGTACGAAACAGTTAAGTCGGCGTGTTCGATAGTCTGCGTAGCTGTGAATAAGCCTCCAGTTTATTATTAAGCATTTTTTTTAAAAGTCTCTAACCCTGAAAGTACTAGCCTATATCACATCGAACGAGATCACGTTCCGGTATACCTAGGTATACCCTGAACAAAGTTGTGATTGTTACTATCATGAGATTAAGGCCACAGTCCTAGTGAGCTGACGTACTGTACATTTAGGTCGACGACCTAAATGGAGCCTTTGTGACATATATTTTGATTCATATTGATAGCTTAAAGTCTGCCCATGGAGGAACATGCGAAAACACTCTTCCCTGCTTCAAGTAGCCTCTGCTGATGACTTCAAAAACCCTCTCTGATGGCTCTGATCTTGGCTCTGATGCTCTGATGTGAGCCGCAACTTTTTAAAACTGTGCGTCTAGAGGGCGCCACTCTCATCTTTTGCATGGCCTTTTGGAAAAACTTAGGGGGGGGGGAGGAAGAAGAACAAGAGTCCACCGAAATACGTGGTGAAATTTCATAGGAGGCTTGTTTCAAGTGTTGACTGCTGTGTTTTCGTTTCGTTCATGTCTTGAACACTGTAATTTTTATAAATATGTCCCTTTACTTTGTGAGTTTATCTAGAAGTATTCTAATAGTAGCAAACTATCTACTTTTAATTCAATGGACAGCTGCCTTTGACCCCAAAGCATTTGATGACAGTATTTTGTACAAGCTGAACTGGCCGGGTGATGTATATGCGGTACGTTTTTTTTTCATCAAAATATTTATGTTTTCCCTTTTCGACGGCTTTAACGTGGACTGTAACTTTATGTTAAAATCACCACTACAACCCTACCTTTCTCGTGTTATCTCGTGATAACTAATAACGAAGTTTCCATTTAGACTGTTACGACATGTCTCAAGACAAGTTAAGAATGGACTTGATTCTGTAATTTCATTGGCTTCTTCAATGACTACAATACCTGTTATTACCTGACAACTATTCACATTTAAGCTTTTCTTTCTTAGGGAGTCTTTGATGAAAATGGAATTCTCATTAGCTCAGATATCAAGGAAAAATTCAGATGTATCCTTCCTGACACCGATGAGAAGTCAAATGTAAGTAATTTATATTTTATTGCATGGGAAAATTCTCAAAGATAAATTTTAATTTTCATGAATGTTTCCTTGCATTGCACAAATATTCCAGGATGAAGTAGAGAAGTACACAGGCGAGAATCCCTTAGATCTACTTCAGCCCTTGTTCACAGCAACTAGGTGTTCCTACAAAGTAAGTGATTTTGCCCTGCAATGTTGCATTTCTGTAATCACGATGAGGCATTTTTCTTTCCTACTCTCTGTACCTATGGATATAGAAGAACTCCTAATACTGATATGGGTCTTGTTATTACAGTTAGGCTCTTATTGGACCTATGAAATTTGTCATGGCTCTCATGTAAGACAGTACCATGAAGACAGAGAAATGAAAACCCCAAAAGGACAGGATTACAGTCTTGGAAAGTGGGACCCTGTAGCAGTTGAAAAATTAAGTAAGTAAAAATCGAGTTTGGAAGATCATAATATCTTTGTAGACTGTAAATAATATTTGGGTGTTTTTCTCTAGGAGAGGAGTTGGAAGAGGTTGATGAAAATGGAGAAAAGAAATTTCTCTCAAAGAAGTTACCAGTCATCAAAATTGAAAATCTCAAGCTTCCATATTTGCGTATCAACATGACAGGTGATTAGATGGTTGAAGTACAGTTAAAATTTTGAAAGTTGCATTTTCTACCTTGTGCGCCTTCTCTCTGTGCAAAGCTGAGTAAAGCATGGCAGAAGGCACCAAACCTAACAGTAGGCAATTAACCTAACTGTCATAAAGCATGCTGCTGTTGAGAAGTGAGCACCTCTTATCACAAGGGAAAGTTAAACCAAGGTGGAAGGCAAGACAAGGAAAATGCAGTCGTAAAAACTCAGTGTGTAATATTTCATAACAAGTGCGTGTATCTAACAACCATTCAATTTTTTTGCAGATGGAACTTTCTGTGATCTGAGCAAGAAGCCTCGAGTTACTTATGTGTTGTATGTTTGCTACAAGCATGGTAAACATGAGGTTTACTCATTCAAAGAAATATCAACATGTGAATACGAAACTGTGGTCCTATCACCTCTGTTATGCAGTCACCCAAAATTTAGGTATTACTGCTCATTGCTCATGCAGTCAGAGTGTTGTGTCAATGAAAAAACAAGTATTAATATCTGTCACTATTTCCAGGCCGCATATTACGAGCGAGAAGAATATTAATTGCCATTCGTCGCCTGGCGCTCTACCAAAACCACGTGGTTTGTATGAATTGGAGCAAGAAAGCGCTAAATTACGACAGAATAAGGTGTTGGTGAGTTGCATGAACCTTTTCAGCTCGCTTGCCTTTGATTATTAGTAGACGTTGTTTTGGCGCGCATGCTCGTGTTTTTCTTTGAAAGTATCTACTAGCTCTGTCTCTGAGTAGTCTTAAAATGCTTTGTATATCTCTTTTAGATATAATCTACAAAACTATCTTCTTAGAAGTCTCTTTATCCTTTTTTTTTTTAAATGATTTGTAATTTATTTTAGGGCATTTATAATTCGGAGCACCGGACTCTTAACAGGTCCTGTTCAGTCTGACTTCATCATTACCTTAAAATGTTAACCAAGCCGATTTTGCGCACAGAAAGCATAAGGAAATTTAATGAAAAAGAAAATAGCGAAACTGTTCTGCGTAAAATTTCGCGAAAAAATCGTACTTTGAGACCGACAATTTCTTGATTTTGGTTTTAAGTTGTGGCAAATATTTTTTGTTTTGTTTTATTTAGCTTTTAAATTTACTGGAGATTTTCGTCCTTGAATAAATGTTTACGAAGGGTGAAGAACAGCTCGTTGGGATAAAATGGGTGAATCCGCGGTTACTCATGCCAAAATTTATCACTTTCAATTGAACTTTTCTTGTGCCGGTTTCGCTCAAAATCTGTAATTTTCAGACATACAGATTAATAACCTTTAATGGGATTCCATGGATAACGAGCGACTTTGGAACCGCACCATCCATCGGTTTCGCGCTCAGGTTTCCAAAGTCGCGCAACTAAAGCGGTCACAGGATTTTTTTTTCTTGGTTTATTTTTGGTTTCTAAATTTTATATTTTTTTCGCAGGAAGACAAACTGAAAAAAACTGTTGCAGTTTTCTCTGTAAAAACTGAGGTTGGTTTTTTGGTTATAATTTAACTTTATTCTTCATGTTGAATCATTCCAATCCTCTCGTTAACTCCTCTTCCTTTGTCGGGGACCGTTCATAAACCACGTCCATTGAATTGGTGGCGCTAATGAATTACCGAGGGGCGAATTCAAAACAGCGATTATGATGTCTGTTATGGACGGTCCCTCGGGGTAAAAAATATCCAAGGTGGATGTGTCAGTCCTCTGTCACCAAATCATTCTTCCAAATTGGATGGTGCACACCGACTATTTTTTAAAGCGCTCTCCTCTTTCCTATACCTCTAAACTAAGGAGTGTCACTGTGAACTGTTCAAAATCGTCACCAACTGAAACATTCAAAACTTGCTGGGTAGAGGTTCTGGTAGCCAAAGCACCAGACATGATTTAGTCGACGTAATTCTACTTACAAAAGGTCTTTCAAAAATCGAAATGACGTTCAAAGGTATCCGACCTGGGTACGCTAAAATGATCACCATCGTGATTAATGTGTCCCATTTGAAGAGCAACTTATTTCGCAACATGGTAGATTTGTCTTGTTGTATTTCTTGCTTCTAATTGTGAGTGCCGTTTTGCCTAGCGTACATTTTTGTTGAGCTTACAACTGCCTCCTTATTAATTTGATGTTTTTCTGTCAATAACCTACCTTGTAGATCTACGTAAGTTTTGCTTTTCATTTCTTCTTTTGCAGACGTTTTCAATTCTGCCAAGAGTGTAAAGTCGAGATGTCCTTTCTCTGACACGAAATTTTTTGTTTTGCTTGGATTTTTTTCGATGTGTTTCGTTTGTTGAAACTCGACAACTGCGCTGCCTTGAACAACCTCCTCCCCTTGAAAACCATCCAGAGGGCGTCGTTTTCTCCTCCTCAAGCCCGTCATCCTGAGCTACCCTCCTCTTGCCAACGAACTAAGAGGTTTTATTTAGAAAGCTTACCGCGTGCGTATATGCCCGCGTTTGAAGTGCACCTGTTCGCACGATTTCTGAGTGTAAATACCGGGTGCGGACTATACGCTGGTGCTGATCAAACGCTGGCGTACACTGTTCGTTATATTTCTTAAACTATCAATCGCTTGTATCCCTTTAACAATCGGTTTTTGATTCACTGTTATTCACGGTTAATTTAATTATTCTAATTTATTTCGTAATCAAATATTTAGTTATCTTTACAAGCACAAAAGAGCTGTTGAGAACAGCAAAGCATTAAAACGCCAAGCGTTTCTTTATCTCATAAACAATGTCTTGATATTTTTAATCGATTTTATCGTCGAACTCGAGAAGTAGCTGCTCTTATATCAGAAATAAGGCGGAAGTCTTAAATTACAATCTTATACGGAAATCTCACTTCTACAACATTCAAGGAATCGATCAAAGACGTACGTCCCATAATTGGATGCGTCATATAACTGAAACCGTGTCGGACTGAAATTTATTATTCATTTCTAATGCATTCCACTCAGCACGCTGAAACCGCAAGATATTTTCTTATTTGGATGGGTCGTGTGACTGAGGTTTTACTGAGTGATATAGCCAAGGAAGACGCAATAAGATTTTTTTTTCCCGCCTTGAGCGCAAAACTTTCGAAATTACTCGTTGAAAACTGTTTCCCAGATTCTAAAACTAGGTCGGGATTTGAGTATTTTCACGCAGGAGAACTAACACCTTCGTGTTAGTTTTTTAAGGGTAAGGCTCAAAGGATTTTTTTTCTTCGCGTCAAGCTTATGGAAAGGGTGAAGTTAAATCAGTTTATTTTGATTACAAAGCCGTTAAAATTTGGCCTATTAATCGGATCAAGCTTTAGAGGATCGGCAGCTTTTGTTTTGCAAACCGGAAAATATTGTTTTTAGCCTTCCACGAGCGCTAGAAATAATTTGGAAAGTAATTTTGAAAGGAAGTATCAAATGTTGAGAGGATTTAGGGTTGGTCCACAAACCAGGTGCCCCATTGTAAGGCACCTTGTGGACTCTCTGCCCCCTTCAATGCATTAAAACGCAGGTTTTCTTAGTAAGATAACTTGAAACCGTGCCTTAACCCCTTCCCCCCTCATAAAAGGGCACGTAGTATATAGACAATCCCTTACAAAGTTAGTTCCGAAAAAATGCGAAAAAACTGATTCGTTTTTTTTTGTGGTGCATTATTTCAGGATGGCAAGCGAAAGGTCCACGTGGAGATAATTCCTGTCGATGCTGTTGAGAGTGACGAAGCTGATAAAATTCGTCAAGCCACGCAGTTTAACCAGAAAGCGTTGACGCCGGTCGAAGACTTCCTCTCTGGACGAGAATGCCTGCATGGCGGGGTGCGTGCTTTCTGTTAGCTTTTCCCTGCCCACAACATAGAGTAAAATTAACGTCTTAAGCAATTTGATGGTCTGCTTGGCATAGACATGTACAAAACAACCTCTTCACGGAAGCTTTTTCAATTTAAGGGTTGTGGAGGGGTGTTTTTTCAATCAACCCACTACCACCCAGCGATGCCGTTCAGAAACAGAAAAAATTATTTTAGAGAATCTTTTCAGTTCAGTATTTTCACAATTTAAAAAATATCACCCTTCTGGAAACCTGAAATTTAGTAATTTAGGCATTTTTCCAAGCTTTAAATTTCGTATTATGAAGGATTAAATCCCTCCAATTTCTCTTAAGCTAAATTTCACTCCAAATACCTTGGGCTGTTATAGATTAATTATTTTCTTTCTCTGAATTCTTTTGATGAAACCGGTCGGGAAGAGAGCTTTACAGGAAGAGAGGCGTCAACTGCCGCGAGAGCCTTGCACCAACCAATCAGCGTTGCTGATGCATCTGACGAATCAGCGCACACCGCGGGAATACGTTGTCGCCTCTCTCCCCATGAGGCTCTCTACTTTAATTTTGAATGTGTTTGACGGATAATGCTTAGCGGCGTAATATTAAGCATTACAGCGATTTTCGGAAAGATCTTGAAATTAGATTGCATCGATCTTCACAAAACACAGTGACCCTATTGAACGTAACGGAGGTTTACATAACGAAAGTTAACCAAACCTACGCGCTTGTTTGTGATCAACCGTGATAATGAATGCAACGAAGGGTTGATGCTGGGTAAAACCCAAGAGGCAGGAAAAGCCGCACCGAAAACTTTAACAACATAATGATGTTTGGGACAATAATCCAAGGTAATACCTGTACAGTGGTGATCAATTTTTTTTGTCTAGTCTATTACATTTTTTCACGCCGATGTTAATGCAAGTTAGACTTGAACGCAAGGAGATCAACCTAATGCATCTTAAAAGGGAGGTGACTTGAACGCACGGAAACTAACCTGATACATTTTTATATGCGGCAGCGTGTAAATAGTCCCTTCTTTTTTGTTTTTAAGTAGATATTTTGGGACTGTGTGACACGTGTTTTAGTTAAAAATTTAGATCTAGTACTGTCTTAGTAATCAAAATTCATGTCACCCTTATACACGGAAAAGTCCTTAAGAAGTGTGACGGGTCTATCGATCGGGACAATACAGTATTTTTGATGTATCACTTCTAGGGTACGGCGTGGTGGAAGTACGAGTTTTGTTTCGGGCGCCACGTGAACCAGTATCACGAAGAAAAAGATGGGACCAAAACTATTCTGCAGCTAGGGATCTTCGACGAACAAGCTCACAGAGAGTGGCTTCAAAGACACCCTCACAAGAGGCCCTTGCCGCCCGATCTGCGCAAACAAGTTTCGCATTTTTATTCCAATGGTGATATTTGCGATAAAACTGGTGAACCCAGAAGTACTGAGGTTAGTACCCAATTTTTTTTTTCTTTCATCATTGAAGGATTAGTGGATGAATGCCGCGGGAATATTCAAATTTGGAGACGAAATTCTGTGTACGTTTTCTTGAAGCGAGTTACGACTAGATGTAGATTTAAGGGGAAAGAACTTTTCCTTATCACCGCCAAACAGTTGTGCCATATTTTGAGATTTTTTTCCTTCAAATGGGGGAAGAATACGAATTTTTAAAAGCACTTTCATTTAAAAGAGTTAAGAATACTATGAATAAACCCACAAACCACACATCGATTCGATCATCCGACCGCTAGAAAATCGCGGTTAAAGTCGCTATTGACGTCACAACTCATACAGAAGTGGTATGAATTGTTACGTCACGGGCAAATTCAACGTCGAATGTGCGTTCTTCATGCGAATGTGCAAATTCAACGTGTTCTTCATTACTCTCCAAGCTCTTTTTAATGCCAGTGTTCTTAACAGTTTTAAAAATTTAATATTCTTCCCCAAACCCAGCATATAATGGTTATTTTTGATCGCTCTAGAGCTGAGCATTAAAAAAATTGGTGCTTTTTCTAGATGATATTCAGGAGAATAAAATTGAAAGTATTATTTCTTCTATGGTTTTCTTTCATGTTTCTGCTTTTTCTGTCATAGCTAATATATTGTACTGTTCTGAACTGTCCTGCTATTGTCTCCGGGCCCAGGGACCAACGAAAAATAATAATGATAATAAATTAATAAACCAGCAGCCTGTAAAACTGTGATTGGAGTAAGTGCAAGGTTTAATTTTTTTTTTGTTTTCAGGTGAGACTCAAGTGCGTCGAGGCCAAAACTAGCGCCAGCGCTGTCATGCTATCGATTCTCGAACCGACCATGTGCGAGTACGTCCTAAACGTCGAGTCCCCTGTCATTTGCGACCTCCTCCCACGAGCCGACAAAGATGGACTCTTCGACAAGTTCGATTTCGACGACGATATCGAGGTATCTGTCGAGATCGACGACCCGATGCTGGCCGTCCCGAAGCCGAAGCCGACGGCGAGGCCGGCCGCCGCCTCTGGGCCGCCCGCTTCGGGCGTTTCCGCCTCCGGAGAGAGGCGCGAAAGAGGCGACACCGCGGATCCGATGCGTTCCTACATCACGATCGAAGAGGATGCCATTGAAGAGGATCAGCCGAGGACAGCTTCTAGTCAAAGGAAAGACGACCGTGCGACGGGCGGTGAGCCGAAGACCTTCAAGCCTTCAGGGCTAAAGCCAACGAGGCGCGAAGGCAGGCCTTCATTGAACGACGAGTTGTGAATAGACTAACGGTTTTTAGTTGGAGCCCTCAGCTCCATGCAGTAAGTAGACGTCTAAATTTTGCACGTAGGATTTGACCATGAGATCCGTTTTCTTTATTTTTATCTGTATTTTCTGCCTCTTGCGCTCAACATTTCGTGGCCAAGCTTCGTGCGGCATACTGCTAAACGGCAGCCGTCGTGAGCCTAGCGGTTTGAGGTTTTACCGACAGCCGAGCTGGACAACGATGCCTACAGTAGGTCAAAACAATAAGTCTTTCGGCTGTAAGCCTGATGCGGCATACTTCTTGCAAATAACGCCAAGGACATAGCGGCAACAGCCGAGCGAAGCAAGGCGCAGGGCTAGTAACTACGCCGTTGTACGTGTTCTTCATTATGTGATTTTTATTTCAACCAGGGTTGAACACGAGAGGCAGAAAATGCGTCCTCGAATGAAGAGGGTTTGAGCGCAAATGTAAGTCATGTATAGCTTTTAAATGGTACGTTTTTTTTTTTTTTTAATCTAATTAAGTCCAAAGCAGTTAGGCTTTTTTCTTATTTCGAGGAAACGGCGTGTTGTTTTGTTGAATATTTTGTTTTAGTGGGTAAGGACATTTGTGTTCAGGGTTTAAAAGCGTTTCTGATTTAATCAGCTGTGAGCAAGTAAGCCTGGAAAAAAGATAGAGCTTTATTTAGTCGGAATGACAAGATCCGTCAAATCCATTAGCAGGCCGTACAGCTAGTCTCAAAAGGGAATGGCGTAAAGTAATTAAATTTCTGAGGCAGATTGCATAACGTGATTCAAGTCAGATTATCTAGGTATTAAAATAATCCTTTGCGCGATTATTTTTTACTAATTGTAACAGCTGGATTGTGCTGGGTAATAAGAAATTTAGGCGTCTAATTTCTGTATGGGCTCCAAGGTGCACTTATGAGCTATGCCAACGATTCTGTTGTCATTTTGGGTAATCATCGCACTGTTTTATCGAAGGGGAGTTTGTGTTATAAGTTAAAAAGCGCATTGTGATTTAATTTTTGTCATAATTATTGTTTCGTTTTCGATGTACTATCACTCCTGAAAGCATTGCTTGCTGATGAAGCAATTCTCTCCGGTTACAAAACTAGAGATGATCAACAGTCTACGAGTAATATTTTTTGGAACGATCGCGCATCGAGAAGGCTTTTTAATAAAATTCTTTTGATGTTATTATTTTTCTTCAAGCTCATTAAGTTTACCTTTATGTTAC
>Ga0058701_10005584_pt1 | contig 10473 bp, 4 predicted proteins | sample AgamicOrMae_FD_97039 | JGI IMG/M metagenome (GOLD analysis project Ga0058701, IMG submission 97039) | Agave microbial communities from Guanajuato, Mexico - Or.Ma.e | ecosystem: Host-associated > Plants > Phyllosphere > Phylloplane/Leaf | place: Guanajuato, Mexico | collected 2012-06-04 | reverse complement strand
TTACAGTTAGTGCTGCAGTGCAGTTCGCTGTTACGCGACATATCCCATAGACTTCACTTAGCGCCGTGCTCAACACGCCAACAGATGACCAGAAACGCAAACAAATAGAAGACAAACAAGGAGACAGCTCAGTCAGGTGCCCGCGGTGTGGTGCGACTGCAATGACACAATAATTCCTTTATTTCTATAGCGGTGTTTCCGCAGCTAGGCTCACAGTCAGACATCTTTAGCGTACCGGAAATTTTCAGAATTCACTTCGGAATCTTACCGTCCGTTGAAGCGTAGAACGAACCGTACGTCCGAACCGTGAACCGTCTACGAAGACCAAAGCCGTTCCCATGCTTAATTCTTATGAAGTTCTCGGCTGAAGACTGCTTATCCGCCCGACAGGTTTTCCACTGATCGTGAACATCAACCGGCGTTCAAGTCCCCTGTACGACGCGTGCTCGCCACTGTCGGTTCGATCGGGCTCACAAAGTGATCATACGTGTTTTGGGTAGCAAGGCACCTCCTTTGGAAATGAAGTCACTTCTTGTAAGTGAATTTTTTGGGGATATCTGCGTATTTAAAGTCTATTGCGCACTGCGTAATTAAGGTGCCTGAATTAAGTTCCATGACGTAATTTATGCTAGTTGAACTTACGGATTTTTATTCCCCATATCCTGCGATTCTTCGTCGACAACAACATTTTGTTATATCAAAATATTTGTCACGAGTCTTTCGACGTGATTTACCATCTCGCGGGAAACGGGTGCGGGCTTGCGTTGAAAACGATTAGCAAGGATCTCCATCCTTCTAAAACACATCTGATAAAAAAAGAACACCTGGCTGGCGGGAGGAATTCTATAGACTAATCTAGTAAGGAACAGCTGACATGATAATTAGTTTATTTTTTATATTTATGAATGCAAGAAAGGATTCTTTAAGACTATAGTGCCAAGACGCAGCTATCATTAGGAAAATAGTCTGTTTTTAAATCTTGAGGGATGAATTTTCTTCCTATTGCTCAACCCTATCAAACTTTAATTAAATTCAACGGAATAACGCATGACCGCAACAAAATGACTTTGTCATAATCACAATTTTCAGACGACAATTTTTGCTTGGTTACAGTCACTGAAAATTTTAATGGTGACAAGAAAATAGTAACGGCGACAAAAAAAAAAAAAAATATTATTTCAACAGATACGGTTTTAATTTGCATAAGAACAAAGCGCGATTGTCAGTGTCACAGATTTGTTACTGTGACGTCCTTTTTGTCTCTTTTTTTTTCGTGTGGGTTCATTTTATATTATGCTAAATTATTTTAGGTTATGATAGCCTCGCGTCGTCGTAGTATCTCTTGGCCGTGAGAGGTTAAGATGGTGCCCCGTGCGTCTCGCCGCAATCGCTCCGCTCAGCCTGTCGACGAGAGCTGAAACCCATGACTTGAAAATTCAATGCGCAAACCTTAGAGTTGCTCTATCATTTACAGGTGGAGTTTTGCACCTCGTTTGTGTTCCGCCTTAGATCAAATTTTCATTACGGATTAACGACCGAATAATGTTGTAGTAGGTTACTCGACGATCCGTCGTTTGGTTAACCTAGGTAAGGTTAGGTCATGTGCTGACCTTCGCCATCTCTCCACATGACCGCAGACAGAGGTGATTTTATTTTCTTTCGAATTAACAGGAACCTATAAAGGTCAAATTTTTGGTGTCCAGGCATCGCGAAATGAGTGTCATGTTACGTTTCCAAGCACATGTGTTTATTAGTGAACATCGTTCAGGTCAGCGATTCCTAGGGTAAACATAGAGACTCTCGGCGGCGGTGAACGGAGCGGCTGCGGTAGGCTGCGGCGGACCGCAGCGTGCGGTTCGGCAGCTTTCGGTCGCCTTCGGCTCCGTTCGGCCAACGCTGTCTGCTCGGCCACACATGGGTGGTTGCTTCGGCGGGGAGAGGAGACGCTCCGCTCGGAAATTACTGCTCCGTTCTATCTTTGTTTCCTTTTTTTAATGCACCGTGCTTTGTACTGGAATTACCGTTCGGGATACGACTCTTGGAGAGCGAGCGTCTAACAGGATGTATTGGGAGCTGCAATAACGTACCCCGTCCGTTACTAAAAGCTCTTCTTTCTTGTTTGAGTTATTTTTTAAAAATATTTTTTGTTATTTTTTTATTTTTTGTGCACGTTATTGGCATGGGCAATGTAAATTTTCAGAAAAATAATGCAGCGAACAAAGTAATAAAAAACAAGTACGGACGCGGCGACTTGAAATGTAGACCTTTCTTGAAATTCCTCAAGACGATGAGACGTTCTTAAACGATCCAGAAAGGATAAGACTATCCGCGCGAGTAAAAACTCCTGTTTTAGGTAGTCCCTCACCTGTTTTGAGTATGAAGGTGAATCAGAAGGAGAGCGTAATTAGTTTTTTTAATTAAGATAAACCTAAAAACCATATCAATGGGAAGGTGTCGTCGAGAGCTCTCCATTGATACGGTTTTTCATCGGGGTATCTTAAAAATCAACTGAATTATGCTCCTCCCCTGTTTTACCTTCATGCCTGAAACATTTCATTTCTTACTGTACACCTAAGATTTTGTGCCTCATGTGATCTATCCTTCTACTAATTTTTCATGTCATTGAATATTGACGTACAGTGGGCCACAAAAGTCATGACCCCTGCTTCCATGTATTTCTTATGGTAGCAAGGGTCATGACTTTTGTGACCCACTGTACAAGCACCTAGGTTAGGCACCCTGTTCCTCGCTTTGCACTCTCTTGTCAGCTTGACTATACGTTGCCCATTCCGCTTGTTCGTTAAGCCTAGGTTATGTTGCACGGAAAAAAATGGTTTTGTTACGGCAAAAAAATTAGGGACAACAAATAAAATTTTTGTTGCTGCAACCAAAAATTTTGTCGCAGCAACCAAGCGTTTTGTTGATAGAACCAAACATTTTGTTGTTGTAACAAAATATTTTTGTTAACCCTATTTTAACAAATGATTTTGTTGGTATAACAAAGCCTTTTTTCCGTGAGGTAGAAATCGCAAACTTGGAAAATTTAAGTAATACTGAAATCGTAAGTGGTGGCGCGTTGAGCCGCTTGGGGGATGAAAAGCATTGTTGTCGTGTAGCCGCTCCCTCAGGCCTAGCAACGCTAAGAATCGCATGACTGCTCCAAGCCTTAGCATATCATTGTTGTGGTACCGTTAATTAAAATATCTTTTATGCTAAAGTCGTTTGATATCGTGCTTAATATCTCGCATTTCAATTTAAAGGTGCTGTTTGATGTTAGAATCGTGAATGCCTTGCTAAAAGTATTTTTCGTTTCGAGGGGCAGGAAAAAAGAACTTAATTTACCAAGATGGAATGAGTCGCGTTGGCTCAAAGTAATGAATCAAACGTTTAACATATTCTTGAAAGGAAAGCTGCCTAGGCAGTTATTGCTCATGAGTATACTGTAGACACTGATGCAGCCTTCTGCTCTCCGGCTGCTCTTGGCAACCGGCGTCAGGCTTGCCAATATGGTATAACCAGAATGTTTTCTTTAGCATTGAGTGATCACTCACGGATATTTTCTGATGCCAAGAAAACGTTTTCTTTGATATGGTGGCAAAATATTTTTGATTCCTTACCGCAAGATTTTTTTTCTTGGCACACAATTTTTTCTTTGCAGTGAAAAAAAAATCTTCTTGCAAAAAAAGCGAACAGCAAGAAAACTGTTTTGTCATTAAATTGAGAAAACATTTTCTTGGCATCGGAAATCGTTTTTTTAGAGAACGCTTTGCAGTGTAGCGTTGTTACGGGTGGGCTAGCAACGGGGAACATGACCTGGTGTCTCGAGGAACTGCCCGCCGGGCTGCAGGAATCAAATACAAGGCTATGCGACAACGAGATTGTGCTGCCCCTGCTGCATTCCGAAATGTGCGCACAAGGATACGAATCACCGAAATGTCTCTCTGTTTATTAAGGGATGTTGTGCGTTGTTCAACCTGTGTAACCTAACCTGATGCAGCGTACCGCCGTCGAGGAGTAACTTTGCGACATGGTTGAGGGGAACGAGAACAAAGCGAGGCACAGGGCACTTAACCTTATCAGGGCGGATGTTGGTCGGGAATTTAATGAAAGGTTAATCACGGTAGAGCACAAAAGACCGGAAACACTATACCTGTAGACCTACTACGAAAGGACCACAGTTTTGTGGATGTTTACGGGAAGTGTATGATAGTTCTGCACGGAAAAAAAGGTTTTGTTATACCAACAAAGTCATTTGTTCAAAAAAAGGAAAACAAAAATATTTTGTTACAACAACAAATTGTTTAGTTTTATCAACAAAACGTTTGGTTGCTGCAGCAAAATTTTTGGTTGAAGCAACAAAAAATTCATTTCTTGTCCCTAATTTTGTTGCCATTTTTTTCCGTGTGATGTCCGTAACGAGAATATTTCCCATTTCACGGGAACTAAAAAACGCTCATATATCGTTTTAAGTCTGACCGGAAATTGAAAAATATTGTTTGTTAAACGAAACACTCAAGCAAATTGTGCAACAATAAAATTTATTTTGATTATATGTAGGTACTTTATCCGATTTCGTTTTATTCAACAAAAAGATTTTTTTAGGGATGCATTTTTTCTCCTTTTACTTTTTTAATCAAATGTCATTTTATAGATATTTAGGAACAAAAGGCAAGCATGGAAAATAACCGGACTCCATGAGGAAAGGGTTTTGTCACTGTCCGATTCATTTCTTTAAAAACATCTTTAAGAGCAAAGTGTAATTTTACCTATAAAATTATTTTACGGCCCATGTGAATGGGAGTTGATCTGCTGGAATCAGTCGGATTAAAAATGTAATTACTGTTTGATCCTGTTTACAAACTGATCTTTAAAACTGATCGGTTTGTATTGGACTCTGATTAAATATTTCTGAGTCTAAATCAGGCTTAACGCCTTTTTACCCGGGGCTTTGAGTTCGGCAGTAGCACGCATTTAAAGATAACAAAACTGGCAAAAACAAAAGAACAAAAAGAAAAAGAAAAAAGGAAAACAAAAGAATCGCAGGATTTTATAAAGCAGCTTTGCACTTCAATTTTTTTCCAAGTGACTTCAACTTGATATCTATCCCGTAAAAGATTATCTCAATGTCAAAGATAGTTTCAGAGCATCTCTGCTGGAATGGGTTCTAACCCATGACTTTCTCGCGAAATGGTTCCATGACTATGAAATTCCGGGAAGGCGGCGAACCCAGTCGGACGACTGCATCCACGATGCATCGCGTTTCCCCAGTAATTATGACACATGCTATCGCAGTATCATGCCGTTTGTGACATTATTAAGCGTGCTCTGCGGGCAGTGTACAGTCCCCTTAAAAAGTACTATCAGCTGTAACGTTCACCGATTTTTACGCTGGACCGACTGTACAGTAGAATTTTAGCCACATTTGGTAGCCCGTACGTTACGATCGTGGGCATGGTGGTTGAGATTTAGAGGACTGGGCGTCCCTCCCGACGAGGCCAGGTGTGTGCCGAAATGCTTGAATGGTCGTTGATGACATCAGTTCATTAACCTGGACATTAGATGAGAGGTCTCTGAGCCGTTTGTCTTACAATGCGCGCATCCTAAAATACGCCCGGCAGATCGTGCATTGTTAACGTTACGCTTCATTATATCGAAGAATTTGTCGAATGCTGCTTATGTGATAGGCTTGCCACGTAGAGATTCAACTCCCACTCGTCAAGTGTGCATACATTTCAATGTCGCGGCTAGAAGTGAGCCACTCCTAAAAGAAAATTGCACTTAGAATCGGCTCTCCTCGAAACTAATTCTCAGAAGCAATCCTTGATTCGATCGTAGAAATATTCTTGGAAGGAGATATGGGATTAAAATATGAGGAAAGAAAAATTTTCCCCTTTATATTCGTTTCTGCGTCGGTAGGCTTATAGAGGGTCTGCGGTTCCATCCCCTTGAAGGATCAACACACTTAGAACCAGTGAAATTTTACTAACCGGCGACCACCGTGCCTTTGGAAATTCAGTAAAATTCTCTCAAAATCAGTAAAATTTCGATACAATAAAATTTCAGTTTTCTTAATAAAAATATCCAATATTTATTAAAATTCCCCCTTTTTTGGTAAGTTTGGCAGATATGTAGTCAAATTCAGTGATTTTAGGTGAAAATTACTGTTATTTAGTGAAATTTCACTGATTTTCCGTGATATTTTACTGACCTTTTCAATGGCACGATGGTCTGAGCATAACAAGTGTATTTCACTGGTTCTGGCTAACATTGAATAAGCGTTATCGGGAAAAGCCAAAATTTTCGAGTTATACCATTTGATTTATGATATAGGGTTTAAAGTATGACCGTCTTTAAGAACCAAGAAAACTAAAATGGCTCGAATCGTTAACCGTTGCTCTATCAATCGATTTATCGCCTTTAAAAATGAATGTAAAATCCCTGCCCTAGAATGCGATAGTCACTTCGTTAATGGAAGCTATAGGTTGACTATCCCTGCCAAGCATCTAAAATAAACCTCGTTTTAAAGCATGCATGAGCAGAAGTTATTCAGGGTAGGGCCTACGTCAACAAGGCATTGAATCCTCCAGAGAAAGGGCAACTTGCTTCTTGCGGTCTGATTGGCTCGGATCGAAAATTCGCCTAGTAGCAACGCAAATCGATAGCCGATCACGTGACACGCCTCATGCTCTCTGCGGGTCACGCGGTAGGCTCTCTACGCTCTGGAGGACAGTGTGACTTATCAGTAGTTGGGATGATTCTTGTTTCATCGGGATGCGGATTGCATCGGCGAGATGATTAAAGCGGCTCTGTTTGGCTGCCGGATCGGATTCGGGATTGCATTTGGGCAATTTATTCCAGTGCGTTAGCGTTGACGCGCTGTGTTGGGAGCTTTACTCGGCTGTTTGCACTCGTCACCTGTTACAATCACAACGCCAATCCAGGATCGCCTGACGGAAGTCACGGACGAAAACAGTCGAATGGGAAACTGGCTACCCACGGAAAAAGCGATAAGAAGCCCAGTGACCGATAACACTTGGCTCTCGTCGCTTTTCCTGGGGGGCTGTCGTGGCCTTTAACACGGAGAAAATGATGTTGCTGCCTCAACAAAACTGTTTTTTAATTTAGCGTCAGCTAACCAAAATTGTTGTGGTGACAGTATTAATTGTTATAACAACAGTACGAATTGTTGCCACAACATTTACAATTGTCGCCCAAACAAGTGAAATTGCCACCACAACAATTATGGTTTGCTGAGGCTAGGCTGTATTGGAAACATAAAGTACAGGTAACGAAGTCAAATGTCATTTTCTCTGCACGCAAAAAAATGACTTTGTCACAGTAACAAATATCTGTGACACTGACAATCGCGCTTTGTTCCTATACAGACTACAACCGTATCTGTTGAAATAACAATAATTTATTGTTGCCTTTACAATTTTTTTTGTCCCATCACAATTTTTTTAGTAACAGTAACCAAATAAAAATTGTCGTCTGAAAATTGTAAGACGTAGTCTTTGTTTTGCGTGTATGAGTCGTGCTTGTCAGCTACTCTGGACATTTTTGAAAGGCAGACCCTTCTCCCGTTTGCATTGTGCCTGTCGTTGTCAAGGTGAGCGGAGTGAAAGCAAAGCGAGGCAGAAGACATGTGACGTAACTAAGGTTAACCTACGCGGATGTAACTCAAGGTTGCGAACCAGGGTAGAACGTAGAGGTGCACATGAGAACGCACTCGCAGCGTGCTGTGATAACACGTGATAGTTGCATCCGAAGTACCGCACCCACGACGTCTTTGAGCTGATAACAACGTAAAGGGCTTTCTCAGGGACTGCTCCTTTTGGTGCCTTGCACATCCCCATCACTTTTCTTCTTTTATCTTACTGTTGGAGGTCTCCGAGCCTAATTTGGTACCTGTCTTCGCCCTCGTGACCCAGACCAGTTAAAATAACGCAAAAAAACCGTGAGGAAGAAAATACTACCCGGAAAAAAACATTCTCAAACCATGTTTGCGTACATGAACAGTAAATTTTAAAGAGGGATAAATTCTATCACGTGCTCTACGTCGTCTCGTAGCCAGGATTAACAACGCGATACCGAGGCGAAACACAAGGCACGTTATCTATTACCTAACATAACCTAACCTAACTTATCGTTCATCATAACGTAATTCAAGCTTGAATGGGTACTATACAAGAGGAAACAAAGTAAAGACAAACCCTTCGGGGAATGCTATACCTTCAGGTATGAAATAAAACGGGGGTAGTGCGTATTTTCATAATTTTTCAATGTAGAACTATGTTCAACCACATCAATCGAAAGCTCTCGCCGAGGTCTTTTGAATGATATGGCTGAACATTTGTATATCTCGGAATACAACCAAAATACGCATCTCCCCCGTTTTGTCCACACCCAAAACAGTTATAGCATTTCCCAAAACGGGGGTTTTGTTTTTCTGTTTACCCTGATTAATATGATTTGTCCCTGCATGTCCCCTATGAGTTCAGTATACTTCTTTCATGCTTGATGCAATATTGGCCGCATGAACCAAACACTCTCTCTTGCTTTTGATAATCATCGAAAAGGTCAAGCAAAAATAAGCGTTTTATTCGTGTGTTAATTAGAGAGGGCTGGATTGGTGGGCAATTGGATACAATATCCGACTGACGCCTAATTATTTGCGAAGGAGGGGTGACTGGACGTCGTGGCTTCGCGCCGCGCCGCTTGCACGTTGGAAGCAGAGTGACTGTCCGCATTGTAATGAGCTTTACTTGAGCGGATATGCTGTATGAGTAATGTAATTACGTTGACTTTATGCGTCGCTTTCAAACGGATAATTTTTTGTTTTTGGGCTTGATTGAAAAACGTTGCTATGTATCTGAAATCTGCTTGACTAATTCTGGCAACGTATTCCTTGCCGAATCAGCTCCATCAAAACATGCTATTTATAATCCAGTCAATATATGTCGCATGATCGGTATTTTTGTCGCTGACAATTGAAAAAGACACCGTAATTTTTCACTGAAAGGTTAAGTATTCAGGGAAGTTTTCAAAACGTGCTTGTAAAAAAATTTCTTTGAGGGCGTTCGTTCGTGTCACGAGTTTCTTTTGATGCCTGACAGTTTTTAGCGTGTTAAAGAAATACTTCGAAAAAGAAGTTTATTTCGTTAAAAACAACTGTACCTTTAAAATAATAATATTGGAAAAAATACAGCATAAAACACGAAGACTGTGTTGCTCATCATCTTTCTTAAAATTCAAAATAACAACCAAAAAATACTTGCCTCATAAAAAAAATAATCAAAACAAAGCGTAAATAATATTGACCTTGAAAAAAATACTTTCGAAAAAGATCGATGTATCCTGACTTAAATCATTTGAGTCACCCAAGAAATATACTTGAAGCTGGAATAGAAACCGATGCAAGGGGGAAACAGACTAAAGAAAAAAAATCCACAAAAAGGAGATTTTATTAAGCAGTTTTTTAAAATTAAATGAATTCCAACAATATCACATCCCCAAAGCCAATTCATACCAGCAGTTTTAATTCCAAGAGCAAAATAGTTTTAGGTTGGAAACCTGAAAAGTACAAACACTGTGCCTAACCTCGGCCCGATCTCGGAATCCTATTCTACGAACATCGAAGTTAAAAACTCTCGTTTGTGATGCGGCTTGCAGTGTGGAATCTACTGCTACGGAAATGTTGATTTGCAAGCACAAGGCTACTTTCGGCAATAAATTTGCCCTCTCCACTTGGAAGCGCTTTAGGTGTCAAGGGTTGGGATCAGCGGCGTGGACGAGGGCGTCGATGAGAGTGCGATCCGGGCGAGCTTTTGCGAGGATTTGGCGATCGCGATTGGGCACGTCGCCGTCGTCAGTCGGGGCACGTCCACGTCGACCTCCTCGTCGCGATTCGTGCAGGTGACTAACGTCAGCCAACTAGTCTCCCCCATAGCAGCATTACAACCACGTTTATATGTGTGCGGTCGCGGCGCATGAAGCCCAGCTACACATTTCCGCACTCGAGCGCCATGATGAATTCTGTTCATCACCTGCCTTGTGAACCTGAAAGGCGGTATTTTCTTATTCTTGTGTTCCACCTTTTGCTGTTTGGTTGAGCGGAGCTACATCGCAGCGAGGCACAAGGCTCGTAATCTAATCAATCCTTATCAGTAGTTAGGGCCAATAGAGAGAACTGGGCCACCTACCTAACCTAAGGTAGCCTGGGGTTTATTTTGCAACCTAATCTAAGGTAGCCTAGGGTTTATTTTGCAACCTAACCTAAGGTAGCCTAGGGTTAGGTACGTGGCCCAGTTCTCTCTTAGCCCTAACTACTCTTACCTAACCTAAGGTAACCTAAACCTACATGTAAGTTGATCAAACCTAAGGTGACCTTAGATGACCTAACCTAAGATGACCTAACCTAAGATGACCTAACCTAAGATGACCTAACCTAAGATGACCTAACCTAAGATGACC